>JGI24021J15306_10012706_pt1 | contig 10464 bp, 7 predicted proteins | sample Ectturendosymbi1_FD_15306 | JGI IMG/M metagenome (IMG submission 15306) | reverse complement strand
CTTTTCTTGACTATTCTAATCACAAGCAATTTTTCCTTTTCAAGGCTTTTGCTTCCATAACTTCAGCCCCCCCTTAGAAAAATCCTGGCTGCGCCCCTGGTTGCGACGGATGTTTTAAATGCGGTATTAACGCTTCATCAGCTTAACATGTAGTGAAGTTTATTAAATTGCGGCTCTTCAAATCTGTCAAACAACATGCCACGCAAAACTGCAATATGCTCATCAGCGTTTTGTCAACACTTAGCACAAAATAGTTTATAAATCTAAAGCAGTTGTTGAACTGAATCGCTATTTTTGTTTTGACGAATATTCATTCAACTTACTGTTTTGCAAGTTCGCTTTGTTTAATGGAAAATAATGCAGTGTTTTAGCGGAACACTCAAAATGGTGTTAGCGGAGGGCTCAACTATTTTTCGCTCGAAAAGAGATACGGTATTGAAATAATGACAACTCGTTGAGAAGTGCCGCAGTATGACTTTTGATGTTACATTTTTGTGGTTGGCCGCGCTTGTGCAGAGGTCAGATAGAGCGGTTACTGGGACACTTGCCTTGAGGCAAGAGTTTTAAACATGTTCTTGTCCCTCATAGGATGCACTGTCACAATCTGGCCACGAGGGTAAACGGCCAGTGGCACAATTGTCGCGCCACCTGGTCCTTGTTGAGCCTCCATAATGCAAGCGAAACAAGGTTGAGATTAAGATAAGCTTGCTTTGTCCACGCGATCAGACACTAAAACGTTTGAAGATTACGGTATGTACTTAGTAACGAAAAACTAAAAATGCAGTAATTACTATGCTGGTCGCTCTTCGAAAAATTGTGGGGTCCGGAACCTCCTTGTTCGGCCGCCCATATATTGTCTGGCAGACTTGAAGCTAAGTTTGGTTTCAAATCGGGAAAATCGAGTTGAATGAGTCGAGTTGACGGAACCGGTGGCTGCCAGGTTGTCCCAACCAAGAGCTGATTATACGCGCTAGGGTCCTGCGCGGGTTTAACATTTTTGCCCGCTCCCGCCCCGCAAAATTTTAACTCGTCACACACCCTCAGGAATTTGATAAATTTAAGCCGCACCCGCCACGCAGACATTAAACCAGGGTTCTTAACTTTTTTGCATCCAAAGTGCGAAAATTTGGCCGTTTCCAGAAGTGATTTTGCCGCAAATTTTCTGTTTGATATTTTGGCTTCTATCGAGTATTTTTAACAATTTGGCCGAATTTTGGCTTATTGTGCATATTGTGGTATATTCTGGAAGTTAAACGCTGTAAATGTCTGCATGTACACTCTCACAAGCACGCTTCGATTCCCGACCATTGGAATTACCCAGTTTAACAGTCCAAACCCACAATACTGAGATAGTTAACGACGCATAGTGATTGTTGCTATTGTAATCAATCGACTCCACTGGTAATCTGCAGTTTATTTCCTGAACGCACGAAATGAAGCTCACGCTGATACATGAACAGTATAGCAAGTTGATGGTGAGTTGTTGAGGTACGGTAAGATCAGTCAACTGGTTGGTGTGTGGTATATTTAGATCATGTATTTGCAATGGCTTCGTGGAACGTCACCTATGAGAAGCAAAGAAAGTTCAAAGCAGAATGGAAAAACGACTTTCCATCGGCAAAGTGGGTTGTGATAGATGGGATTGAAAGTGCCCATTGCAAATTATGTACAAAACCATTTTTGTCCTCAGAAAAAAACATAGAAATTTCATGCGTCATCTGTGGAGCACAAGCGCAATCAAAATGCGATTAACGCTGCTACGCTCATGATGGCATTCACCAAACCAGCAAAGCCCAGGATAATTTCCGACCGGGTGAAACAGACAGAACTGGAATCAGCTGTCAGTGCCACTGTTTGCTGCCAGAGCTCTCTGTCAATACTAACAAACACATGTACGTAGCTAGATTTGCTCTCCAGATTAAAAATCGGCGAAGCTTCAAGCCTGGTATTAACTGGATCAGTAATATTTTGTGACTTTTGTGTTTATTGATTTTCATATCCTGTGCTTTGCTGATCACACCAGTCGCCAGTGGATGTACACTTTACACCAGTGGTTCACAACCGCGATTCGGAGAGCCGCACGCGGCTCCCAAGCACCTTTTGTACCGCTCTCAGCAGCCTTACAATAACACCTCTAATAATTTATTTGTGTAACAGACTTCGTTCTGCAATGAAACAAAACATGTCAATTAACTTGTGTTCAAATTTTTTTAGTGCGGCTCGCTAACAAAATCGCAGGTCTGGATTTGGCTCACTTTAGCGAAAAGGTTGAGAACCACTGCTTTACACTATGAATCATGTACAGAAAAATTGATGAAGTTATTTTGGCTTGGCTGCAAATTCGTAGAGCACGCCAGCAGTTTGAAAATCAAAGTCTGGTCAACAGGCAATATAAACTTGCTAAATTGTGTCAACGAATAAGTTAGTTTGTAAAAAGAAATGAAAACCACCTTCGGCGTTGGGCATGAAGATTTGGTCGTATGTCAGAGATCACCTAGCCATTCCGCTGATGAACTATCTAGTATCTACCAACCCTGCTTTAAACCCGCATCCACCCCACGCACCCTCCCAACACGCTCCCGGCCCACCCGCAGTGTTTCGCCCCACACCTGCCAATGTGTGTCTGAAAACCACTAAAAACTCATGCAAAGTGTTTCATCGCTAGTGGAAATTTAGTCAGCGGTTTATTTCAAAAACATCAGAAACTCTTGAAAACACCGTAAAGTAAAAATGTGAAACCTTTTTAGTCGACCTTAAAAGCTTTCTTCTATTAAAAGCACTATTGGCTTGTTCTATTAAAAGCGTGTGTTCTATTAAAAGCACTGTCGAAAAAGTGCATTGATCACTGAACATGGGTGGCGGAACCTTTTTCAAAGTGGGGGGCACAAGTGCATGTCAAAAAAATAGAAAGTTTTTGTGGTTTCAATTGGCAACTATGACGTCAAAGGCATTGATATATGACGTCATTACCTACACCACATGAAGGTCCAAATTAAAATATTTAAGACAAACATTACACCACTACGAAAACGTATCGCAGAACCATCTGAAATTCAAATAGGCTGTTTTAGGAGCGACTCCAAGTCAACAGCGTCACTCGGGCTCATCACCCGATTCACTCTGACTGAATGAAACCGTTCGACGCTTGCGTCACTAAAATTTCCATTTGCCTTCATTCTGGCTAACACTGTGGTTACTCTGTGACGTTGGTTACGTAACAATAAATAAGTTCTCGTGATAACTTCCTCACTGTCGAGTAACGTACGTTACAGCAGTTACTGGACAATTTATAGTTCGTTTAAGATTATTTTCGAAAGGGGAACTGTCCATTCGATTGGACTTCAAATCCAATGTTGTATGCAAATCCATTTCCTCAAAAAACATTCAGTCCGATATGAATTATATTCAAAAAAATACTTAATTGCATAGGGCAGCTCGGCCTCTATCAGGTGAGCCCGAGTAAAGCGCGAACGAGCGAAGTTGAGAGAACGCCTACTAAAACGACATTGTTTTTATTCAGATTATCTGCAAAATGAACCGAAAGGTCAGACATGGAACGAAAATATATAAACAGTGACAAGCCCCAAACAAAAAAGCCCGAGTTAACAACTTAGTGAAGTGGGGCCATGGAGGCACAAATATACACACGTTCTACAATGAAAATCGTAATCGAAGACTCGGGCTAAGCCCGAGGAGCACGTGTGCCGGGGTTGCCATTGGACTGAAACACCAAGAACACAGCTTGAAAAGCATGGAAAAATGACACAGTATTGATACCTGTCTTCAAACACATTCAACATCACGACTTTTCCACATCTAGAACACAGAAGTAACATGACTGTATACTCATTCTACAACTACATTAGATACCGGAATGCGAAGACAAGACAAAGCATACGTAGCAAGTTGACTGTAAGGATGTCAATGGTGTTGCCAACGTAGAAATAAAATATAGCTATTTAGTGTTGCCAATGCAAAAACAAAAGCACAATTGAAATTAATCTGACAAATATTTCACTTTGCGCATAAGATTCAACAAATTTTTAATATTTAGAATGATGTTAAAATGCTTGAAATTACACCAATTTCTCGATGGTGTGGCGCGACACTTTCCTACAGACAAGCATGCAAAATTACACCATCTGGCAACACTGTTCAACAACACCAATACGGTAAGGAAGCCAGAGCAGGGTGACCAGATTGTGCACCGTGTATTCTGCCAACCATTTACGAAATCCTGCCAAATTACAAATGATTAATATGTTACACATAGTATTGCAAAAATTCTGCAACGTTTTTTTTCATTAAACGATTTACTTCAACAATGGATCCAATAATAATTGTGCTATTTCAACTTTATTTAGGAAAAATGCAAAATTTAGAAGTGGGGGCCAGGCCCCCCTCAGAAACAAGAGTGGGGGTGCTTGGCCCATGCGCTCCCCTGTTCCGCCACCTATATCACCGATAACCTTTTAAAATTGCTCTTGTGCTATTCACGTCATGCACAGCCATACTAAACACTCGTTCGCTAGCAGCTCTAGTTGCCATCACGCAGAACGTAGGCTATGTCTTGCAAAATTCCTGGTAGCTGGATGCCCCACTGTGGTCTCGCCACGACTGGAGCACGTTGCCGCACCCTCGCACCGCTAGCTCTCTGTGGCATTGAATTTCTTGGTCAGTTTAGGTCTCTTTCACATGCACTGGGTAATCATTCAGTTGCCCGCACAAAGAATTTCTTAATCCCCGCCCGACCCGACTCGCACCAAGTTCAACCCGCAAGCATGGCTCTGCGGGTTCCCGCGCCGCAAATGCGGCTACCCGCAACCTGCGCGAGTTAACCGACCCGCAGGACTCTGATACGCATACTCTCGGCCTATACAGGCCCGTAACCACGGGGGGCATTCGGAGACAGTGCCCCCCCAAATTTGCTGTGCCCAGAAAAATGTGTTTTAAACGTATAATAAAAACAAAAATCTTGCCCCTCCCCTCCAAACCTTAAAACCTGGCTACAAGCCTGGGCCTATAATTAAAAGACTGCGTCCCGCACAAGAGCAGCCTTGAAATCAATTACAACTGCGTTACGAACGAAATTTTCACTTTGGGGCATTATGTACCAGCAATTAAAAGTAGTGATGATAAACCAAACTGTATTCTAATGGCATTAAGGGTAGGCTTTGAGAAACAATGTGGGACACACCAAAGACATTATTTTTCGAGCATTATTCCTCTTTGGTTGCTGCGCTGGCAAATATCAGACAACCTAATTAGGAAAGAAGGCTGTTTAATTACTTTACAGGTGATTGTCGTCGTCAAACTCAGTATCTGAGGTTTCGAGAGTGAAAGTGGATCCCACGTAAATATTTCAAAGCGGGTTCTTAGTGAAACATTTTCAACGACATTGGAGTTTTGAAATTGAGATCAATGGCAAGCTTCCATACTTGGTAGATCCTAGCCAGGTTAAGACAATTTTGACGAAACAAGGAGGGTTTTCTTTGTCTCTCTCGCTCCACCCCAAGTTTTGTGGATTATTTATCATCTTGCGCTTGAATCATTGATGTTTTGATAACATCGGCAGCAGTTCGCAAAAGAAGTACGATTTCTTTTCACCTGATTTTTACGTTGTTGGAATTAGGGAAACCCACACTGAAAACAGCAAACCACTGGTAGCATTAGGCCTACTATTCGTTTAGGTTAAGGCAGTGACGGATCCAGACCAGGCATTTATGGCAGTCAAATATGGGGGAGCCAAAACGTCTTCACTTGTTGAAAATACCACAGCTTCTCTGCGACAATCGTTGGGCATCACACAAGTGATTACCTTTTCTAGGCCAAGAAAATGGCTGTTTTTGTTGATCGAACTGTGCGATCTTTCAGGGAATCACCGCAGTTTGAAATCGCCTTTTCTCATTAATTCACTAAAAGTTTGAAGCAGGTCGAAAAAGATAGGTCCTATTTTTCACAAGCTACCACCTGAGAACGCTATGGGTATCCCAAATAATCTTTTATATCTACAATAAGTGTTTGAAAGATATACACTAAGGCAGTGGACCCCAACCCTTTTGTAACCGCGGACCGGTCAATGCTTGACTATTTTACCGCGGCTCGGGAGTACTCTTGAAACAGTGTTTCTATGCGACGAATCGACCAATCACATGTCCAAAAAGCGAGTGGTGTCACCACCAGTATACATTTTGAAATTTCGCGACCTGGGGATTGAGAACCACTGCCCCAAAGCATGCTGCGCACTAGTGTTTGATGCTGTTTTGAATATCCGCGCATCGAAAAAAACAATGTCTGAAACGTATTCTGAACTGCTTAGAAGTAGAATTGTTCTTCTTACACCAGGAAGTGACAACTCAATTTCCAAGCTAGGAGCCGAAAAACAGAAAACTGACGATCACATATCCAGACGAAGCTTCTACAGTTATATGCACACGGAAAGCATATTCATTGCTGAAGCGGCAATTCAAAAGGAAACAATAAATGAAAGACATTTGTTATGACATTGCTCCCGTTTTAGGTAGCTCTGCTAGTTGTGAAAAACGATCTCATAAGCGCATGATAGGTTCACCCAGGGCCTGAAAGCATAGCCTATTGCCCCAAAACACTTAACGCCTTAACATTTGACGCCTAACATTTGACATTTAACGCCACTAATGTAAGCAGAATTTCAATCAAGTGTTTAATACTGTTTCACATATTTTGACAGCGGACGGCTGATGTGAAGAGAAAACATCAATCTCGATAATCCAGATTATGAAGAAAATGTGCGACACTGTTCAAAGGAAGTACGGGCAATCGGGATGACACCACCAAATTCACAGTGAATACCTCCATACTCAAGCTCTAGTCTCCCTGATAAAGTCCATTTCCAACTTTGTGTATACTACTGCGAACCCCCCAAACAAGCTTGAAGCCAGCCCCAATGCTTTTAACCTGACGATAGATCTGCTTCTATCCATGCCAGCAAACATATGTGAAAAACAGCCTACAACGCATTTAAAATCATGAATCTAAGTCAACCCCACAGATACCAGTTAAAAAGTTAAAATTTGCATTGTTTCTCTGGTTTCTACTCAAATTAATGTGATTTACGCGGAATGATCTAGCCCAGGGTCTCCAAACTTTTTTGTCCGAGGGCCACATAAGGTAACACAGAACTACAGAACATGTCGAGGGCCGGACGTCATACGTAATGTGATTGTTTCGGTGTATGCTATGTTCTACCAAATCAACAAAGTTGCGTAACTATATTTATTCATCAATGACAAAATTTCTTCGCGGACCGCCGTTTGGAGAACCCTGATCTTCCCAATAAGCTACGCATTTTGCTGTTAGTTACAGATTTCACTAACCATGCCAAATTTGTCTTTTCGTGTCCGGCGTGAGCTATCTACGGGTTTGCATCAGTGTTGCCACTCTGTTATGAAGAAAAACCCCAGAATTTACCTTGAAAAAAACCCAGAAAATAATAAAAAAAACAGACATACAAAATGTTGAAAATAAGTCAAAACCAAACTAGAAATGTACGCTAGCGATACTTGCACATAAAATTAAGGTAATGCGCATTATTTGCATCAAATTTTTAACAAGTTCAAGTTTATTTTTAAACATACTGACAATTTAAAAGCATGCTAGCAGGAAATCAAATGTATGAAGTAACATAAAAAGTTAGTTAGATCTTTTCTAAAAAGCGTTTAATGTTTTCTTTTACTTTCACATAAACGCACATATTGAAATACGTACATGATACATTCAAGGTCTTACAGTTTTCTTTTCACTCTAATCATTGCATTCATTGCAATATTTAACTACTAATTCAACATTGAAAATTTTGGATTCATACCTATCACAATGGGCCTGCAAAACAATGAACATATTTTCAACGACAGCATCTTCAAAACCAAAAAAAGCTTTTCAAAATCATACACAACCAGCCCTTGACAAATCAGTGATAGGTTAGAGTGCTGGCCTATGCCTGGTCAGTGCTTAATGTGTAAAACATTAGAATTCATACAGTTTGGTTAAGCCTAGATCAGGGCCTAACCCTACTCAACTGAACTGGCGACTGACTCTGCACATTATTGCCCCTGTGAATCTACTGTATTCTTGAATGGAAAATACAGCAATACAACATACGTTTCTACAATTTGACCAGAGTAAAAAAAACCCAGATTTTCAATAAAAACCCCAGAACCCCAGATGAAACAGAAAAACCCCAGATCTAGTGAAAAAAAACAGCAGTGGCAACACTGGTTTGCACTTGCAACAAAAGGATCAAGGCAAAACCATATGGCAATCAGTCACTGTTGCCAGGCGCGTAACCAGGGAGGTCGAAAGGCGCCGAACCCCTCTCAAATTTTGAACAGCAAATATTGAACCGTTGAGCAAAAATTGTCATGACCGTACAGTCACTTAATCATTCCACCAAGCTGTAGATAGTTGGTATTTTGGCGAGGTTTCTGCGTTAGAGCTGACTGCTGAGTAGTGAGTACCACGGTTTGTTGAGGCGCGTCGTGCTACCACGTGATGATGCAATGCTACGCTGCGCTGTCCCCGTTGTTGACGGAGTGAGGTGTTGCTGAATTGCATTGTTAGGTCATAATTCCTTGAGCAACTGGAGCACACTCCTGTTTTGTTTGCTAAGACATTTCGGTCATTTGTCCTGTGATAGTATTAAAACTTGTCGTAACAGCATTCACTAGCCTGCTTTCTAGGACATTTTCGGTCATTTAAAAAAAATTGGTCCATAACCGAAAAGAAAATAGGCACGTTCAATGCATTTCTCTCAGAACCTGCCAAGTTGTTTGCTAACGTGCAGGGCGTAACGAGGGAGAGGAAAGGGGAACGCAATTCCCCGGGCGCCGAATCACAGCGGGGGCGGCGCCGAATGACTGCGGAGGGCGCCGAAAAGCCCCAACAATGTCACAAGTCCTTCAATACAGTGCATTTGCTTCCGAAAGACCTGAGGTTCGAACATGGGGGCGCCAAACTTGCTTCTTGCCCTGGGCCTATCTAACCTCATTACGCCCCTGCTAACGTACAAATGTTGCTATAGCTTTTCACACGCTGCAATATGGTTAAATCAGGGTCATTAGTTCCGACAAGAAACTCTGTTATTCATCTACTGACCTTGGTGCTGGAAAACTAAGTTGCAGACGTAGGCTACTGCGGAGCGGACTCCCGGACTGCAGTGACAGCGGATCTGAAACTGGTTTTTCCCTTTGCAGGGTTCTAAAACCTTGCGTCAGTTATAATTTTTCAATATTTATTGCCTTCCCATCTTCACTGCTGCTTTTCCTTTCAAAGCCACCAAGCATTAAAAAATGAAATTGTAACAAAAAAAGACCAATTTTGCACAGTCCTACGGCAAATCCAGAACTGTGCTAGAGAAAGAGATCGCCTTTGTTATTGCTGGCAGGGTTGCCAGACATCTTTTGAGAAAAAAAAGCCAAACCTTGTCCAAAAAAAGCCAAACGGGGTAAAAAAAAGCCAAATTGCTAAAAACCATGAAATTTCTGCCTTCTCCATGTGTTACCATGTTTTCTCCAAGGTGGTCAACAAAGCGAATGGCACTGTGACAGATTACGCTCACGGCAATCTGAAATTCAGGCACTTTCAGTGCATCACTTTTGCTTCTAGAAGTCTTAATAACTTTGAAGGCAGTTTGTCCTGTTGGTGGAACTTTCCTCCTATGTTTTTAGGTTTTTTTTCATGATTCATCAAGTTACTGACTACTGTGCCTTGGTATAATTGTAGTGTGGCATAACTTGCAATATCCATTTTCTGAACAATCACTGGCCTACTTCAACCAAACAAATGTCTTTTCCCATTACTATTTTGTATCCAATCTTTGTCATAACTGCTCTTCTACTTTGAGGATGACATACCAATGAATTGCATTAGCGTATAGTGCAGCCTATAAGCGCAAGGCAACATATTTGAACATTAACGACAATGACAACAACTGAATTACATGAATCCTGCGTTTGGGAGATATGGGTTGCTAGATAAAGTTTGAGAAAATACACAAAGCACTGTCTAAGAAAGCCTAATAATAACACTTTTCAGCAAGATCTTTATTAAAAAGCCAAGACACCAATCTGATAGCATGTGCGAACTGCCTCCAAAAAAAGCCAAATATTGAACAAAAAAAAACCCAAAAAGCCTAACAATTTTTTTGACGCCAACGGCCTCTACAAAAAGCCAAATTTGTGAAATTTGGCGTCAAAAAAGCCAATTTGGCAACACTGATTGTTGGGCAGTTTTCACGCGGAAAAGGAATAAGGTAACAGGAGTATTATTACGAAACAATAGCAATGCTGATTCTAGTCGGTAAGAGGCTGGGCAAAGTCCATCACCCAAATACTGAAGTTGAACGAATGTAAAGCATTGTTTAGTCAAGACTGAGTATTTTTGCCTTTGTTTCTACTTCGATAGGCACAAAAAGGGGCGCATTTTTAT
>JGI24021J15306_10012704_pt1 | contig 10464 bp, 4 predicted proteins | sample Ectturendosymbi1_FD_15306 | JGI IMG/M metagenome (IMG submission 15306) | reverse complement strand
CCGAACACAGCAGAGCGTCCCATTCCGAACCGACTGCGACGCCTGACCTGGGCAGTCGGAGCTCGGGCGGCAGCGGCGACTCGAGCGATCTGTCGGAAGCGAGCAGGGCTCGAGGCAAGTCGGTCGTGGTCTGGAAAACGCCACAAGTGCACCGCAAGAGCAAATCCACCGATTTCTCGGAGGTGCTTAACACGTGGGCGGCGCGCGACCCGACCCCCGCGGGCGAACCGGGCGTCGCTTCTGCGAACACAGCCGACGAGTTTGGCGGAACTAAAGCGGATGCGATTGCGTCGTTTAAAGCAGCTGACCGCGCCGAGGACGACCAGCCTTCCATCATGCGCTCGCTGCAGTCAGACCGCAGTCTGACCGAAAAAGTCGCCAACACTAATTACGAGCTGCTCTGGATCTCCAGCTCTGAAAAACCGCCGGCGTCGAAATCCGGTCCTGACGCAAGATCTCCTACGTCCGTCACGACAGCGGCTGCGAGCAGCCAACCCACTGCGAATTCAACTCCAAAATCGGGGTTAGTCATTCAAAGGCGACAACGGCTGCTTGTTGACGTCATGTGTGGTCAGCACCGCGTTGTCCTCGATTGTAAAATCTTCATTGTCAGGTTGTTCATTTTTCGCTAGACACAAAGCCCCTTAATAGAACCAGCTGGCATGGATGTTTTAAAGCCATATGCGCTGTCTATATTGTTTTCAGTCGCAGCTGATCAGACCAAGCTGTTGTTTGCCGCTCGGTGTTTGCTAGCAGTGCGATTGCTTGTCCCGTGCTATGTTTAGTACCTCTCGTGTGCGTCGTGACTGGTTTGCATGTGATATGCAGATGGGAAAACGACTTTCCGTCGGTGGATCTGGATCAGCACGAAGACGATGACGCGTTCGTTGTCCACGACAAATATGCCGACAGTATTAAGAATATGTCTGGACAAGTGAGTAGAAATATCGTGCTGGAAGCGGATATTGTGCACCTAATCGCACCCCACCGCCAATTCAAACCGGCAGGGCACCGTCATCCTCCGTAAATTACGGTGATAGTCAAACGTAACAAGTTAAATTCACCTAAATCTGCAGCTGCCGTTTGCTCCAACCAATTCGAGCAGTTGCGACACTGACACTGATGCTGAGTCAGCTGATCGCTGTTCCTCAAGGCAGATAGATTTGCATTTACAACATACTGGAAAAGAGACTTGTGAATCGGCTCGTTTTTCTGTGAAAGCGCACAATTCTTGCAGCAGCACTTGCGACCTTCTTCCTTCAGCTAGTTAGCAGTTTTCAAATTAGTCTTGCTATTCACGTTGTTACGGATGAGCTGGGCTTGAGTCCTACAGTGCGAGCTTGCAAGTGGATTCGAAATTGACGGTTTGAATTCGTGGAGTTTTGCGGCAGCCGATAATTCGCTGTTGTTGCTGTGAACCATGCTGTGCAATCAGCTGTTCGTCGACCTTGCAGGTGCTGCGTGCCACGTCGTTCACGCGTAAAGACCTGGACGTTTCGCCGTCGATTCAGTCGTTCGATCAGAAACGGAGTTTCTTCTCCTCTAGCAAGCTCACCCAGAGTCAGGCGCGACCCGCCATCATCCACGGAAGGTAATTTTCCGCTACCGGTTACACGGCGCATTAGCGTAACCTCAACAGCAAACATATTAAAACGTCGAAAGTGCCTCTTAACTGCCTTGCGTCTTGCACTGGCAAATTTTCTTGGGTTCCGCATCTTGTCTCGGTCGCCTTGTTAGCCGGGCGGTCGTCTGTTGAGTGCTGGTGGAGGTTAACGAAATTTCGATTGTGAACATTTATGGGCATTGCTCCTGAGGCTGCCGGACCTCACTTTTCATACGCCACACTCTCAAAGTGGCCGAGCCGGTAGCGTTGGAATCTCTCATGCTGTGCGTTCATTTTTTCGCCAGCACTTCTTGGGTTTTTATCGAATGCGAATGAAGTAAGAGCGTCGTCGCGCCTCCACACTCTCTTACCGTCAAGGTTGTAGCAGCCTGCGGGCGATTTGCTTTTCTGCCGACGCGTTAAAACCACTCCCATTATTGCCGCGTGCTTCCTGCCCAGCTTCGCTATCGCGCCTGGCGTGCTGGCAGTCTAAAACCAACCGCGGCGCCTTGTAATATGCTTCGTGATGCCGAGTTGCAGCACTTTAGAAGACAGTGTATTAGCACATCCGCTGGCAACACGCTTACGTTTCCGAAGGTCTCGTTCACACGGCAACGAAATAGAGGACGAAGCGCAAACGAAAACTGGGCATCGTCAGCCGATGTTTGGCTCTCATGCGCCATTGAGCGGCGCGCACATTAAGTCGCGCCCGAAGTCGGCGGGTCTGTCCGGATCGCGTCCGAACAGGTGAGCAGCATAGTTGTGGGCATGCCGTGTGTTGGATTTCCGTGTGACAGTCGAGTGTGCGCGCGCGTTTGCGAACGAAGTCCGGTTTGTTGGCCTCGTATTATTGACACTGCAGCTTGAACGTTGGACTTTGGTGCATGGAAATCAACGAAGTGTTGCATTCGTAATTGATGCGAGTTTTGCGCTGGGCGTGTTTTTTTGCGTTCCGTAACTTCTTCATACTAATCAGTTCGCTTCGATATGCGTTTCGTGCTTCACCCACCTTCTCTTCCTGATTCATTATACTAAATCAATAATTGACATTTAATTCAAATTGTCAGCTCCATTTTTTCTCGATGCATGCCTTCACTAAGCGGTGAAATTATAACTTCGATTCAATCACGTGCACGGCCTTCAAAATTTCCTAGCGCCGTTAACCATGACGCATTCTTGTAATTCGAATAGCGTCTGATTTTCAAAAACATTACCCCCTCAACTGTTAGCTATAACGTGCGGGCGCCCCGCCATAACTTTCCGTACATCTTCCTGGTGGATTTAGAATTGCAAAACTGGCATTCGCTAATGTCCCCGACAATCGCCACCGAACTGTGATTGACAGACAGGCCGTTGCAGGACTCGCTCGCATGCATGGTCTGTGTTCTTTTTACCAGGCATGCTCCGGTACAACGTGCCACCGTTGCACCATCACCTTATAATTCATCGCTGTATTACTCCAGAAAATCGGAATCCTTACCTCGAGGTCTAATCCCAAGGTATGCATGCCAACCAACTTCTGCTATGTACTTGTTGTCGTTTAATTTGAGCTTTCGTTGTTTTTTCGAGTTTTCAGGTGAATTCTCTTGTGTCCCTTGTCCAATTACTGTGCACTTTTGTCTCCCTATTTACATTAGATTTTGTTTGCTATTCGCATGATGCGCTTGAATCTCTAAATGTGTGCATCCCTGGATGTTCGGGATTGCGATAAATTGCCAAGCTTGACCCCTTTGCTTCAGTTTTTCTACTACCGTGATCGTGGTCTTGAACGAACTTTTTACCAGTGTTAATGATTTGGATTCTGCTTTTCGCATTGCTATGTCTATAGTTTGTCTCGAAAGTTACAGTTTCAGCCGCTTTGAAGTGTTCCGACGCTGATTTTCGTTTTTCCACTGTTGTCTACTTCAGGCACATTCCATCGTTCACTTGACAATTTGTCGTACGCTTTTCTGTGTATCTCGTAATGGCAGAGGNTGGGTGACTTCTTTCCTGTGCTCATGACACGCTTAAATGTATGGGGTTCTTGCCGTAAGGCTGAAAAGTACTTAACACCCTNATTGTTGACGGTGAAAAAAACATACTGGTCTTCTATTAAGTTCTACCACTCGGTTGTAAATCGTGAAGTAGTCTCCCAACAAAGGCTTGTTGTAACGTGGTAGCAGTAGACGCACACAAAAACGCACTAGGGCAGGAGTTCCCAACCTGAAGAAAATGTACCCCTGGGGATACGTTTGCCTCTCTCAAGGGGTACATTTATTGTACAGCCGCAACGAATTAACTTTGAGACATAAAAATGGAATCTACCTTTATAGTTCTAAAATCTGAAAGTTCTATTGAAAATCCAGTGGATTTTTGTTATTTTACTCTGCTTTTTAGTCATAAGAAACTTTAAAGGTGCATGCTCATCTGTCGAAATGCTGAAGGGGTACATGGTCAGAAAAAGGTTGGGAACCCCTGCACTAGGGCAGTGCTTCTCAAACTTTTTTGTTCTGAGACTCCAGTTTAAAAAAGTTTTTTTTCTGGGCGACCCCATTGATGGATAGTCTAAATGTTAATCATACGTGTTAACGTCCCATTAGTTCACAAAAACATATCTGATTTGTCAAGCCAATCTGTTTCGCGACCCCAAAATTACATTTCGCGGCCCCATTTGGAGGCGCGACCCATAGTTTGAGAAGCCCTGCACTAGGGAATAATTCCTACCGGTGCGTTGAGATAGCTGTGTTTCGATGAGACCGGTCCCAGCTATACCCGGCCTCTAATGCGCCCATTCTGCTTTGTTATTGAATGCGAAGCTACCATTCGGACGAATCGGATCACACGTCACCGACGAGCAAAAAAGCCGCACTGGCGCAAAATCGCCGAGTGTCAATCGACGTCAAACCTGATCACAATGCGCCATCTAGCGATTCCAAGGTCCAGCAGATGGTGATTGGCTTTATGCAGAACAAGGCGGCCCGCGAAAGGTTGGGTTGTTTGTTTCACTGGCTGGCTTTGTTTTTAACTAGTTAAAACTTTGTTTATAATGGATGTTGATTATTTCAATCGTGTGGATTCGTGTTCCACACGGCCGCCGCCACTTTGTATCATCCTTGTGCACCCATCCCCGCGTACTAGGCTCACAAATATTTGAACACTACGCGTTGAAGTTATGCTTAGTCTGCTCCAACGTAATCTGTTATTTCCAAGTAAGATGAAGGCAAAAACGTTGTCTGGTATAAAGTGTGCTTGTCATGCGGGCAAACTTTCAAAACTTGATGCAAAAACATTACTTCCAACTATCTTCGCAGACTAACGTTTGCTTCAATGCACAGAGTAAGGAGGGTCTTGACAAAATTTTAAACCCGCTGTTTGAAAGTGACGTAACGCCACGGTGCTACAAGCATACAGGTGACATGTGGTGTTCCGTTTTGTCACACCTGTCTCGCGTTCAGTCCTTAGCGTATGATCCAAGCTTACAGCGAAAAGGATCGCAATACAATTTTCAATCGGAAAATAGAGGACATTGTGTGCGTCGCACAGTTGTCAAGTCTAGCTCTTCATCGAATCTGTTCAAAAAGTTAAGCTCTGTTAAGTGTCTCAAGCAAGTGAAAAGATTTTTTTCTTAATCAGAAATAAATCACGGATAGAAAGTTGTGATTCAGATTATCGTAGTTGTCTTTGCATGAAAAATTATTTTCGGTGTTAGATCGGCCAAAAATTAAGCGCTGTGCTGCATTTCCCAATCTAAGTACGACTCGGCGCTCAATTTGGTTTGACTTGACTCATCCCGGCAAAACCTCAGTCTAAATTGTTCTTTTGCATGATGCCAGGCCTATTCAGCTTGCCCACGGTTACTGTGGTAACGATCAGCCATCGAGTCATTACGCATAAGCGGAAATGACGAAACGCAGCGCGGATAAATTAGCAAGACTTCTGCTAACACTCCATTTCGTGGATTATTTGCAGCGAATGTCGAAATTGCCAAATGTGCAAGCGCCCTAATTTAGTTCCCGCAAATTGCGTGGAGTTGATTTTTCCTGCCATTGATGATGAAGCTCCTTGTACATGTGTGCAGCAGCAGTGGATCTCTGCACCAAACGTACACGTCATCAACCAGCATCCATACGTCACACAGCGACGAAACCGACAAACGAAGGAAAAAGGATGAGAACACGCCGAACAGCGACAACCGCATGACGAAACAAAGGTACTCCCGCTGTTCGATTTCTTGTGATGAGAAGTGCTGCCTCGTTTGGTATGTTTCTGTCGCTAAAGAATCAAGTAGCTGATGTGCTGAGTCGTCCTTGCCTACAAATCAATCCGGTCCGTTTTATTAAACTTTTACAGCTCGTTCGGGGATCTGACCACTCCAACCAAGTCTGAACACTCTGCGACGCAGTCACGAAACGTTCACGGCGCGAGCGTGCGCAAGCTGAAGAACTTCAGTGCAACGAAGGCAGTGTTTGAAATGTGAGTTTCTCGTGTTTAACTATCGTGACAGGCTCGCTGTTCTAATGTTTGATTGTTTTTTGAACACATCAACGTTTCATGCCTTGTTCCGTGCGAAATCGGAAAGTTTTTCCTTGATCTGAAGTTCCTTTATTTCGCAAAAATGTCCCTGGTCCGTTTGTAGAAGTAAATGATAAGGAACAAAGAACTTTGTGCAGAGCGTTTATTCCTGGCAAAGAGCGCGATTGTTGGCTGTGGAACGAAATCGCTTCGACACTGCCTGCTCTTGTCCCCGCATGTTCCACAGATCGTCTTCAATATTCTGCAAATATTCATGCTTCACAACATGCCATGGTTTTCGAATAGCACAAGCTAGCAATGGGAGTTTAGGTTGCTATCGTGACCTCTGAAGATGCTGCGTTAGGCTCTGTTTGTGATTGGTCAGGAAGTCTCGCAATGAGTAGTAGGAAGCGGCCGGGAAGACGTTTACCCCCCGAGCAACTTTTCTCGACTGTGCATTGCAGAAAACTGAGTTCTCCCAACCTGAACGACCATCGACGCTTTCCAAGAGGCAGGACGTCGTCATTGGAAAATCTGGCCGATGAAAACGCACAAGGTATATCCGGCTGACTTTTCATTTTGGTGGAAGGGTGGAAGTCTTAGTTCGAACACGGAAACACGTGGCAGAAAAAATTCGAATCAGCGTTGTAGTTGGGGCATATGCCGGTGTGGCTTGCTTCGAAATGGGTGACGTGTAACTTGCGACCAGTGCAGGGGTTTTAAACTAGCGTTCGTGATTGTGTTTTTGGGGGTCCGTGAACCAAATTCCAATCAAGAAAGTCCGCTAGTTTTTATCCGCCCAATTGTGCCATTCTTCAGCTTAATCGGACTACATCTGTAATCTGACATGCACCTCCAGGTATTTCCAGTGATACCTTTATAATGTAGTAGTTTAACCAGGTATTTCCAGTGCTAATAAGGAATTTTCCAGCCTAACCAGGTATTTCCAGTGCTACCTTTATAGTGCGGTAGTCCACCGAATTTTCTGCTAAACTTTGCATGTGCACTGACATGAATAAAAGGTCGGTGTATTTCGTTCACGTGCACGCCGTCTATTGTTTCATTCATTGTTTATAATATTCGGAGGTCCGCAAAAAATAAACGCAATGACTTGGGGGTTCGCTAGATTTGAGAAACACCGGACTCGCCGAAAAAACAAGACTGGAAGGTGATCACGAGCGGTTCTGCATGTGTTCCCGTGCTTTGAAGTTCAGCTGGCAACCGACCGACTACTTCTCCGGCTGCCTGCCTTACAAGCTTGCCCTGACCTCGCAGTAATGTTTGTCCTCTTTATTGTGCAGAGCAAAAAACTAGATCGCCAGCTGATGGCGCTGAGCAAGAGCGCGATCGCTCCGAACTGTCGCCAGGCGGCGGAAGAGATCGCTCCAAGTCGAGCCCCATCACTCCACCCCAGTCACCATCGAACACAGTGAGTGACTGTTTGTCTCAGAATGCTTTTGAGTGACTGTTTGTCTCAGAATGCTTTTCTTCTCTGCTGACTGCCGGCCATTCGTTTGTCTGTTAAACTTTCAGTGATGTTGTTGTTGCATTGTAGTTTGAAAAAAAACTACGTTTCACCATCTTGCGTGTTGTTTCGCAGGGAAATGTCAGGAAGGATGCAGCCGTCCAACCCCCACCTAGATTGCGGCACAGCAGGCAGCGTCTGTCGAACAGGTGCGCTTTAGATGATTTTTCTTATTGTTATAAACTTCGAGTGTCGTCAGTTTCAGTGGCAATTTGAAAATCACAGCAAAACGCGCGCAACGAAATAATGTGATTGCGTCGCATAACAAGACTGCTGTTGCATACCGTTTAGTTGTTTGCAGACATTGATATTGTTTTTTGTAACTGGCTTTAATACTTCGTTTACTTTTGCCATTTTGTGCCACCGCGCTCGTTAAGTCAACCGTAAATCTCCGTTAGAACCCATTGATTGAAGTTGCGAAGGTCGCATTGTGACGGAATTTCCAAGTCAGTGATCTTCCTTGTTTCGCACCGCAGCAGCACCACGTCTTCGACGACCACCATAAGCACGATGTCGTCCTTCTCGTCTTCGTCCACGGCGTCCGCGGAAAGGTTCCCAACTGTGGACGAGGCGAGCGAACCAATTGCTGAAGAAAACCAGCCTTCACCGTTGCGTAGCAACGACACCCCGTAAGTTTCTTCATAGACAATGAATCAAGCACTTGGCAATTTCAGTATTAATCTCTTGCTGAGAACAATGGCAACGAACGATAAATCTTGTAGTTAATGACGATCCGCCGTGAACATCTTCTAGTGTGCACTTTCCTTTCATGTTTTTAGTCGAATACTTTTGCACGAGATGCTGAACGGATGTGTGTTAAATGGTTTGTACCATCAAAATGTGGAACCACGGGTGTATGCATTTTGCTGTCATTTTTTCATCTTAACAGCGCGCCGCCTCCCAGTTCAACTTCACAAGTACCAGACGCCGAAGATTCCAAGGTGGAAGCGACAGAGGTGACTCGCAAGCGTCACGCGCTCTTCGACAGCGGGACTTACCGCGTGGTCCGAGGTCAAAAAAGCCACGTTAAACTTCCTGTGGTCAAGTCACCACCAGATGGCGGCAAAGAACCTGCGTCGGAGACGAAGCAGAGAGCGACGTTTGAAATGCGCGTCAATGCCTCGCCACTGATTTCGAAGACGTCGATCGACCAAGATCAGACGCGTGCGGCGCCGAAAATGGACGATCCCTCATTTAAGATACCACCCGAACCGAAGCCGATCCCGAACGAAGATCGGGTCGCGGCCATCATCGAAAAAGTGAAACGGTCGTCCTCGTTTAAAAACAAGGTGGCGCAGATGCCCAAATCCCTCCCCGCACCCCCTCCTCCTGCCGACCCCCTCGGAAGCGAAGCACAAGAGGCGTTGAAACGGATGCAATCGCAGCAGAAGTTCTCCGACCTTCCTCTGCCTCCGCCCCCTCCCCCGCCGCCCCAGATCCCAGAAAAGACCTCGGCTGCGCCCAGGTTTGTACTTACATCTCGTCGTCTTGAGTGTGTTGCGTCCCCGTGGGCGCAAGGGCTGATAATAATTATTCTAAGAGTCGAGGTGCGTGCAAAGCTGGATAAACCGCGTCACTACCGAACATTGCCTGCGTGTTTAGCACGGACCAACACTTCGCTCATCAACCTGTTATGTCTCACTGACAGCGCAACACGCGCGCAGAGCGTCATTGTCCCTGCACTAACCCAGCGTGGCACCGGCAAAGTCTGCCTTTATTAAGCCTGCGTCCGTTCATGCAATTTCCTTGTATAGCGTCCGGTGCCGCGCATCTTTATCATGCGAAACAGTCATCAAGTTTCCGACCCTTGTGGCCCGCTACGTCATCACAGGAACAGCAAGTCGTGCGTCAGTTTCCTTTTCAAGCAAGCCACAAGCGAGCAATGTGACTTTGCTGGCTTAGGTTCGTGCGCAGCAATGAGCGTGCTGATCAGGTGCAAGGAAGCAATTGCGTTCGCGCTGCCCTATCTCGTTGCTCACGCCCGCAGTACCTTCAATTTGGCCTGCGTCAGCGAAGAGGCTCTCCGCAACAAATAGTATCTCAGCAGCTGGCCCAACGCGAGGCAGTTATAAAGTTATGAAAAGCTCTGGACAAATGCAAGGCGATGAAATGGACCTGATGGCGCAGATCGTAAGGTGACTGCTGTGAGTTCATGCCAGCTTGCGTAACTGCGCGCATTTTAACCGCAATCGGAGAATATGCGGCTAAACAAGCTTGATTGATAGAGTTGTTTGTTATTCTGTTCTTGTTGCCCACGAATGGCTGCAAGTGCGTTGTGAAGTTGTCGCTACACTGCGCTTTCGAACGAAGTTAATTAAAGCTTGTCTGCAAGGTTGGTCAACGCAGTACCGTATTGACCGAAAAGGATTTGGTGGGAAGTTTGCTCAAGGACTTACGACCCATGCGAAGGTTACATTGATAGTGAGGTTGGTTGGGAAAAAGCAACTGATGCATTGTTTTTTTAAAATATTTGCACGTGTTGCATATACGCACGTTTCGACTCGAACGAACAACAGACCGTAAGCAGGCCTCAGCTTTTTTTGAATCGTGCAGGATGAATGTGTTTTGAGAGCAGGAAGTTGCTGTGTTTAATTGGATGTGTCGTTTGAGCGTGTGAAGAAATCCTTTGTTTCATTTCCATTATTACTGCAGTTTGCCTTTCCCTTGCTAACCGAGTGTTGTTCTGTCAGCGCTCTGTCGCCGATGTCGAAGAAGCTTTGCGCGAACAATTCAACCACCGCCGCCGCCCCAGTCTCCCTCATATTTGCGGAAAAGGACGCCTCTGACGTGCAGGAAACGCCGGAGACGCCGACAACCGATGACACATACAAGGAAGTAACCTACA
>JGI24021J15306_10012700_pt1 | contig 10466 bp, 4 predicted proteins | sample Ectturendosymbi1_FD_15306 | JGI IMG/M metagenome (IMG submission 15306) | reverse complement strand
AAGCCATTTCATGCAGCCCTCGAAGCCATTTTGTCAAATGATGAAAAAAATACCAAAATTTTGTTGATTTAGTAGAATGTAACATAACCCAAAACAATCACATTACGTAAGACGTCCGGCCCTCGATATGTTCTGTAATAGCTTATGTGGCCCTTGGACAAAACGTTTGGTGACCCCTGGTATAGTGCATAGACAACCCCATGGTCCAAACAATTTTACAGAGTTCGCAGTATGGTTACTTGCCAAGATTGTTTTGCTGCAACCAACGATGGCCTACTGCAGTGAAAACCTTAATTTATGTTAAATTGACCTCATGTTTAAGAACTGACACCCCACACGATCCAAAAAGAGTGCCTCAAAAGTGGACATTTTTTGCCGTCAACCATCCGCCCAATCATGGAAATGTGTTTGCAAAGCACTGGAGGTTTTTACACTCTAAAGCTAATGCTAAGCTGAGAATCGTGAAGGTCAAAGCTCTTTGCGTAATGTTGCCACTTGATCTTTATTAATGATCTGAATGTTTTGTACGACTGAATATTATAGGTCCATCCTATAGAATACCAAATTATTTTGAAATAATTTAAGGCCCAGTTCAACGTTATAAGCTGTGGAAAATAATCCGAAATTGGCCGGATACAATTTATACAGTGGGAAAACTTCTTTCTTTTGTGATTTTCATTTGTTGTCGCTTACATATCTTTTTATTGTTTTTACTATTTACTCAGTTTTTCTAATGCCTCGGTTACAATGTTTTTCAGAGCATGAAAGTATCTACAACGTCTTCGCTCTTTGCGTCTACGCATCATCGCACATCATTCGACACGCAACGAAAAAAGTGTAGTTTGCGTTTAATTTTACCGTATACACTCGCGTATAAGCGGACTTTAAAACTCAAAAAAAATTTATCAAATTAGGGGGTCGTCTTATACGCGCATAAATCTGATCTCAGGCAAACGAATTGATATGACGCCACTTCTCAGATCAGGCAATATCATCGATATTGCCATTCAGTCATACATACAGCCATACAAATTGAGACTGCACCAAATAAAGTTAATTCCGACAAACTACAACTCAATTTTAATATTAATTTTAACTGTACCTCAAATAAAACGCAACACAATCACGTCTGATAATATAGTTTCCTCAACAAATGCTTTGATAATGAACCTTCATCAGTGCATTGCATATTGATACTCTTTTGTTATTAGCCCAAACAACACACTATGGTATCTTGGGGGTCGGTTTATATGCGAGTTTTTGCAAAATTCTCATTTGGGGAGAGTTTTTAAGGGTCGGCTTATACGCGAGATCGGCTTATATGCGACAATATCCGGTATATCAAATCATTTTTCTAGCAACACAGCATGTCGGCTTATTTCGTACACAGTTCCAAAAAATTGAAAAATAGAAGAGAGAAAATATGAAACTGGGCGGAAATAGCTAAATTAACAAGCAACATTCAAAACGAAACATTGACGTGTCTTACAAAATAAAGAAATTCGAATATATACATCATTTCAGTGGCATATCCAGCATCTTTTGGAAGTAGATATAGCATATAACATCTTCATGCATTTATTATCTCCAGTATAAACCGATATACTACTAGTTTCTCGTAAATACAACAACATGCAGTTGAAAGGACGTACACTCTAAAAGTACGCTGTGTTGCTTTCTTTTTCTTTTAATCGATTCCGCATTTCATCTGCGGCAAATAACAGCAGCTGCTAATATTATCTTGTGTCTCGGGGTGCTTTTCCATCTGCTCATTGCCACTCCTGCCTCTTCGTTGCTGACGCGTGGAAATGTTGCTCTCGCGGTTTGAAATAATGTTGAAGTGCACAGTGTTTAGTTTCCTGATAAGTTCGCAGCAAATCTTTGTTTAATCCTTCGTGCATGCATTGAGTATAATTCTACGGTTCGATGCGCAACAGTTCAGATTGCGTCGATCAACCCACCACTGCGCAGGTATGCCAGCTCGGTTAGCTCGAATCACTGACGAACAAGTTAAAACAGGGATTCCCAACCTTTCTCTTATCACGTACCCTTTCAGCATTCCGAGAGATGAGCATGCACCCCTTCAGTATTTCAACAGATAAACATGTACCCCTTCAGCATGTTCACTGGTGAAAATGTACCCCTAAAATTCCTTATGACAAAGCATTTTATCATGATCATTCATAGATATATTTAACAATAAGCATATAATGATTTTTTTAAATAATACTCACTGACATTTGTATAAATATTTGGAAATAAAAAATATGCAAATATAGTTTTCTCATCTATTGCTAGCCTTAAATGTACCCCTTCGGATAGGCAAATGTACCCCTGGGGGTACATGTACTCCTGGTTGGGAACCCCTGAGTTAAAACATATCTCTGCAGACATTGAGTGAGACTTTGGCACTTTACAGAAACGAGCTCCCCGAAATGAGTAAGCTTTGACCATTAAAGACGATTGACAAGTATAGTTGCTTCATTAGTCATGCAAGTTTGCTGCTCAGGTGCTGCGACCATGAATTTTTCTTCTGATTTTGTTTATTTTATGTGCTCGTGGATGACGAATCGGTTGCTACACTCGCTAGGTGAAACGGCAGTGCGCTGTTTGGTTGAGTGTGAGTCTTAGCTTTTGCTGATACGATTGTAGTTACACCGTCGGACTGACATTCTACGTATGTCTCAAGGTTGTACAGCCAGTGCTTGCCCCACAACCGTTCTGCAGCACGGGTAAGAAACATATGTTTTTATTGTCTTGTCTGACGTATAGTCGCCACATGCAACTTGTTTGAAAACAACGCCGATGCTGACCATTATGCAATTGAATAACTTGGTGGTCGAAGTAAAAATCTTTATGCTAACTTTATTTACGATCCATAAAGTGACTCACAAATTTTTGTCGAAAACGTTTTGAAAGTGTATAAAGTTATAAAGTGACTCACTAACATTTTGAAAAGTGAGGCGAGGCTAACGACCATTCACATATCAGCTTGTTGACGATTCCTGGCAATTATAGGCGAGAAAACAACTGGCTACATGCAACTTTTGCTCCCGGGCATTGTACAATCACTGTTGAAGTACGTTTCGCCAACTGGTCGTGTTACAGTACGTTCGTGACGTGGAATTTTTACCAGGATTCTGAAAATTATATGTCTCATCTGTTTATGCCCAAATACTGTTTTATTTAAGTCCGAAGGACCTCGTCATTAAAAACTACTCTGCAGAAAAGACACGCAGTAATTACACAACGTGCGAGTCATATGGAGGGTTATTATGGGTAATTTTTGCAATGGTGGTTTTGTAAGCAGATCGCTAAGCACATACAAATTTTATTTAACAGGGCATTGTTTTTTAGTGTAAATTGTTTTGCGTTTCTCAGAAAGAAAAGGTCTATAAGAAGCGGTAAATTTCTTTTAGCGCATGGCTTACACTGCAGATTTAACGTCTTTGACATTTCGACAGTTTGCGAAGCTACATCGAGTGCGATATGGTGGGTTGTAACGCTGGTGCATTTTGCAAAAAATACTCTTGTTTCCAGTTTAGTTATAGTTACGCTCCTTGTGCATTGATGTGTCGCGCTGCTCATAGTTAACTGAATCCTAATAGATACATCTAACCTGCAATGTTGCATTTATCATCATAGTGCGAAAATAAATCATCAAATGCGGTGAAGAATTGCGGTTTTACAATTTTAGTGCAGATGCTTCTTGGGTGGCCAAATCGTTCTCCAACTTCTTTTATTAGATTTTAAGTGATAAGCGAAGGTAGAAGTTTAATCGTACGTGACAGAGATAAAGCCGCCAGCACGTACATTGACCACCTCCAGCCTGAACTTCAACAAACAAAGCTTTTCGCTCAACAGACAGTGAAATTTTCTTTGTCTGAAGTGGCGATGAAAACCGCTGCGAAGAAAAGTTGATCATAAGATTTGTTATTGCTAAAATGTCGTGATTAATCTACTCTTTTGTTTGCCCTGCAAAACGTCCACCTGCAGGGTTTTGTCCATGCGCACAAAATCAGAAATATTGCCCATGGTCAACGCAGTTCCCTATTTTCATGATACTGCTTTCTTCATTCAAACTTTTNAGAAATTTTTTCACCACGATGCAGAATTGCAAAATCAGTTGGTACAAGCGGAAGCAAACAATAACATTTTCAGCAATAATGGAATTACGTAAAAGCAATAATGCTGAAAAATTAGCCTTTGTTGTAATGTAAAGTTAGTTTGTAAGTGCTTGTAAGTGCAAAAGTTGCTTTGCTGGATTCAAGAAGCGCTGGGAGAAAAAAGAAAGTTTGCATAACAATGTACAAACAAATTGTGATTGCCTGGCGAGGAAGTAGACAACATAGCTTCATTCGGTAAATTCCGGTGACAATACGAAACCAACCAACACAGTTATCACTGTATCAGGAGAATTGACAGCAATGCGTTGCGAGATACCTGCTTGCAATCCTGTCCCACAGGGTATCTTGAAGTAAAAANATGATCCGATTNGAACTCGTGTATTACTGTATTGAGACACGCAGTAGTGTTTTGCTTGTGACAAACGTCTGTNAATCTAAACGCGGGCTTTTCGTTTCATTTTGCGGTGCAAAAGTTGGTGTAGAAAGTTTTGAATAATCCTTTTACATGATAAATCGCTTCCTCCCGAAGCTTTCTGCCAATATGCAGCATTTCCTTCGGGATGTAAGCGCTTGCATTTGAACGCAGAGGTTACGATAAGGCGCATATAATTGTAGGGGCGTGCGATCCAGATCTGGCGGACGAACCCATAAAAGCTCGAACACATCGATCAAAGCTACTACTCTCGAAGCTTTTGCCTGATAACGAGCTTGTGAAAATTCTTTGCTTTCTCATCATTAGAACTGGATACATGCGGTACCTCTGAGACAGGTCAGGTGGTTTTAGTTGAGCACTAGCAAACCGAAGAAGTTAGTATGATTTTTGAATAATTCACTGCTGTAGGTGAGATAGTGACGACAGTGAAGAGAAAGTTGACCAACTGTTCCAGAAACTTCGCCCCAATTTAAGCAAGCGATATTTGACAGGATGCGAAGATTTCAGGATGCGTAGAGCTACGTGAAATCGATTTCCTTTTAAAAGAATGGTGACTGATTGGACTACGTCATTTTTGCGGAGACTAATTAATTGAACACAGATACATGCAAGTCGGAATCATTGAAAGACTAATCCAATCAGCTGATTTGTCGAAAGCTTGCAGCAAACCTAAGAGCTTTGTTCATTCGTAGCGGTAGCATTTGACTGACGAGTGAACACTTCGCACTCTTTTTTAACAACGCTTGTCACGGTAAAATCGAAACATTTTAAGAATGTTTTAGGTGAACTGCAGATATTAGCTGACCAAGATTCAAGTAAAATACGTTATTTTTGGCAATAGAGTTTCAAAATGTAAAGACCTAACTTCATCAAAATGTCAACACGTTGCTAAAACTGCATACGGAATGCTCACTTTACTGCAGTACTTAGCTTGTTCATACTGTGCGTAGCTTTAGGCTTAGCTGGAAGTAGCACGTTGCAATGCAAAACACCGAGGGCAAGGGCAGCAAGCGCATTTCAAAACAAGCCTATCTCTGACTACGCGGTGACAGTTTTATCGCTTGCATTTTTCTCGCGAGGCTCAGAAAGTGGTGACGTAAAGGAAAAGGCCAGCGTTTACGCCAGCACTGCGCCGGCTGAAGCTACAGATAGAAGCTCGCAGGCCGAAACAGCTGTGATATATTGACCTTAACAAGGTTAGCGGAATGCAAGACAGCAAGTCATGGCTCGTTTATCCGCTTGGTTGTAATAGTTCAGCTGCAAGTGCCTGATGGCAAACATCTCAACATCTATTCGCCCAGTAGGCGAAAGTGGACATTTTGCGACAGCTGTATTCGTTAATCGTTACTGAAAAGGAATCAGACTTTGCGTTTGGTACGTTTATCGTATCCTTTTATGGTCATAAGCTATACTAAAAATCTTTGTATGTTTTGAAATTTACTGTGAAATGTTACGTATGAGAAATTTTGCCTCAGGTCTGCTTGTGGTCAAGCACACACATACCAAATGTTTGAAAGACCAGTTTAAGGGTTATAGCTATCCTACACGGCTTTGCACATCTTTTTGATGGATGGAATATGGCACACATTAAGGTAGGACTAATCGTCAAAACGTGGAACTGGAAGAGTTTGAAACAAGAATTTTTTTGTATTTGTTGGATTTTAGGTGGCTNTTTTGCCAATTGAAGAAATCTTTTCTTTATTTTACGTCTTTTATTGCTACGGGAGTTCTAAATAAGTAATTGGNTCGCAATCCCATCGAAAAAGCTATCTGGCTTCATTGAAAAGTAAGAACAGTCGAAATGTTTNTATCATCTTNAAACAGGGTTGTTGTGGCACCACCGGTGAATAATAGAAGAGACTGGAGAGTTAACGATGACTCTATGACAGGCGTGTTCTAGACCAGGGTCGGCAACCTTTCCCAAGTCACGGGCCAAAAACAAAATCTGCAAGGTATGGCGGGCCGTACTAATATTCCACAAACAATTTTGTTAATTTTGCTGTAAATGATGTTGATAAAACTTGGGAAATTCAATTAGATTAACTCTTTGATTTTCACAGTTCATAACGAAAGCCCAAAAGATGACATGCAGGACGTTTATAGCACAGTGCAGTTTCTCATAAGCAGCTCCTCACGAATATAGAACACAAAGTTGCAAGGAGGGCAGATTCATAAGATATACCACTAGGCGGGACATACAGTTACAGTTTGTAAAGGGATAGCGGGCCGGATGATTTTGCCTGGCCGGCCAGATCCGGCCCGCGGGCCGTAGGTTGTCGACCCCAATTCTAGACTCTTGTCAAGAGACAGGTGCATTATGGAGGGGTCAATGTCTGACAAAAGAATTTCACAGTGCACAGTTAATGCAACTATGCCAATTTTTCACATTATGTTTTTATGTCGATTTCACGCAGAGCAATAAAATGTATTTTCATTTTAACAAAAAAGGCTTAAACGACCTTATGAACGTAACCTACTAATAAAATACTTTCTGTGCATTTGAAAGCGACAAAATTAGAGCATGTTAGAACGCATGAACTTATAACTATCCCGTATTCAATGAAAAACCTAAATTGGGGCGTTGGGTCCATTTTCACTGTATTTTTTTGCGTCTAGGCCAAAATATCTGCAATGTTTAATATCTATATTAAAAATGGAAGAAACGTCGTAAATGCTCAAGAGAAGTACTTTAAAACAGCTCCCTTGAGCTAAAATCAAAGAGAAGAAATTAATGTTTGTGAAAGAACATTACATCTGCTTTGAGATGCAGGAAATTTCATTGAATTCCCAACAATATGCTTGCACTGTTTGGTCAAGGTTTGGATCATTTGCTGTCGGCATGCCTATGGATATACTGCAATCAGTTTGACAACAGAATGGTACCTATAGTTAATTTGGACCTAGTTGAACACAAAAGTACAAGCAGTCAGGCTCATAAGTAGGTGCAAAGGTACTGCAAATGTTTTGGTGTGCAGCATGCTGTGAATCCTATAGTGTAGTTATCACAGCAGGCTTGGCCTTTTTATACGCTTGCATTTGAAAGAAATATACATATATTCCAAGTTTTTTGCAAAAGAGGCCGAAAAGGGCTAAGGTCACCGCATTATTGTTTTAGAGCTCAGTGAAAGTGCAACTACTTTTTGCATAGCATTGCAATTACTACCACTAAATTCTAAACATCTTTTCAAGGGTTCATGAGTCTATCTGAAACCAAAGTGAAGCAAAGAAATGCGATCATTTCCTGCCGTGCCGCAACAAGTAAAATGTGTGCTGCAGGTACGCTTGCCAAACAAATTAACATTTACTGCATAAAGCTCAACTTCATCANCAACAGGCATATATTCAAAGCTGGGCNTCTGTTCGTATTGTAACTACACGGCATGTTTCCCATTCATAGGCGTAGTCTAGTCAGTAAGGGTCAAAGGGGCCATGCCCCTCAAATTTCTAGCATAACCTTGTTCATTTTGTGCTTTGAGAGGGGTTGTCCCAAACCAGTCCCGTCGCCACGGAGGGCTTTGGTGAGCTTAGCCCCCCCAAACAAAGCTCCAAGCCCCGCTAAATTGAAACGTGAAACACTGTAAATCAGTGAAGTTTTGTTTAATTTTATAATGTCAAGCCCCCCAGCACAAACGCAAAGCCTCCCGCAGAACCACGAAGCCCCCCTATAGAAAACTTTCTGGCGACGGTTCTGTCCCAACAAAATACTGCTCCTCGCTTAAATTCAAAAGATTTTTCCTCCCAAAATTTTGAGCTGGCTGTGCCACTGTTCCCAGTTTCAGAAGTTAAAAAAATTATTTAGCTTGTCTTCATGCAGCAACGAGACGGCTTTAAACTTTTGTATAAATTGTTGTGATTTAATGAACTTTTGATTTCGCGTGTTGAATAAATGCTCTTCGAACAGCTTTCTTCAAAACGCCTTCACGCAGTGTCAGCTTGTGGATCTGAGTTGTGTAGAAAGTATTCCTTGGAAACCGCAATCCAAATCTGGTTTATGAGTGCGAGGTTGCAGCAAAGCAAATCACAAGCTTTTCATCAACAAATAACAGCTTGGTTTACTGCTAGCTTTCGAGGAATCAACAGACTGGTTCTACTTTCATGACTTTGTGATGATTCGGACTTGCACATATCTGTGTGCATCTCTGTGTGCAAGTAATTAATCTCCACGAAGGTAATGCAATGGAATCAATTAGCAAAGTTTTTGAATATCAGGACTGAAGATACGTGAATTACGTGAAATCGATTTCCTTTGAAAAAAGTTGTTGATAAATCTGACTGCGCCACATTGGTTGAGACTAATTACTTGAACACAAGTTTTTTAAGAGTTTACTTGGTAAACAATCAGGCAATACATGACTAGAAAATTGAAAAGTAGCGAAATAAATTTTGACCTAAATGTCGGCATTAACGACATCTGGTCCTTTTGCAGTCATTTAAAGTTTGGAATCTGGCCAAACCGTANTACAGGTTTTGGAATACGCCGTACGCAAGCAATACTTTTAGTAANACTAAAGATGCTTCTGCCGTCAACAAGAGGTTTGTTTTACTTCGTAAACCAAAAGTTCAACTTNGATNTTGCAGAAGTGATTTTGCGCGTTGGTGACTGCGGCAATTTGCCCTTCTCGGAGAAAACTGTTTTGCAAAAAAAACAAACATGTTTGGTTAGAGAATGCGAGGATCACGCGCCGAAACTGTAAAAACAACCCTGGGCTATATCTTCATAACCTAATTGGTTCCAGGTGCATCAAAGGCGACCGTTCAAATGTCTTACTTTAGTAAACTCGCAGTGTAGATTTGATACTCCTGTTGGTATTGCGGACAGGTCGTTGCAGTCCCTAAATAAAGAACCAGTTGCGCAAGGACATAAATTCGAAATTCCAATAAAGCTAGGTTGGTAAAAACAGCAAGCTGATCTGAAAATGTCACTGACTGCATTTGAATAAGGGACAATGATAATGTTAAGGCGGGAACGTTGTACCTATAAAAGCAATTTCGCTGCATCTACTTTTGGTGGTTGCTTACATTGCAAATTTTCAAAAAGTAATGTTTTTTGTGCAATGTTTTTAGGGCAACTTGACTTAATTTCTGGCGTTGGCGTTGACGCTACATATGGGCGAGTCTCCCTTTTGCTGTCAATTGTAAGGATACAGACAATGTTACCATTGTGACGCATTCATGTATTTTTCAACAGTGCAGCCGTTTTCGCCTTTGTCAGGGCAAAGTTTTTGGCCGCTAACTCATTGCCACATGTATCGTTTGTAAAGACTCTCGCTTGGATGTTGAAAAAACGAAGCAAGGCTTTTAACCTGCTTACTTTTGATAATATCGACAAAACTTGCTTTTACAAGAATGTTTTCCACCACTAGTTCTGCGACAAACCAAGAAGATGAGCCAGAGTACATGGAAAACCACGGAGCTAATACACCATAAGTTTTGTGGACACTTTTTTCAAAGGATGGCATTAACAAAGACTTCTAATAAAAATGCTTTTCCCAGTATTTTTTGTCATATTACAGCAAGACGTATGATGACTTTTTCAAAATGAAAGAAATGTGAGCTACCAGCAGAAACAACAATTGCAATGTCCATGAAGCAAAGCCAGATGTATGTGAAGAAAAAGCGAATGAAAAATTACTGTAGCATCACCAGTTTTTTATTTTCCAACGTTAGGCAGCTGGCTGCTATCACAAAACAAAAATAAAATGTTTATTTTGAAACAAAACTTTACTTACTTTACCGTAAAAATTACTAATGGCGTTGACACAATTACACATCGTTTTGAAAAAGCGGACAGCTGATTTGTTTATCTTGAAGATTGCATCGGCATTGGAGAATTTCCCTGCTACAGTCATTATGCCGAGCGCTTGGCCAGACTGAAGCAAGTTCCAATTTTTAAGGTCTTGGCACGA
>JGI24021J15306_10012699_pt1 | contig 10467 bp, 6 predicted proteins | sample Ectturendosymbi1_FD_15306 | JGI IMG/M metagenome (IMG submission 15306) | reverse complement strand
TTACAAAAATGTTATTAAATGCGCAAAGAAATTCAGTGTTTTCGCATACATTTTAGTTGTTAAATTGTTCGACTCAGTGCAAATAACACGGAATGAATTTGCATGCAAATTTCAAGGAACATTGTAAATGGGCCAAAAAGTAATAATTAGGTTTTGGTGGGAATCTGGATTATCGTCTGCATTCAGAAGCCATCTCACCACTTTTTGCAGACTTTTCGTCCACTACGTATGTTCAAGATTGTGTTCCGCGGTAGTTCACTTTATCCAAAACAGTTGTCTTTATTTTGTCTGCTATGGCTGATCAGTGCAAACTTCGCCAAAACGTTGGTTTGAGAAACATGAACATGACGTCACCAACAACGCACACCAAATACAAATGATACCATACACCACTGAATGAAATTTTCGGCGTACGCCACTGGCTGTGAAACCTCAGTAACAGTTTAGCACTCAAGAAAAAATGCAAAAATTCTGAAGATCTGAATGAAGATGACAAACTTGAGGGTTAGCCTATGTCAAGGGTGAGGGGGTCTTTGAATGCTGCCATTCCGGGAAAAACGGATCAGGTGTCTTGTGTCTTTGGCGCATGAAGGATCAGGTGTGCTTAGAGCAAAACGGCTTGGAGCAAAAACCAAGCAAAACGCCTTCTTCTGACATCCACGAGTTGTGTGAAAGTTTTCAGAAACACGTTTACGGCTATGAGCTTTCAGGGCTTGCACTTATTGCAAAAGTTAGGGTCTTGTAAAGAGTCATTTGGAATCAAAGTGGTGTAGTAGGAAGGTGCGTTCAAAGCTTCACTAGCTCTAGCACTCATATGACCCTTTACTAAGCCCTTTTTCCCAAGCCGTGGTACTGGTACCAACCAACCCAGGGAGACACTAAAACAGGGGTCACCAACACGGTTCCCGCGAGCACCGGGTCGCCCGCAAGGACTACGTTGGTCGCCCGCGGGCCTGTTTTGAAAATAGCATTAAGATGATGAGTATCATCACATATATTAACATCAATAATGATAACATAAAAGACAAATCGAACTAAATTTTTATTTCAGAAGTGTGTATCAAACTGGTATCCCTTCGCGTTACTCGGTACCCAAGAAGTAGCTCTCAGTTACATAAAGGTTGGTGACCCCTGCACTAAAACGTGAAACAATCCTCACGCTAAGTTTAGTTAAAAACGCTTAGGTTTCGAACCAAAAATGCAACTAAACAACGGTTTGAAATGTGCTACGTTTATATTGGTGATACATGTTGCCCGTAAAAAAAGATCAAAAGGTCGTAGAAAAACAAGCGGTTTGACGTGGCTACAAACTTTTTAAATAACAACCAACACGTCTAGATTTCTCTTATCACTTTGAAAGTTTGCACGGTTCAACAGTACCCTAATGTCATAAAGTTTCATGAGGCCAAATTGAGGCCTGTCTCAGAAAAAAATCATGTACGAACATAAGGATAAAAAATGCCTTAGAAATACCAACATTTTAAATTATCTCCAAGTTTGACAATTCCAGCATATTTGTGGTCAAATACCAATTCTTACGAAATTTTCGATCAGGTGTCCTATCTCAAGATAAATCTTGTAAGGAGATAAATAACCAGTAAGACAAAGAAAAATTCAAATAAGACTTCTCTTAAACATAATTAGAATACAAAATTTCATCTTTGTTCTTTGAAAGTTTCTGCAAATGTCAAAATTGCTATGCAATGTTTTGAAAGTTTCGGGGGGCAAATGCCCCAAATGCCCCCCACTGGTTGCGCGCCTAAGTGAATCTGCAGCAATGCTTACACATGTTTAAAAATCAATTGTTGTTGCGCGTGTGACCGATGTACCTGAGTGTCAAAATACACTTACGCAGGCTTCTTTTCCACACAGCATGAAACTATGCGGCTTGGTAGAATACGTTTATGCCGGCTTGTGGGAATACGTCTTAATCGGTTTGTTTCTGACATCTGAGTGAATGCTGAGTGCAAAGCTTTTGGAAAGCCTTCGTGGTGTTCTAATTCTAGTGAGTTGTCCGTAGTCATGTCAACATACAGGTCCACTTCTCCCGTTGTCCGGTTTGTGCATGATGAGCCTTCACAGTTAAAAAATTAGCAAAGACAACCAACGCTTTACTGATTGCTTTGGAAGAGATCCCAGACGTTTGCAGCCCTTGTTTCTAAGTGACGCAGAAAGTTTTGCTAGCAGATCGAGCAACCAGGGGGCGGTCAACCGAGAAATTGCCCCCACCCCAAAATTTTCACAGTCATGTTCGATTGTTAGGTACAGCATCACGCTACAATCATTTTGCGCCCCTCGAAAATTATAACTGGGTGTGGATCTGCTTGCTAGGTGAAATAAATCCATAATTTGTGGTTAGTTGAAAACCATGGCAATGCTTACTAAAAAAGAAGTACCCTGCGTAGAAAATCTGCTGATAACGTACTGTATAAATTGCAAATTATCACAATATACCTTGCTTTTGCTACCAATGAAGTGCATTTTTTGTAACTGTTACCGCAACGTGGAGCATTTTCGTTGCGGTGTAGAAAGGGTAAAGTGTTTTGTGAACGTCCATTTACATTGCATCGTCAGCAGCTTGAAAATGATAAGCAAAATTTCGACACTGCCCCCACCTGGAAAAATTTCTGCGGACGTCCAAGCTAAAATTACACCATAAATGCGATGCATACATGGACGTACAAAGGAACGAAAAAGTACATTTTTAACTGCATTTGAGCTACGGGAAAAAGAGACTCGAAGCTTGTTTGCTGCACATTATTGGTATTGCAGTTGACTTTGAATGTCTTTGTCATCTGAGAGCTCAGCATCCAGTACAATCCCCAGATATTTGTAGTGGTTAACAGATTTTACGTTCCAACCACTCAGTGTCAGTAATGGCGGGGTGACTGTGCTTTTTACACTCTTAGTTTTGAATGTCATACAAACAGTTTTGCTGCAGTTGAAAATAATTCCATACGATTCTGCATACGCCTGACACACATCAAGTATACTTTGCAACTCTCGTACACTTGGGCAAAACATACAATTGGTCAGCAAAACATCAAATGATTTAATAAGACTTCACCAACATAACACCCTGCTTTAGGGTTGTTTAGTTCAGTGGATAAATCATCTAAATCAGTGGTTCTCAAAGTGGTCAATATCGCCCCCAGGGGTCAATTGGACCATCCAAGGGCCGATAAATAGTCCATCCAAGGGCCGATAAATAGTCATGGGGTCGAATGGGGGTCATTGAATTGCCAAGGGGTCAATGAATAACGGCTGGTGTGTACTGGAGCAATGAAACCTCCAATTCAAAATTATTGCTAATGGGGCAAGGAATGCAAACGGCGTTTTTCAACAAATCAAACAAAATTAAGAGGACTGATCAAATCTCAGCTGCAGTAGTTTAAAAGTACATTCGATTCGAAGAGTTTTTTATTAAATCATCCATTGTGATGACTAGGGCAACCATTTTTTGACCTAAAAACTAAAAATTGTGACTTTATAATTCAAAACGTTTGACTTTATTTTGACCAATAGATTTTCGGCGTTTGCAACTGCAAAATAATTCAGTCTTAGGCGTTGCGGTTAACCCAGAAGTATATTCATGCACTCTAAGCTTCGAAATAAAAAAAATTGTTTTTAACTTTGGGGATGATATACAGNTAANTACATTAATAACTAAAGTAGTGGCAAACCTGAGAAGATCATAAAGTTGAAACACTATATGCAGAATGGATTGAGCATTTACCAAATCAAGTACTGTAAGACCACATTTATTGCCTTAACAGGCCTATCCTACATGGCATTCAATTGTCAAGTTGTGGGCAAAAAACACAGTTACGTGTTACGTCAGAAATAGCAACAAACCCATGATTAATACAGAATTGCAACAAAACTTGCAAAAGCATATCAATATCTGGTGCTGTAGTTTCAATAAAATTTCGATAAAGGGAATAAATTTGTGTTGGAAGAAAAGTTTGACCCAACGATAAATTTTGACCTAATAATAAATTTTGACTTTTTTTGACCTAATAACTTGGTATTCCCTCATGGTATGAGCATGGAATTGGGTTTGTGGACGTTTCATAAGCTTTAGAAAAGGCAGAAAAATTTTGATTTTATTGACTTGGTTGCCCTAGTGATGACATTATGAAAACTGTTCTGTTTGTTACGTCACAAACAATATTGTAGTGCATGTGTCGCAGTTCGGCAGTTGTTAGACTGGTAATACAGCAGTAGGCTACGCAGCAGTCCCGTCGCCACGGGGGGGCTTTTGGGGGCTTAACCCCCCAATCAAAGCTCCAAGCTATAAATCAGTTGAGATTTTGTCAATTTTTAGAGTGTAAAGCCCCCCCCGCACAAACCCGAAGCCCCCCGCAGAAACGCAAAGCCCCCCTATTGAAAACTTTCTGGCGACGGTTCTGCTACGCAGTAGGGCGGAGAACAATTCCTTGTATTAGTAACTGTTGGGCTAGGCCACGGGGTCTACAGAAAATTGTATACTTTAATTGGGGGTCATCGTCCAGAAAAGTTTGAGAACCACTGGTGTAGCAGAATGAGTGAAGATCGAGATTAGAGCTGTATCTGACTAGCAGTCAAATGGTCTCCCGCCCTACCTACTGATTTTATGGCTATATATATATATAAATTTCCTAGATTTGCTATTTTTTATTGTCAAGATTTTTTATTTTGAAGTTTCGGATAATTTCCATGTTTTTACGTTAAATTGATTATTCACAGCTGTTCCGAATTTCCGTTTTCACTCCCTCACTTAGAGGTTCACACACCGTAGGTCGGTTAGAAAACGCAGAAAGGCCGTAAAACCTAGCAGCACGTCAGAGTAGCTGATCAGCCATGACGCATTACTTGCTCTCTGTATAGAACTTTTATGAGCAAAACGTTTTCTGAAGAGAGTTCCGAGGCGTTTCTGAACTTTGCAATGTCTGTATTACGCAGAACAAAAAAACTCGCCAGGGTATTTTAACAGACTGCTTTGAAAAGAACTTCGAAGAAAAGACCTCGTTTGATTTGGCTTCTCAAAAAAGAAACTTGTTGGCACTCTCCCACTTCTTTTGAATATGGGTTTTTGTAACCAATCTGCTTGCAAAAACAGCTGAAAGATAGTCCTTAGCAAAGTAGGCTACTCCTAACGTCTCGTTGCATGCGTTGCAGAACTTATGCGCTGCGGTTTCACTGGTACACACACTGTTTTTATTGAATTCAGCACAAGTTTTAAACAGGGTAGAGGGCAAATTGTTTTCTCCGTAGTAGCATAACAACAAAGAAAGCTTAGCCACTGATCGTTTTGAACTGATGAATTTTGAACAATTGCTTTGTAATTCCGTTTTTAAGAAGCCGCTTCTTGCAAGACTTCATAAAAAAATAACTCATGCAAAGTCTCGAGACTAGTCTCGAGTTCGAGACCGAGACCGAAATCATTCGAGACCGAGACCGAGACTCGAAAAAACGGGTCTCGAGACCGAAACCAAGTCTCGAGACTCCATCACTGAAGATGTGTAACACACGAAACTAGTTTCCTTACGCAATAAATTGCGATTGATTCCCTTGGTGTGGGTCACTACAGTGGCTTTACAATTATTGCTGAATGATGAGTGCAAGCTTGAATCATTGCAAGAAGATAGGAGCAGAACCAAGCAGGAGATTCCTCACACAGCCGGCTGCAAAGCTAGAGCCTGTATTTGATGTTTTCACCATGTTTATAACTCTTTCTTAGTTGTGAGGTAAGGCCACTTTGAGTTAGACAAGTGCGCTACGCCGATGAAAAAGAAACTGGTGTAGCCTACTTCGTTCAATGCCGAAAAACTATTTGTAAATGCCTTGATAAACACCAACATTTTTCTACAGCATGATCTTCTAATAAAAATATTTCAAAAATAAACCTGTCTCATCTCAATAACGATGGGCTGCGTCATAATAAAACTATAGAATCAATCATGCTCATCTTCACACAGTTCCAAACTACATCTAGCTTGAGATGTCCTCAGTCTGAAAGTTAGGATCCCGAGCGGCAGGCAACATTGCAGTCCATCCAGAGAAATAACAAAAGTAGATTTTTAGTATATGATTACGAAAGATCGGAATTTTTCCTCATACAACTATATACCAAGGTTTTTGCACGGCCAGATTTTATTTCATTTGGATAATCCGGTTCCGAATCCAGTTGAAAGGAAAACGATATCCAATCCAAGCCAAATCCAAAAAAATCCAAATATCCGGCCGGATTGGACTCCGAAATCCGGATCCTGTACACCACTGCACTACACCACAACGGCATTAAGCGAGAGCTGGTTTAATCACGAGCAAGGCGATAATATACTCAATTGATTCTCAGATGCAAACTTCATGGAAGTTTCTCTCCCTTTTGTTTTTACTTGTGCAGCATAACCACCACAGCGTTACCGAACCGTAGCCAGAAAATTTTCAATAGGGGGCTTTACGTTCGTGCAGGGGGGTTGACTTTTATAAATTGACAAAAACTCCATTGAATTATAATGTTTCATATTTCAATTATTGGGTTTGGAACTTTGTTTGTGGGAACTAAGCCCACCAAACCCCCCCGAGGCGACGGAACAGCAGCGTCAGTAACACCGAGTCTTTTGAAATTTTTTACCATCGCTGCCCTGTGTGGAGACTGTAAACCATGAGCAATAATGTAATTGGAAACAAGAGCCTTGAAGGAGCAGCTCTGAAAGTCCACATTGGAAGGCATTGTTGCTTGCAAACAATTCTAAGCAAGAAACTAACGAGTACAGATGACTCAGCAGATCAATTTACTTCATGATTTTNCAGATTTGCCCACTGCTGACTGCACTGTTGCATTGGCACTGCAGGCCAAAGATCCAAAATAAATGNTCTAAAGATGGGATTGCGAAGTGTGCCTTCACAGCAGGTTAAGCATTGTGAAACTGCCTATCCCTAGCTTAGACATTCTGTTCATCATCAAAAATTTTGGCCCATTATATCAAAAAATTGGTTAGATCTTTTTTCAACATCAGAAAGACCTTGTTAAGTTGGTTTTGGGTTGTTTGTCCTGATTTAATAACAAGACCTGACAGTAGTAAAAATAACAGCGAAAGCAATAGATGTAAACGACATTTTCGCAGACGTTTCGGTAACTACTGCTACCATCATCAACACATTAGCAAATAACCTGCGGTGATCTTCCTGCAAGTTCTTACGGTCAGGCGAGAAAGGCGCCGTAAAAAAGTGAAAAACGCGAAAGGATGTTATGGAAGTGACGTAGTGTCGCGGGCCATTGGTAGCCACGTGACTCAGCGGGACAGGTACCGATGGTGATGGCGCGTGACGTCACGGAGGATGCGTGAAGCTGTGTTACAGGATAAAAATGCATAGATGAATGGATAGGATGTTTGCATTCAGCTCTGGTTTGTGTTCTTCAATCAACAACGATTCAAGAATCTGCAGTCGCCGCCAATTGTTTTCACTGGCAATGACCTCGGAGTTGTGAAAATAAAACCGATGATCTGGGTTGGCTTGCACATGCCTGTAGACTGAAGAGCTTAGTGATGTTCGATGCTCTTCTATACCATTTCTTAAATTGTGTTGCGTTTACCCGATGTAGGAGGCACCGCACGAGCATGTAAGCCTGTAAACAACGTTGTATCGGTTGAGCAAAGCTTGGTCCTTAACCGAGAACCAGCTTTGAAGCTTTCGGGTAGTTTGAAAACAACGTAGCTTCATTTCTACAACAGCTTTGCGTCTTATAAAGCTGCTGACTTCCTGCCCAGTGTTGTTAGATATGGAACACAAATACGGTAGATTTAAAGAAACATAGCCTATGTTTTTTTTTAACAGTTTTTTTAACTTCGTGCTTTTTTAAGAATTGCCGAATGCGACGTTCCAAAAAATTGTTGGATTAACCGTTGCGAAACAACATTCGCGTAATATTCATAAAATCCGTGTACACCAGTTCGTAGGAACTGGCGATGACATAAGCGCGACGGAGTAAAGAGTTGACAAGGTTCCTTTTCCTGTGCAACGGCACGAAACTAGACCATTTTGAGTAGAGGCTTCTATGTGTGGGTTTCCTGTAGGTACAAGTAATAAAACCTGTTGGTGTTTTCCTATTTAAAACATCAAGGAAAAGGAGGCAGTTATTGGTTTCTAGCTCCTTGGTAAAGACAAAATTCTTGCGAACAGAATTGACCTTAGTCAAGACCTGACAGGGTCAACAAAAACTACGCTGCTGATAAAACACATGTGATCAGGAAAGGCACACGCTAATTAATGCATTGCAGTGTATCCGATTAATGCAGCTTCAATCCTAGAACGATGAAAAATTTCCCATGTGGTTTCCTTCTGCACAAGGATTGCCGGTGACACTCACTTCCCTCGTGATCGGTCAGTTTTTACGTTTTCTTACATTTATAAAGACACTCCGTTCAACAGGAAAGATTAGAGCGTTTTGCATATTGTATGGATGTGCAAACAGTTCCACTCGAATCCAAACCTGAGAGTTTTTGAGAATTTCATAAAAATGGCCCCTGCACACCGCAAAATATCTGATCTTACGAAAAGCAATGAAATTGGGTGCAATAACCCTTCAGCAGAAACAAATCGGGAAAAATGTCGTACTACAAGAATACAGTTATTAATCTTTAAGAAGGGGCAGGGCAACGGAATTTTAGTGGGGGTTCCTTGGTCAGATTTAGGTGCTGTTACCTACAAAAAGGTTGACTGATAATGCAGCGTCATCGGTGATCATTCAACTTTGGAATGGCCCCTCTGCACAGTTTCTGAAAAGACTGAAATGCGAAAAGCCTATATTCGCTGTGATTACTCGCTGTGATTCAAACCACTTCAGTATATTCAAACCACTTCACCACCTATACTNGCTGTGATTCAAACCACTTCAGAAATGCCAAATTTCGGAAACTTGGCATCAAAATGGCCAAGAGATTCTGCTGAGCTGTACGTCGTCTAAAACGTAGAGCAAAGAGTTTGTGACGTATTAGTCATTTAACCACTGCTGAATGTGATAAGGGACTGTCCATAAATGTCGTCAAACTTTTATGGGTAATGCAATTTTTGTGACTTTTGTGAAAGGTAGTAGCGGGGATAAAAGTATCATGGCGTAACAGGATTGTTTAGGGCTTTTCAACCATATTACGATAAAATATTCAGCTTATCCTGCGTGTATATACCTGTGAAATCTCATATTTAGAAAATTTTGGACTACGTAGTCATTACCAGAGTTCGCAACAAAATGAAAGTATTAACGTAGACTTAATAATGCATGTTGCCCCATAGTCTGAATTCTGCATGTTGCCCCATTAACAACAGTTTACGTGAATCTTGCATGTAGACGCACCTATTGATCTGGCGATTTTTGTAATTTCTATGCAGGCCCTGCTACATGGCATCCAGATTGCATTTACAGCAGACATAATGAACCTATAGTATACAAAAGTGTAACACGACAATTTTGAAAAATGGGATTTGAACCACATTTGAAGGTGATTTATTTGAACACTGCAGTGGAGCAATTGTCCGATAATCTTAAGCCACAACTGCGAACAATAACGCAATTCTCTGACAATTCAAAATAGGTATTTCATGTGATTTCTTAGCGTTTACAGCTATGGATCGCAGCAGCTTTAGCGAGCGAAAGTCAGACCACTATAAGAACTATATTCACATAATCTCCCCCATAAAGTCGCGGGTAACCTGACAGAAAGTGGTCATTGATATAGATATAGGTAAAATATGTTGCGATGGTTCTTGCATTCTTGTCTAGTGTCTACTATGAAACCTTAACACTGACTGACTGTAAATGCGCGTTTAGTATTTATGACACATTCAGTGGAGCAACTAGAGGTTTGAGCTATAGGAGGGTAAACTTAGCTGAAAGGGGTCACTAGTCACTGTAGGGGACCACTAGTCAACACTCAGAAAAAAACTTGAGAAATGATAGTGAATCCGGTGTCAAGCGGAATGTCTGACCTCTGCGATATTTATGACCTGTTACTGTTTGTTAGTTATTTTGCTTCTCAGAGTGAAGGAATAAAGTTTGGCAATCACGTTTTTGATGTGTTGTGTAAATTGAAGCTTTGTGGATAGAAGACAGATAACCGCAACAATAGCTACAGTACGGGAATAACTATAACCACTGAAAAATATTGGACAAAGTCTTAGACCTCAAATATTTTTCTTTTTCGAACCCTAGCCCAAACCCTAACCCGACACGCTTACCTAAACACCAAACCATAACCCGTAATGATCAGTTTTCTCAGCGTATTTGATGTGTAGAATATTGCTCTGTGCATGCGCACATGGTGTGCAGTCAGAAATTTCGCTTGACACCGGATGTGGATGGCTATACTAAAACCCTAAATCACAGGAAAATACTCCGAAAATCTTCCGAAAAACGCAATGAAACAAGAACCTACTGAAAACCAAAAGAATACTAAATCCGAAATATAAGCTAAGTGGGCGCCC
>JGI24021J15306_10012696_pt1 | contig 10468 bp, 4 predicted proteins | sample Ectturendosymbi1_FD_15306 | JGI IMG/M metagenome (IMG submission 15306) | reverse complement strand
AGTACTAATAGGGTCTTTTGACACGGAAGTGCTAGAGAAATCTTTCTGCTGGTAGCCACTAGGGAAGTGGTGCTCCACGCTACTTTTATTTCGGGTGCTTTCAAATGTTTGAGCGCGAGAAGTTGCTGCAGAAGGCGGATTATTTAAAAAGACCTCAAAATTTGTGAGTAAATCAGTTGATGCATCGGCAGAAAGGTCAGCTCTTCGGTCAAAGCTCGGCGGGAGTTGTGCCATCGCCAGACTGCCACTACTGTTCTGTTTGTGAGATTTGATAGATGAAGCCGTGGTGCCTAGCAGGGCGGTAGTAGTGTGAGGCTTTTGTTGAGCAACGCCGCGGCTTCCTTGACGACGGAAGCTGTCTTCAGCTTGCTTCGTGAAGCCTGGCGTGGCAGTCGAATGGCTCGGTTCGACGTGCCGCGAAGCGCTGGCATTTTTGCTGTGAACGCTTGTGACAGGGGACGGCGCAGCTGCAGCAAGCGGAGTTTTCTTTTTCGACGACGTTCTGGCGACTTTAGCATGTCCACCAGGTTGCGCTGAAGAGCCGACGTCTGCGACCGGTGCGACAGAGCGGGACTTTTGCATCCCAGATGGAGTCTTGTTACGCGACCCTAGAACTTCCGTAAGCCATTTCTGTTTCTGCTGCAAAGCGACCAGTTCCTGCACTGAATCGTAGATTGATTTATCGGTGTAAACGTCGCGGTTCATCGTCGACAGCATTGGGTTCACAACAGGTTCAGCAGGCGGAGGGGCCGCGTGCTTTCTTGAGCCGCCTGTCGATAACTGGCTCGGCAGCTTGATGGTTGGTTCGTTTTGGTCGAATCCGAATTCGTCATCGAAGCTAAAATCAGCCACTGGTTTCTCTTTGGAAGTCGGAGTAGTGCTCGGCGCGTTCCGTCGTTCTGCGCTGGCACTGCGTCGCCTGGCAAGAGGTCCGACTTTGCTTTTACTGCTCGCTCCACCTGAAGTTGCTGAAGGTTGCCCAACAGGGGTCGTTGTCGCCCGTTGTTGTCTATAAAAAGTAATTATTTATAGAGATAAACCCAGGAAAGTGTGTTCCGTCACGTGCCAAATTAAATACAGCTTTAAAAATCGCAGTGAATTCGACGTAACAGCTTAATGGTACGGAAAGCCTACTACTTCTTTACGGAGCAACACAATTTTATTTTGAAAATTTTGCCAACACGTAATTTACCCATGGCCTGCAAGCAAACCCAGAGAACTGTGATCTTCATCAATGCGTTTCTGCTGATCGCCGCTGGGTGAATAGTCGCTAACTGGACTTATGGCTTCATACGCGGAAGAGAAATGCTGAAAAAGCAAGTTGGAATTTGAAATGGACAAAGTAAAGTGCTTTCTCAATCCAAATCTTGGTTAATTAAAAAAAAATAAACACACTGCAGACCACTCAAAATAAGAGGTTCAGTTCAACTTAGTGAGTTTACGCGTAAAAGATAAGCAGTAATATAACATTGCATCTATCGCGGTTGCCAATGGTTCTTCCAGACTGGAAACACAGCATGATGCTGACCTGCTTGACCCCACTTTCAGCAGTATCCAGCATGCTCAAAACAGTGTTATTTTTTGATTGCTGCGAAGGGCTAGCACGAAACGCGGTGGTGGTGGGTTGTCGTCTGTCGCTAAACAATGCCGATCCACTTTGCGCAACATTGAACTCTGCAACTGTCTTTTCAGAAGTCAATCCCGAGCTGGTGACCAGACCGGCCTTGCTGCCAGGCTTGCTCCATTCAGAGAGATTTTCAAGAATTTGACTCTGCACCACATTCAGGCTTTCGCTTCGCACATGACCTCCTTGAGGGAGAAGCCCTTGCTGTTCTATGATGGCCATTTGGGCGTTGTTATCCGAAAACATACTGGACGTGCCGCCTGAAACTCCAAGAACACCAGTGTTAGAAATGCTTTGCGCTGCCTTCGGCTCAAGATGGGTAGGAGCTTGAGTGTATGGTGCAGCAACTTGCGATAAGCTGGTGCCACTATGAAGAATGTGTTGAGGATGCGAGACAGAAAACTGCGGATAGCTTTGCTGCCACCCAATAGTAGCAGATGACGACGATACAATTTCTGCAGCATGGAGCGGTTTTGACGTCAAAAATCCTGAAAAAATCGAAATCACGTAAATGCTTCCAAAACACAAGAAAAACAATTCGCAAGCAGTGAGGTACTTGCTTGTGCGCGTCTATCTACGCACCTTACTTTCGGAAAATCTACGCCGAATACAGGATGACAATTACAACCAGTCTTCGTTTTTCAAAGCCATTTTTCAACGTAAAAACACCATAAGGTATGATCCTTTTTACGAAAAAGTCGGACGTGTTTAGAAAATGTTTAGGTTTCCACAACACATCCCAAAGACAATGTCTCAATGTCTACGTGAAATAGCACAATCGAAGTCGACCAAACAGGTGTTTCTTCTTGTATACAGTTTGAATTAATGACACAAATCAAAACTCATCCAATAATACATCTACGTACTGTTCCCAAAAATGTCTTTTTTGAAGCTCACAGTCTAACTGCATAGATCGTGGGTTCAATACATTGAATCTATGGCAAGATAGTAAATGCGACCAGGATTTTGTTGAGTGAACTGTTGTATTTAAATCATGTGGAAGTGCTGCAGCGTACACAACCACATACAAAGGACTATACACGTGTGAAGAAAATTTAGACACCATTTTACCAAAACTACGGCAATTCAAGGACTACCTTCTTGCTCAAACTCTGGCTTCATCGATGCCGGAAGATCAGCAAGCAAACTGGTATCAGACGGTGCCTTAGCCAGACTGGTATGACGAGCCGAAGTTGAGGTGTTGAGATATTGCAAATGAGATTGGTCGTCCAGAATTTCTGGAGGCAACGTCGATGACCCCAGACCAGATATGAATTCACTTTCAAGGTGACTCGGCCTGGCCGGTTGTACTTGCTGAATCGGCGTTCCAGGATTGGAAACGCTTTGTTGGCCCGGCAATAAATGCCCAGATTGGGGCGTCATGGGTTGATGTCCTGATTGCGGTGTTAAAGGATTGTTTGACAGTGGGGTTCGTGGAGCAAAGTTTGAGTCGCCGGAGCCAGCTGGACTTGGTTGAGCAAAATTACTGGAGTACATGGATCCATCGCCGGATGCATTGGAATGAGGACCTGATCAAAATATTAATGCTACAACCAGCACCGCAAACTACTTAAAAAACACAACGCAAGCTTGCAAGTCTATGTAAGTAAACGCCACAGCATAACTGCGCGCTAGTACAAGAAAATCTTAGCATTCACATTACTAACAACGCATCCACAGAGCAATACAATCTGGCTCCATGAAAGCAACATAACACATTATCAATTACATTGCGTGTAGGTGTACAGTGAACGCTAAGGCCAAGTCATGCGTTCTTACCCAGATAAGACTCAGAGGTTGATAACACTGATGTGTTAGAGTGAGGCCTTGCAGGAAGATTGAAGACTGCGTTCTGTGAAGGCCGGCTTTGTTGGCTTTTTGGCGGTCCAGGTTTGAATACCGTACTTTGCGAAACAACGGAAGCCTGCCATAAAGCAAAATAATATTTACGAACGATTCCGTGAAGACATCATTTAACGTTCCTCGAAGTTTGGAAGAAACCTGACAGGAACGCTATATGAAGATTAAAAAGACTTGCAACACAAATGTCTATCGATAAGAATTCTTTCATAGCCAAGAAGGCAGAGCTTCTGCTCTTATTCAAATAGTATCTTCCAACATGCTTGTCAATTAGTTGGATATAAAGTATGGAAAACATCCATCGTACATTTCGGGGTAGATACGTTTTGTCAAACCTATGCATCTAAAATTTTGAGAAGTACCATCAAGTAAGCGTTTTTTTGAAAAAGACACTCTCCGAATTCGAGATCCATACATATACACGTACCAATCAAGCAACCTTGGCATGGCTGTATTGAGACATAAAATCTTGATATAAAGAAAAACAAACCAGCATGACCTAATTGTTTTCACATTCCTATCGTGCTTAAGGCTAAGTTTAGGATTGCCACCTAAAACAATTTTTCAGCTATACTGAAACGAAGTGCTGTTTAAGCAGTAAAAGCACAAAATTACAACTACGTGACCTAGTAGAATGCATCAGGAAACGGAAGAAGGGAAAAATTGTATATCTTTCGGTACATCATGAGAATTTAACAGAGTTTTCCACTTTTTTCGACTTTTGTTTCAAGTTTTTTCTAGTGGTATTTATTATCTCAAAACTTTGAACTGACGCTTAGCATCTTAAACTATACGACGTGGGTAGGAATAAAATTTACGTTACCACAAGTTCTTTCACACTTAACGATCGAATCCCGCTGGTTATCCATGGAGGTTTTTCTGCAACCTGGTTGGTAGCCAACTTTTCGAAAACAAAACGAAAAAGATTCGCCATTCCTGTCTAGGTGTTCGTTCAACTCTTTTGACAAAAAAGTTTTCGTTTTCAAAATTTTGCGGAACGATGGAAATTCCAACTCCACTCACACACCACCCTGAACATGTTTACAACATAGTGGGTCAAAGAATGGGTCTGGTTCCAAGAAAGCTAAAATGATAAAAACATTTTTAGATTGTTTCATAAGAGGTGGCACCCGATGACATCAGGGAGGTGCAGACCTGGTTTCGCGTCAAAAAGCCAGTTGATGCATACCTTCTGCACTGATATCAACCAAATAAACGAAAGAGAGAAGTGTATCTTTACACCAAAATTAAATTGACTCTTTGTACCACGCTGCATTACGGCGCGAACTGCTATAGTTGTTCGCCTGTAGTCTGGTGAATGATGATGCGAAGTGCATCTTCAGTGCTAAAGAGCACCCATACAATTCCATGCTAACATACATATGTTAATAACGGGCATATAAAATGACTTACGTTATTTGAAACTAATGACGAAGAAGGTTTGTCTTCCTTTTTCTGGGCGTTATTCTTCGATTTATGCTTCACAGATTTTGGTAAGTTTTGAGTAGGTGGAGTAAAATCTTGACATGGTTTTTCATGAGACAGAAGTTCGTCCACTGTCGACAGAAACAAGCTTCCAAGGCTGTTTCCACCTTGTAAAGTAAGTGATCCACCATCGTCTCCTTGTATTTGAGGTGCGAATACTGGCTGGTCGTGAAGCAACTGATTTGGAATGCCTGTCAGATCTTAAAAAAAACAATAATAAAATGTTGTGGGTTCAAAACTAGTAAAGATTTTAAAAGTTCAGCAACAATAATTTTTTAAAATGCACTGGAGTACCATTTATTGAGTTTCGGGTAAAAACAGCTATCCTCACCCTATATACACGATCACCGCAGATCCACCGCGATATTTCGTGGGCCTTACTTACCAGGTGCACTTAATATGTTGGTAGTGGACATGACATCCAGGATTTGAGAAACACTTTCAGAATAATTTGTTGTCGCCATAAGGCACTCTACCACTCGGCACCATGAGCAAAGAGAAAAATTGTAGTGTACACTCTTGAGTTCGATTTTCATTCTGTACATCACTCATGCACGAGCACAAATGTAAAGGAAAGTTTTTTCAGTTCCCCCCAAAATTTGTCACCTGCCTGATTTCTGACGGCAGTATGTTTTATGGGAAATGCATCTCTATCACCTGAAGTTTGAATGAATGTCTGCAATTTTTCACTAAAAATACAAGGAAGAGCAAAGGATCTTGTCTATTTTTGTGAAGAGGAGTATTGCCAACAACATCAGCACCTCGTCGTTTACAAAAGACTGCTCTGATTTTTTTCTGTTGCTCTGCAAAACATATTTAGTTGCTCTGAAATTTCATAAGCACTGCCCTGATTGGCCTGACTTCACATTTTGCAGCACTAAAAGAGCAGACACCCTACCAAGCACCCAGCCTTGTATGCCTATNCACACGAGCAAACTGCTGCTTTGCAACTTCCACTGGAAGAAACAACCATGCTGAAATTCCAGCAAGTCATGGGTAGGTGAGGTGAAACACGGTACTTCAAACAAAAAAGATGGTAAGATCAAGCAATTTTAGTAAAGGATTTGTGTTTGATACTAGGAAATGAACACACATATGAATTTTACTAGTAATACCTCTCCACATATTGAATAAACACATGCAGCAATTAACAATAGTTGAGACTGATAAATCAACCACATTATAACTTTGGTTTCAATGAGACAAGCAAGTGCATCAGCCCATCTACAATAAACCCATAAAACAAACTGATGTCATGACTATGCTATTTTAGATTGTACCACGAAATAACCTACACAAGCTTTAGAAAAGCAGAACTGTGCCAACACCCTTTGCTTCTATGTCTTATGGTGCACAGTCTAAGAAGTTATTGTTCCAGCAAAATAAAAACAGATAGATTCACTGAAATATTAGTTTTATGACAGATTAATTCAAAGCACAGTAAAAAAACACAGATGATAGAGCAACATGATAATGTCCCACAACATTTAACCACAAATCAAAAAACATAACTTGCTAGTACAAGCTAGTGTGCCATTTGACTTTCAGCAATCAACTACATCAGATATTTACAGAAAAAGCATATCCTGGCAAAAATAAGGGTTTTGTACACTATACAGTGGTTTTCTTTGTTTTGTACAAACACCTACAATTAAATAACAGAATTTTACTTGATGCAAGCATACTAGTCATCAATCACAAGCAATAAAGCACTATGGCACAGGTACACACAATTAACTTTTAATCAAATTACTGGAGCCACAACATCTTCCTAATTATAGAAGTACAAACATGACAGCTGCCCCTACTAAAACTAGAGGGTAGAGAGAACATTTGAATTTTCAATCAGAGACATGGAGCAATGTTGTGAGTAACTATGCAACATAAATAACCCTGGTGATATGGACTATCTGTCTGAGCCAAACGAATAAACAAAATATAATAATAACATCAGTAAACAATACAGTTTTTTAAGGCATTTTAGGGATCCGATCCGGGACCCTAAAACGCCTTAAAAAATTTATTGCACTCCTTTGAGAGCAAGCAAGGCACTGCCTTCAAGTTGCATGAAGTGCCATTCTACATCTGCCCAACTTCAGTCTGGATAAATCAAGCTTTAAAAAAGTGTAAGGCGATCAAGATTCTGTTTGAATAAGAGCTGATGATGCTATTGCCTACTGGTAGGGGAAATATATACTCCGCAAGATCTTAGTGAGTGATTCATAGCTATGATTCAAGGGATTCCTTTCAACAATAGACAATGATCAACATCGCTTGTAATTTTAACGCTGCTTTAACACTCTGTTCCTTGGCGTTTGGATAATCAATGAAATGTTTCTATCAACAACTCTATGTTTAATTATAAAATATAATAGTTATAATAAAATACAACAGTTGTGTTTTATTTATACTCTTCATGATGGCCAATGAGTTATGATTAAGCTGAAATGTTGAATAAAATTATGTATTCGATATTTGTGGCTATATTGTTCACAATAAGAATCTGCAGTATCTGTGTGCATTGCTTACCAATATACTGTTTTTATTTTTGCATTGTTATAGTGAAGTAAAACTCTCGTAATTATTTTTATTCCTAATGCATCATTGTTATGAATCGTAAGTTCAGATGATGTTTTTTAAAATGGGACAACTACGTCCACCTTCAGTGGATGTAACTATTAGCTTCTGGTTGATTAATGGGCAAAACCAGCATAAATCAATCATCATACATTACCAACATATGACAAATACACACTAGCCAACAGCCATCAACAATGAAGCAAAAGAGATGCAATCAGAACAAACAGTTCATATTATTGATGACAGCAAATATGTCTTTGCATTGATCTGAGTAAATTTTTTGGTTCATACATTTCATTTGACAATAACTTTCCAAAATCATAAAACTTTGTGAAAATTCCCTAGGTGTAGATATTGGTCACCATACTCAAAAAATTTCACAATGGTTTCTCACATTCTTAAAACAAAAAACACATAAAATTCTTCAATTGTTTATAATAACCTACTTATATAAAAATACCATATGGACCAGCACAGTTCAGAACTTCCAGCACCAACAGTATGTTATTATTAGCAGCACATGATACAGACCTATTGCAACAATGCAAAAAGTGTTGAAGCAATTGCATACCACAATCAGCATCAGTGATGCATTGAGCTACTCAAGATTGCATGAATACGTGCAACTTCAAACAAATGTATAATTGTAGCTAGTTAAAAAATAATTTTGAAAATATGCACAAATCTGTCTCACTTTTAAAATTTGGCAAAGTAATATTTTAAAATGTGATTGTGAAAGGCTACAGAAATGCATAATGTTTTCCTGAAAAATACAGTTAAAGTAAATACTTGTTAAGAATCAGCCTACATCACAAACCTAGAGATATTTACACTGGTTTATGAAAAAATTTTATCAATAAAAATTACACAAATTAGTTTACATCAAAGACATAGCAATGTGAGCAAAATTAAATTTTGAAACATGAACAAACCACACATGCGAATTCACTGTTTTTCAAACATTACTTAGCAATAAAACCTCTTTTTATCAAGAAGTCTTACTTGCAGCAGGCAGTCATTGAAATAGAATTTATATATAGAAAACATAGAGCTTTTTATTTTCATGGACAGTTGCAAACAAATGACAAGATACCCTAGAGGTAATCACTGGTCAAACAAGTTTTACAAACCACAGAAACCGCTTACACTGTTAGTTTGCTGTTTACAGAGAAAAGTGTTTGCCAACAGTGTAACTGTAACCTGTGGGAGAATGAAACATGCGAGTTAAAGAAAGGTCTGGCTGCAAAGCCACATAGCAAGGTTTTTCACATGAAAAGTTTACAACTGTCCATGAAAATAAAAAGCGCTACGTTTTCTATAGGATATCAAGTAGATTCTGGTATAACAGAAAGGATCAACTACAAACAGTATGAGACAGAGGGGACAATACATATATCCAACATAATATTTTTCCAACTTCAAAAAACTATCAAACTATGCATCAAAATGCAACATAAGTTCAGGTTTCAAGCTGGGATCGACTAAAAATCAACCATGCTAGCTGCATAGCAACATGAAAAACTTGAGTCGCTGCTTTTTAATAATCAGTCTTCATGGTATGAACAAGCATAATCATGATTCATTGCATGGTAATATCAAAGATATGGAGCTGAGCTTAATCCAAAGGACACTGTTAACATGTTCTTTCTATACAACAAATTGAATAAATGGCTGACACATTTTAAGAAAATGGTAGAATAACATTTTCCAAATATCCTTTTTGGTCAATTCTAAACAAAATCATGAATACTTGACATTGCTTCTAAGAAATGTGAATTCCAATAACAACAATTTTGGACTGTTACATTATCTACACCAATACAGCTATATCCAACCTGCGGCATGTCACAAGTGGGCCACATTCGGCCCAGTCGAAGGTTTTGTGCAGCACAGTTTAGGTTTTAGCTGCAGTGAAAGTATCCTACATACAGACAACCAGTTTTTATTTTGACAATCTTGAATTTGACATTTTTGATGCAGGTAGTCTTCAGTGCTACTTTAACGTGTCTGTTACCACTGCAGTTGGATTCGAACACATTCAGTACATTAGCTTGAATTAAATTTAGTTTGCTAAGGTCAAATTAAGCAATTCGATATGCGGCCCTCACTAATATGTCACTCGTTATGCAGCCCTGGTTAAGATAATGACAATTTTTGGCTCAAAAATTCATTTGGGTTCGACATAGCTGCACTAGTACTTCTCAAATTTGAGGCTATGTGTTAAAAATCGTAAACAAGTAACACTCATTCCTTGATTCAGAAAAAAAGTGAATATGATTTCTCCTTAGGCAAATGACCAATTCAAAATTAAAGCTCAAATATATACTTTGTGGGTGCAAAGAGAAAAAAATGCTTGAATCAATCCAATCACCGACAGAAATAATACTGTTTCACATTATCAACACTTCAACATTTTGCCATTAGCACATTGGTTGGTTGGCAATGAAGTTCTGAAATTTTTTGTATGGTTTCAACTTTTATTGAAGAGATATATTGTGGCAGCAGAAATGTTTTGCATCAGAGTATGCATATTTTGATACAAGTAATGAACACATTAGACAAAATTTCAATTATTTCTCCTGCAAAAAATTATTTTTTTAACAAACACATTTACACATGGTAAGCACTGCACAGATTTGCTGTAGATTCTTATTGCGAGCAATATAGCCACGATTATTGAATTCATTATTTTATTCATATCTTTGAAACAGTATTAAACAGCTCCATATCTTTGAAACAATATTAAACAGCTCCATATCTTTGAAACAGTATTATTTCAATTATTGAATAATGTACTCAATAATTGTGGCTATATTGTTCACAATAACAATTGCACATACAATGCCTTTAAACAATGATTTTGCTTAATTTAAAATCAAACTTGACAATTTAACAACTGTCTAATTAGGATTTAATAAT
>JGI24021J15306_10012692_pt1 | contig 10470 bp, 7 predicted proteins | sample Ectturendosymbi1_FD_15306 | JGI IMG/M metagenome (IMG submission 15306) | reverse complement strand
CGTGTTCTATCGGCTCGCCCCTATTGTAAACGCAAAACGACAACGTTTCTTTCCACCTCAACACACCATCACCCAACAGCGATATGCTCTCCAACTGTGCACAATTCGCACCACTTCTCCGCAGTCTCATCAAGCACTGGCTTCATTTTGTGCGATTTGTCAACACTGCGCTGTGATCGGGCAGAAATGTTACTGACGTGCTGGAAAGACGTTTCCTGCTTTGAATGGACCTCTCGCCATCGGTTTTCCGAAGTAAGGCGTTTGCAAAAATATTTCATTAATCAAAGCGACGATAGCCGACCTTCCTTGCCTATCGCATCAACGAAACCACACCGAGGAAAACCACCATCCCTCTCTTCTTATCCAAATAGCCGGAAAGGCTCTCCGTGAAAACTAGCTTGACATAACCGCATGGTTTATTCTTGCTGCTCACTACTGCGTTTTTGATTGAGCCTTACGTCCCGGGAAACGCAAGAGATTGATGTTCCTGGTCGGCAGGTTATCGCACATGACCTCTCCAGTTGACCTCTCCAGTGACCCTCCAGTGACATCGCACATGACCTCTCCAGTTCCATCGCACATGACCTCTCCATTTCCAGCGTGCAAAGAATCACGTGACTGCGAAATTTGTGGCACCCGAACAGCAAAATTTTCACAGCTGTCAGATTCATACAAAAAGTCTGCATCATTGTCACTAGCGTCTGACAGGTCAAGGGTCAGCGCACAATATTACAATAGGTCAAGGGTGAGCGTACAATATTATGCCACCGCCTTGTCGCGTGTCGGTTTTCTGTGTGAAAGACAGAGCATAGATGTTTTTCGTAAATAATTTTCGTTGTTTCACTCAACAGTAGACAAATTTTTGGTATAACAATCTCAACCTTATTTTGCACCCGAAGCTTCCTTTCTGCGATCGCTATGTGGTCATCCGATAGGGTCCATCAATACGCAAACCATAAAATGTTGTTTACATGCTTGACACTGGCAGCTGTAAAGCGAAGAAACGCTTCAATGTTCTGTACTCCAAGTTGTTGAATTGCAACGGCGTGCTGCAATCATGTCCTCTTCCTTGGATTCCATGCATCTGAACTTGAATGCGACGTGAAATGCGGCAAACGTGCGTGCGGCAAACGCGCAAACGGCAAACGCGTGTTGCAAACGCGCAAACGGCAATGCGGCAAACGGCAATGCGGCAAACGGCAAATGCGGCAAACGGCAAATGCGGCAAACGCGCAAACGTGCGCGTTCGGCCCAGCACTGCAGTGCAGTGTTCCCTCTGAGGTGCGCAATTGCGAAGTAATATCTCATTCTCCGGGCACTTCCAACATTCTAAATCAATGCGCTGTATATATCGCATAACCCTTCCAACGCAGGGAACGCTTCATGCTTGTGCGTCTGCCTGGTTGCGCAGTTGCATGCGCGTGTGCGCGACAAAGCAAACATTTGCACAGTGCAGAATTTTCTTAGAGGGAACGCCGCTGCAATGTCTTGTCGAATGAGCCGAGCGTTGCTTTGGCAGGCAGTGCATCAACTGTGCTAAGATGTCTATTCTGCAGCTACTGGCACTGACGGTACTAAGGCTCTTGTCGGTCAAATCACAAAAGTATACGTGTTGAAAATAGCAAAATGAAGCCTCATCGTTAACCGTTATCGACGTTTGTGCGTCACATTGCGAAGATAAAGAGCTGCTGGTCATGGATCGGTGAACACTGCGTCTTTGGAGTTTCAACCAATGTCTCAAGGGTAGTAAAAAGATAGCAGGCCTCAAAAACTTTTAAATGCGCGCTTTCAAAACTTTTGAAAACGCGCCTTTTAAAATGCGCGCTTTGAAATGAATTGGATACCATTGGGTCAGAGCGTTGTGCCATCAGTTTTTGAAAACCACCATTTTTACTCTCGGGTAGCCGTTTCCGTGTAACTGCAGAGGAATAATAGGAGATTTTTCCTGCGCGCTCGTAGGTCACACGACGGTCTGTGGCTTTTCGAATTTGTCTAAAACGACTTGCAGTTCTGATAACTTTGCATGTGAAAAGATTGACTGCAAATTTATGCAGTGCCCTTTTACGGTCTTGCAACTGAACCGTTGCTGTGGCAACCCGTTGTTCATGCGGGAAAAACGTCCCGCTTCTTCATCGTTTGTGAGCGCAGACATTCCTTGCATGGCTTGCCGTAATAGGTTTCCTCAGACTTTTTAAGTGCTCGCTCAGATATTGATGAGTAACCCGCTGTCACAACAAGGATCGTGAAGCTTTATCCGGATAACTCGCGGAGCGCTTTGATGGCTATCCGGGGTGGTTTATAACGGTCGATATTGCACGGTCCGCTTCCCATTGCCTTCCGTCTCGCGATACATCTTTTCAACTGCATGGTGGAAACCGGCTCGATCGGCTTTCACGTTTTTCACAAACACACATGGCAACAACTTTTAATACAACAATCTCTTGTTGCCGCCGTCTTGAACATCTGTCACCAATTGATTGCCGCAGTTTTCTGTGGCTTGCCCGTGGCACGACGTCACCTGAGTTCGAAGTCCTTCCGGATTGGATATTACGAGTCATGCTGTGGTCAGGCAACCAACTGCCGTGCATTCCTAGGCCTTGTTTGGCGTTTTTTCGCCACTATCGCGAAGTCTGTTACAGCACTTTGTACGCTTCGTGGTGCTGACGCATAAGGAATGCCACACTAAGACATTTCGTGAATTGATCCCATTCGCTTGCAGCCACTGCCTTGGTAATGATAACAATAATACTTTTTACTTCTGTTAACAAAAGAAGCTCTTCGCACTGTTTTTATGACGTTATACTGGGCCTTTGAAAATTTCAACGGCAAAATAAAAATTTTTTTTTGAAGAAAAACACATTTAAACAAAATCATTGCAAACGTAACCCAAACAGTGTTCTTTCATCTCAGTAAAAGTAGACTGCGGCGCCAGAAGGTTTTAACTGTGAAAAGATTTGAGACGTGCCCTCTGAAAGATCCTAATTTTGGCAACTCTTCCCTGAACGAAAAAAATAGTTTTTAGAAAGAATGTTCGGATCATGTGTGCCAGTTGTTACCAATCACTGCTTGGTCGCACTAGATCTCGGGGCAGGTGTTGGGCAGCCATTCGATTTTCTCATCAAAAAGCATTAAAAGCTATTTGTTACAGACTTTTTGGATAAAGTCGTCATAGGATTGAAAACATAGCGGTTCACTTCTCAACAGTCACCGCGAAAATCTCACTCGTTGCTGATAAGTTTTTATGCTGACGACCTCAGCACCAGCGACAAGGTCGTCGTCGCAAGTCGAACTGGCAATGCATTACAAAGCATTCCTCGACCTTCCCACGTCGTGTCTGTGCTCGTTTGTCACGTGCGAAATTGCAACTTGTCGTGTGGGGGCGTTGTCGAAATGACACGCGAAGGGCAAATAACACCCGTCCGTGCAAATCATCAGTTTTGTCGCACCCGACCGAGAATGGAATGATGAGCTTCATGACGTGAATCATCCTACTTGCCACTGGTGATTTGACGTTGCTGCAGAAAGTCGAACAGAAGTGTCGACTGTTATTAACAAGCTTTCCATTTGAATCGTCTGGAAAAGCTTTGGATGGGAGTTGCTTGTCGCTCGTCACGGGAGAAACTTACTGTGCGTTTCGCAACAGGAGGAACTTCAGCGCCGTGGGAGTGGTGTTCACATTTCTGCAGGTGTGGTCCTCGGCCCTTTTTTCAAGCGAAAGATGCTCAGTTTTGGTGGCCGGGGTTTTGCCATGAATCATGTTTTGCAACGACAGATTAAGTTGTTCAATGACAGATCGCCTGATCACCTTCAAAACCAACGCGGCGCCGTCTCAAATCACTCGGTGGCTTTCATGACGTAGCAGGTCGTGCTGCTTATCAATGTTCGACGCCATGAAACCACCTACACGAAGCTCAGCTATGTCTTTGTCGAAGTCCGTGCGTTCACCGTGAACTTAAAATAGGTTCCTGATTTTTTTTTGCATTCCTTCCGCTTTGCATCACACACACTTCGGCACTAATATGCAATAACAAATGTTTTCCCTTTTTTTTCTCAATTCCTTGCTTGTAAATTTTTGTGTTTTGGAGAATTTCAGTTTGCAAAGATCGTTGAAGTTTGCACTTGTGGGTTTTCCATGCCGCACTCGCAACCACTAATTGGTACTGCGTTTGAAAACGCTCGGCGGCTTGCTGAGAATTCCAGCCGAAGATTGCGCAATCTTCAGGCTTTTATGCACAAAGCGACTGACTACCTCTGCGATCCAGGGCTTGCGCTGAATGCTTTCCGGCGTCCGACAGGTTTTCCTATAAATTTTTGTCATGTCAGCTTCGATGGAATTCAAAAACGCGGAAATGTCTGTTCAAGTGTTCATGCCCTATCCCACTGGGGGTTGGGCTTTTTGCCACGACGAAATATCTCGCTGCTATTGTCTCAGCGTGAAGTTGATGTCCTTGAGTGAAAGCTGTTGTGTCAGAATTCTTTTAATGTTCCACTGTGTCATTTTAGTTTCCGCTTATATCAATGTTGAAGTACTGGGGCAAAGGTGGTAGCACTATGGCTTCTCTGTTAACAGGAAAAACAACGTCCTTCAATACCGAAATTATCGATTTTGATACCCGTGTCGACTTGTTTGTGTCTCCTATTTGACGCTGTTATAAATTTTGTAACTTGTGCTGAAGGCTGTTTTGCGTTATTGGCGAAAACATTACAGCATACTTTTAATGAAGATAGGGTCCAACCGATGGTACACTAAGAAAAAAAGTCTAGCAGAGCACCCCTGGACGGTTATTTAAATTTTTTTTCAAGGTCTAATGCTAATGGCCGAATTGCACCTTGCATTTTTGTTTTTAATTCCAATTTTTTAAGTTGTTGTGCTTATCTCATCAGGCAATGGCAATAACGTTCTCAACCGAGTCTTCCTTGCTCAATGCAGTCAAGCTTAATCTCCATCGACGGGGCTTTATGTGGAACGAACCGAAGCAGGACTCGGCCGAATGGAGTTTTTTTGCGTCGGTTGTCAGGTGCGGTATTTCTTGGTCGTTACTGGCCGTCTTCGTTGAAGCAGTTGGTTCACTTCTGTTGTTTTAATACAGCGGTCACCAAACGCTTGTGAGCGCGACCCATGTCTGTGTTTGGTGAAAACCAGGGTTGCGGAGTCGGAGGTAAAATGTCCGACACCAACTCCGACCTTTCCAAAATTTCCGACTCCCGACTCCGAATCCAACAGAATGAAGTTTGGCTGTCAAAAAGAATAGAAATCGCGGTACAGAGCAAGAATTCTCTTTTTCAACAAAAGTTTCATAAGAAATTGTACCATTTCAACAGGAATTCCCAACTTAGGAGCGTGATCTAAACAATGATCCAATTGGACATCCGGAGTCGGAGCCGGATAAACACATCCGACTCCTGCTGTTGTTATGGAATCCGACTCCACCAAAAAATCTCCGACTCCTTACGACTCCGCAACCCTGGCGAAATCCTCGCGACCCAAGCCTCAAACAGCGTGTGTTAACATGAAAAAAATATTGATTGTATGGATGAGTTTGGCAGAAAGTTGCTAAGATACTGTGCAATGTCAGCAGTCTACTCTTTTGTTATTGTAACTCAGTCTGTAATGAAATAGATTGAAAGAACTTGAAAACAGGAAAAACGAAACATTGAAAACGTACAACTCAGCTAAGTTTGGTCGCGACCCATACTTAGAGAACCACTTTTTTAACACTGTCAAAGACCTTTAAAATATGTGGCCATTTAGAAGAAGTTTTGGGAAATGATTCTTGAAGAAACAGTGCGGGGAGAGGGTCTTTCATCATTTGTAAAAAGTTAGCACTCCGGCTCTGCGCTTCACAAGCTGGCCAGGGTACGAACATACCATTTTGTTGACTTGCTTCAATGTTTTAGTCTTCGCACGTTATTGTTCAGAGCTCGCTGAGAACGTTTTTCGTTGTCGCATGAGCTTTTACCGCGAAATCGGACCACACCGGCTGCATAGTTATGGTGGGACTAAAAAAACATCGCGTTGTGAGGCGCTATTAATTACCTGAGATTGTTGTGCGCGGACGTGATTGCAAGTCGTCAACTGTGGCCTAAAGCTCCTATAAAGCTGACCTCAAACCTAGCTCAGAATGAAGTGTCTCAAGATAATTTTTCACCAGTCTATCGTTCACGTAGCATCACATGCCGCCGTACTGGTGAAATCGCAGATGCAACCTAAAATGTCGATGCTTTGCTTGTTTTCCGCTTTGCGTTGTACTTCGTTGTCACCACAAAAGGAAAAAAATCATTGGTCAGCGTTGTTGATATTCTCCAAGATAGAATCTAACGCTACGCGCTTATTACACATTTGAAAAGCATTGCCACCCGCCGCGTTACTGGCGGTTTCAAAACAGCACGACGGAATTGCGTTACTTGAAATGAAGGTTTTTCAAAGCCGGCCTATCTACTCTAACGAACAAGGAATAGTGTTTTCACGCGAATAAAGCAGTCCTCCTTAATGGAAACATCGAAGTGGGGGTTCTCGAATTCGGCATGTGTTGCAAAAACCAGTGTTCTGCGTGGGCACTGGATAGCTGGTGGGATTAAGGCCTTTTGCAACGTTTGTTTGTCGTCAACATTCTCTTCAAAATCATTGGACGCTTTTGAGATATCTCGTCTTCCCCAACCGCTGAGCGTTTCCTCGAAAGCTGGAACTGCGGCCAGTTAATTTGAAGATAAAGCAGATTTGCGGTCAGATGTTTTGCCGAATTGCATCCTAGCGAGTGATTCATGGCGTGTGATGCCGCAGGATGCGTTTGCAGATCTTTTGTTGATTGCCGCGAACTATCGCACTTGGTCACTTTTCAGCGAGTTTATTCACGGGGAAGTTCTTTCACAACCAAGGGTTTGCATCGGGCCTGTGGAGCCGGAGCCCAAGCAATTTTGGATGGCTGGAGCCGGTGCCAAAAACTTTTAAGATGCCGGAGCCTGAAATTCGGGTTCCGGTTCCACAGAAATTGTTTGTTGGGCAAGCGAGTTGTGCAAATAATACAATGATTTTCATTGTTAAATTGTCCAAATNGTTTAGGATCCGGAGCCGGANCCAAAAGTTTCTAGATAGATGTTGGAGCGGGACCCAAAAAATGTAATTGCCTGGAACTGGAGCCGGAGCCTGAAATTTGAGTTTGGGCTCCACAGCCCTGGTTTGTATGTCGTGGCTGGGAGGTGAACTTTCTGCTCTCAGTTACCGTTCTCGCTCTGCCCTACTACTGTATCAGCTTGCTCAAATTGACGTCACGTTTTTTTTCATTTACGTGTTTGAAGTCCAGCCACCGATCGTCTCTTGTATGCAGCTGCGTCTGGCAATTATTCATTTGGTGCGCCCTGTTGTTGAGCCGCTTATTAACTTGTTTTATTCTGTGGTGTGAGAATGTTTCGTTTTCACTCGTTCCCACCCGTTCAACTTCGTATCTTTTTCCTATCGATAAGCATACATATACGTGCTTGCTGAAACTAAGCCAAGATGCCGTTGTATTTCCGGCGTTTGACTCATCAACGTTATCGTGAAGCTCTTAAGGCTCTAGTTAAACACCAGCGCTTGTTCATTCGGCTAGACTTTGAGTAAACATTCAAATACAAGGTCACCCGATAAAACAGAACCAATTACAGTTACGGATTGCTGCATTCTGTTTTTCAGGTGTTACCCTGTGCTTAAGGGTTCTGTTTCTTTCACCCTGTATTGATGGGTTCCTGCACGCTGTATGTAAGGGGCTTGGTGTTATCCTGTGTGGACAGACAAGTTTTTGTTTGCTGTTTGCTGTGAAGCGCGCACTGTGTCCAAGATTAACTCTGAGGCCAGTCCGATCGCAATAAGCTTGAAATAAAGCAATGAAAACAGAACGCAACAAAACTGACTCTTCCCCAGTACAAGAAAAGTGTCAGTCACTACTTCCATAGAAAGCAGACGTTTCCCAGGTTTAATTATAATGCGGTAAAAGACAGATTTGAGATTGAATACACGACGCATTTGTTGTGGTTTTCTCCGTCCACGCATATATACACTGAGCCGGGGGTCACCAACGTGGTGCCCGCGGGCACCAGGTCGCCCGTAAGGACCATTTAGGTCGCCCATGGGCCTGTTCTAAAAATATCATTAGGAGATCAATATCTTCACATTAGTGAATATCAATACTAAAATAACTGAAGGTAAATTGAGCAAAATTTTTATTTCAGAAGTGTGTATCAAACTAGTAGCCCTTCGCATTAATCGGTACACAAGAATTAGCTCGCAGTTTCAAAAAGGTTGGTGACCCCTGCTCTGAGCAAATGGTATTTGCTTTTTTGCGGTTGCATCTTCGAGTTCGGTCAAATGTTGTTTGCGGTTTTGTAGCATCAAATTGCGTCTTCCCTCTTTCGAATTTGCGAATACTTCACGGTCAAACAAGACCGCTGAGTAAACGTTCAAACTCACCCTGCTCAGTTTGTGAAATAACACAAGAGATACGTAGTTGTACGCAAAGGAAGAAGTTAACAGGGCTTTAGTTTCAAGCAACCAGTCTCCACCGAAGCGATTGAGTTGAATTCATTCGCAAATGTTTTTCGATTATCAAATTTTGTTCGATTCCATCCAGAAAATTATGTTCGCATTCGCAAATTTTCATTCTTTTTTTTGCCTTTGCAAATTTTCATTTTCTGCGCAAGTTTTTTTTATCTTTCAAAGTAATGCACTGCTTTGTAAGATAGAAAACCGGCCGTGACTCCAGGATCGTCCGATTAGGGATAGGCTATAAACGTTCTTTGAAACGCTACAGAAGGAACGGTAGCTGCGCACTTTCTAGTATTCCGAATGTGATTTTGTCCAGCACTTGATGGTTGCATTCGCTTGTATAGACACGCAAGACTTGCTGTAATTGGGTGAGTCATTGGCGTTGAACGGCAACTGTCGACGATAACGTAATTTCATCGCAAACTCACCCACTGTGACGCCTTCTGTTCAACGCAGGCAAGCCCTGGAAGCAGGTGATGTTGAGAGGAGTATCCGCACAGTGGCGTTGCTTGCTTTCCTTACTTCTGTAATTGAAAAAGACAACAACCTGACGCGTCGCATGTTCTGGTCCAATTCTTCCAACTTCATTCTCACAAGCGCCCTCAAGCAGCTGCTCAAACGTCTGCGCAAATCCATTGAAAGCGTTCCGCCTGAGCCTTGCCAGGTGGGTCTGTTCAACTTATTTGAGGATATGTTACTCAATCGGAACGGTTTACCGCTGCGCAGTTTGAGAATCGACAACGCGTTTTGTTTCATTTAATTCAGGTAAAAGTTGTCATTTGGTATTCGTTCAGGGAAAGGCGTTTGGCGCGCTTAGAATCTTACCATGGCTTGGTGTTTTGTTGCCAACAGTAGCATGCAGCTTTTCATTGCCTGAGGAAAATCACAGTAGTAATTATGCCCGTATTATGTGTGCAGAAAAGTTTTTCGAGGAATCTAAGAACAGATCGTGTTTATCACGTCAGGTTAGCAGCTAATTTTGTTCTTTTCGTATATATAATGCTTGCGCAATATTTTCAGTATCCTTGGATCAGCAGCATATGTGTCACCTGCAGTTTTGTTTCACTGCTATTATTTTATCATTCATCGACTTCTCTGCTTGCAGTCGGTTCCCGAAAACGCCGAACCCGATCTTGTTTTTGATGACGTTGGCAGCGACGATGACGGTATGAGCTGATTGGCTTGTGGAGTCACGTGTTCTTAAATTTGATTTGCGGTTGGTCGTTTCAGCCGGTTCATTTGGCAGACGAATGTTAGCTTTCCGAGGTTGCAAATCCCTGGTTTTGATTGGTTCCAAATGTCCGCAAATTTGAAGACTTCACCTGACGCCGTCGCTACATTTGTTTAAATCAGAGGTCTCCAAACTTGTTTGTGAGAGGGCCACACAAGCTAATGCACAACAGTTCGAAGGCGGGACGTCCTACGCAATGAGGCTGTTTCGGGATATGTTACATTCAACCAAATCAGCAAATTTTTCGCAAATAGATCATCTTTTTATTACTGTATTAACAAAATGCCTTCGCAGGCCATATTTTGGAGACCCTGGTTTAAACCATTGGCAGATCTCCAACACTGTCAGTTACTTTATCTGCTGCCGTAAAACATCGCACTATTTGCGTAAAATTAATCTTCCATTCTTTAATTCGTGAGGCACATGTAGCAGCGAGGTGTTTTTGCCATGTTGCACTTCTTGTATATAGTACATGGCAGTCATGCACGTCGCTTCCACTTGTTATGAGCTTTTTTTATTTTTCACTATTGCTGCAACTTCTTGAAGACACCGAGTCAGACGAAGAACCTTCCCGTGAAATCGACACGCTTCACAAAGACGTGGTAACTTGCTTGGGCCGGGTGGTTACAGCTGTGGACAAGGTGTTGCGTGAAAGTAAGTCAGTTGGTGCAGCAAGTCCATTCAACATCGTACCCCCGCGTTACTGGCTCCGCCAGACAAC
>JGI24021J15306_10012691_pt1 | contig 10470 bp, 5 predicted proteins | sample Ectturendosymbi1_FD_15306 | JGI IMG/M metagenome (IMG submission 15306) | reverse complement strand
ACTACAGACCGAAATCACGAGGTAAGCATTTTCAGCTTGTTTCGTGCTTAGACTTGTTTCAAGTCTCTTAAACTGAAAACGTTCTAAATAACAAAAAGCAAAAGTTTTTACTTAGTCACGAAAAATATGCAAAGCAAAAGTTTTTACTTAGTCACGAAAAATATGGTGAGCACAACGAAAACCAAACGATATATAATAAAATGGAGATATTTCATGATTTGACAGTTTCCACTTTAACAGTGTTAAAATAATTTAATCAATGCACCTGGTTTTTGTGCACCAATAAGAACACAAAGTACATTTCTAGTAGCCGAGTAATACATATTTCTTATACATTGCGACAAAAAGTGCCAAACACGTTATATTTTTAATTTCTGAGGGAATTTTTGACGAGATTTCTATTGCAAAGTATTTTATCATTTTAGCACCCGAGTTTGAACGTGCTTTTGGTGAAGCAAATTGTTGAGTTCTGATTTGTCTTGTATTATACGTATAAATGATTATCATGTCTAGATATTCATTTACATTAACAAATTTCACAAATTTCGTCAGTTCCCTATGTACAGAAATGTTGCGACCGAAATGTTCCGTGACCGAATCTGCCAGAACGAAAAGTCGTTTACCCGACCAGGATATCCTCCCAAATAAAGCGGGAGGCCCTGGCAAACAAAGATGTAAGAATGACTTTTGCAGACAGCATATCGTCCAGTTCCGAGAGTTCCCGGAATGCACCGTGGACCCAAAGGCGATGTGAAAGCTGTTCAAAGCAGCTGTAGCTTCACCTGCTGCTCAAGAATGCCGAAGAAAACTACGCGGTGTGGCGAACCTCGAGAAAGCATATGATCGGATTCCACGTGAAAAGCTTTAGGAAGTGTTGCGAGAGTACGATGTTGGAGGCTGGCTGTTACTGGTCGTGAAGTCACTGTATTCCTGCTCAGAAGTTTATGTCCGCGTCGACGGAGTTAAATCATAAGCGTTCACTGTGAGTGTAGCTCTCCGACAAGGGTATGTGTTGTCGCCATTCCTCTTCATAGCCTACATTCATAGGATAGATACGAGATAGTCACAGCCGATTCGACGAGGGTGTCACTGTTAAAAGCTGCAAGATCAACCGTTTGATTTTTGCGGATGATTTTTTACTACTGCTTTCATCTTCGGAACAGGGTCTTCGACATGAACGTGATCGGTTTTCAACTGCCTACGATCAAGTGCGAATGAAAGCCAGCACTTAAAAGAACGGGGTATTATGTCTCTCCTGAAAATCAAGCTAATGCACGCTACAAGTAAGTGGCAATGCATTGCAACAGGTGGAGAAATTCACGTGTCTTGGGGCGGTATTCACGAGTGACAAAAAACGCATAAAGGAGATTGACACGGATTGGTGAAGCAAACACGCATTTGCAAGTAATTTATCGCTCTGTAGTCACAAAACGGGAGTTTTAAAACACCGTAAAGCTTTCAGTTTTTAAATCAGTCTTTGTTCTGATTCTCAACTCTTCAGGGGCGATACAATTGGGTACGAACGCCCCTTAAACATACGAAAGTAATTTTATTCACCATGATTTTGTGCAATCGGAAAACAGCATATTAAAAGCGGTTCCGAATACGTCTTTCGTCTTGTTCGAAATTTCGCCTTGATCACGATATAAGGCCATTCTGTCGTACATTGTTATGTTACAGTAGCGTTGTGCAGTATATTCCACCCTCTTAGAATATAGCGAAGCCGTTATGAGACTTGACTACCAAATATTACTGGCTAATTTGCGCAGACTATTCTTGCTTAAAATTTGTCTTGATTTTGTCTGTGAAAGAAAGAAACCACTTTTTCATGGCCTTTCGCGTTGTTGGAATCTTGAGGCCCTGAGCAGCCCAACCATTTTGAATGTCCTTGATTTTCTCAAGCTTGTACATTGGCGATAAATCCACAGCCAACAGTCTTGCAAGGACAACCTCAGCAGAATCTTTTTTCTGCAAGCATGACTGAATTGTAAGCTGTTTCTGCTTGAATTTTGCATCAACTTCTTTGGGTTCAAAGCTTGTTTTCAAACTGATGCCTTCTTTCTTCTGTAAGTAATAGGTTAGAGACGTAGTGACTTGCTTTGGTTGAACTTGGCTGAGCGGTATTTGCATTTCACAATTGGATCATCTCCTGACTTAACAAGAACATGTTTCCAAACTTCCGACGTCTTGCCAGTAAGCTCTTTCAAATCACTTTTGTTCGACATGATGGATTTAATTTGCTGATAATCTTTGAAAACAGACACCATTTCTCAAAACAGTTGAAATGACATGGAAAATTCGCGATCAAAGCAAAACAAGCATTTCCAGTAGGTGAGATACAGTTGTAAACAAAAAAATCTGGTTAATCCTACAGTGCTACAGTACCAGTTTTCCAACGCAAAAATTGAAAATTTAAAATTGCTTATAATTCTCAAGTCGTCCAAAAAATTACTTAAGTAAGTAATAAGTAAAAATTTTATTTAAGTACTTACTTGAACCCAGCTCTATACGTCAATCGTTTTGTGCTAATTTTCATTCCCACCTGGTCGCATGTAGCTGAAAATCGATCAAGTGTATGCTGAATACCCTGTTCAGAAGATGCAAGCAGCTTGCCGTACAATTGGCATAAATGTTTTGTCGTCGTCAAGAAGCATTAGTAATTTTTTATTTGTTTGCTTGATCAAGCAACCTAGTCAAAGTTCTGCAGAAACAAGAGAGTACGGATAAAACAGTATTTAAAATAATTCAACCTTCCTCAAAAGGTAATGAATAAAAGTTTTTTGCATGAAGCAGTTGCCTTTTGTAACCAGTACTTCAAACTTTGGAAATGCGAACAGCAAAACAACGTCTGAATCTTCGAGCCGTTCTGTAAACTCCGGCAACTGGAATATGCAAAGCATCTCATGGGAGGTTTCGAGTTTTGATGCGCTGCTATTTGCAAAAACGTCCATGCTTGCTTATAAACTCTGCCATACACAACACACTCAGAGCAGAATTGTAAGTCGGACTGGGCATTTCGGGTTGGGCCATGTTCGGGCTTAAGTTGGTCAAAATGTTTCGGACCAATTTCGGGCCTGCATAAAAATTTTTTTGCAACGATGGACTTTTCTGTTGCCAGTTACTGTTGAAGCAATCGAGTTGATTACATCTTCAATAAAAAATTATTAATGATTAATTAATTTATTTAGTCGTAATTAGTTTGATACCTTGCAGTTGCGCATATCTGGCTCACTCGGCAAATTTGATTTCGGCCTGAATGGGACTTCAGAAATATATGTCTGGCTCAGCTCGGTTTCAGACGTGAAAACGAGGCCCGTTTATAGCTCTGTTTCAAAGTGTGGCAGTACATTGTGCACCAGATCGTCATACATTACTGCGCATAGTTGATACATTTTGTTGTTTTCTGACGTCATGGCCAAAATGGCAATTTTATGTTGAATAAACTTTTGCAGCTGATGAACGTGTTATTGGAAGAAATGCGGTTGCGTGTGAAGGGGGCCATTCTGGTTCTGACAGAGACGCATAACAAAATCTGCTGCTAAACGCGATCCCCGCTAACGTGCACAGACTAATAGGATGTTAAAACATCTACGCAGCAACACTCAATCACAAAATTGTCGACTTGTATATTTTTTTGACTGTGGTAGATTCAGAGATTTGAAGGACCGCGGTAAAGATTTTAAGGATCCTTTAATAACGAGAGTATAGGCAAATTTATGTAAGGAGCAACAAAAGACTTGTTCATTTGCTGTGAACTGAAAAGTGGCATGTCAGTTGATGTTAGACGATGTTTTCGCTAACCTGAATTTGGAAGAAGTTCCAGGATTCCAGATTTACTGTGCGCTAAATATTTAGAGGCCATTTGCTGCTTTTGTGTAGACAGAACGAAATATTTTGAAAATCTTCCATGTCTGGTTATCTTTTTCTTTTCTTGCTTGTGATGCGCCCATTGATTATGTGATTTGCGACTGGTACTCCTAATATTGAAGCTACTACATAGCTGCGGTGATTTGAGTGTTTATTTGAATTATTCCTCTCTAAGAGTTTCTTTAACATGTTTGCGACAAACATTTACAAATTTGGGGTGCAAAAATAGCCCAAGCTAATTAGGAAGGGATAGTTGTTGAAATGAAGCTTTATTTTCCATTTTTAGTTCGACGGGAGTTCACCAAGTGTTGTTATTTATTAAAGTCATCTGAAGAAGAAACTTCTTAATGCGAATCAATCGGTAAGTGTTGGTCGATTAAATGACCTATGCTTTTGAAAAAACAATAGTTTTTTATCTTTTTCAGTACGATTTTTAAAAACTGAATAACAAGGAACTCTGTTGACGAATCACCGAGTGTTTCGCATTACTATGCCTGCTCCTGCGTATTTGAAGATATAATCGTAAAGAAATCACGTGAGAGTTAAAACGAAATCGTTTTTACCAAACTTAATCTCTCATTAACAGCAGAACTTAGATATGATTCAGCTGTTCTTTTGTAATGTCGGGAAATCGCTTTTATTAATTAGACCGTCATCAGTTGTCTGAAAATCCGTGGTGGATATTGCGAAAGGCGAAAGTGGCACTTGCCTATGACACTATTTTTTGAAATGTTGATCACATTTTGTGCTTGATACATGTAGGATTCCTTGCTAATCCTGCTTCAGAGCAATGCTTCGAATTCAGACTTGCTAGAACTATTTTAACTGTACTAGTGCTTAAATGGCTGCATTGTTTCATGTTTGTTCTTCCCTTTGATACTGCATACGAAAAGATAAGAAAACGTTGCTTGAAGTTGATTACCGAATCAGATTTCAAACCTTTTGATTTTCAGTATTAGGAATTGCAGTTCTTTTAGTGCATTCTGCTTTTGGTTATAAACAATGTTAAAGGGACTGAAGTAATACATCCAATTTTGAGGCAAGTTCGAAATCTGTGTCACCTGGAAAAGTGTGTACCTGATGGTTCATAAATTAAGAATCAAAACGTTTGTTCAAAATGAAACTTTTTCCAACTCCTTGAGACAATAACTTACAGTACCTCGTATTGATGCTTTTCATGTATGAAATAAGTTTTTGTTTTATACAGGTTTTTACAGTTATGAAGTATTTAGTCAAACACTAACCATTATGCATTGCTGATATGTAATCAGCAATAATAATTATGATAATTATCGTGCTGCTTCTTGTCCGTTCTTATTAAGCTGTGTGTATGTTAGCTAACTGTCGTGGCTAAAACTTTCGTTATATATTTTTGTGCATCATTATCCATTAGCACACTTTCGAAGTCTTGAAAAACTTTATTTTTTTGTTTGTTTGTTTTTTGGGGGGTTGTACTGCATCCAGTGTAGCAAGCTTGAATAGCGACTTTCCAACAAAAAATCTTTCATCGCAATGACGAAGAAAGACACACTAAGATACAAGTCTAGTTCTTGAATTTTCAGTTGCATATGAACTTGCAGTTGAAAGCTACTTAATGTTTTTGCTCAAGCGTGGCACCAACGCAGGGCTTTTTTTAGGTGAGGACATAGCAGCTTGAAGTACGAAGTTAAACAAAATTGTTGGTGACGCGCGGAAAAAATCTATCAAGCTTTGAAGTAGCGTTATATTCTGTGATTAGCAACATTTCTAAATATACTCGTAGGTTATTGTTACTGTGTGTACAAGTAGTTTCAAGTAGTAGGACATGCAATATGCACAGCATACGATTTATATGAAGGTTCATATTCGCTGTGATTTTCCAGGTAGCCTGAGTGCCTACCTGAGTTAATTCAACGTCTATAAACTATGATTTTCGAAATGTGCAAAACGACACTTCACGCAAAAATTGAAATTTATAAAAAGTGAAAATTCATCAATATCACAAAAGCATAAGCGGAACCTGTTTGAAAGCAATGGAAAAAGCAACAAAATCAAATCAAAATAATGAAAAATTATACAAAAACCGTTTTGAAGAAAGCATGACTGGGGACGTTTGCATAAGATATTCAGTATGCTTACTTAAACAAATAAATACGGTAACTGCCACAACAAAGATGTCTTTTTAACGTTCTTACAGCGACAAATCATTGTTACGTTCGTTAGAAACGCTAAATGCTTTCCCGTTGACACACAAAACTGGTAATTCAAAAACAGTTTTTCTGTTTCTGAAAAAGATGTTTGATGTTCAGTCAAGAAGCACACAACAAACCACGATCTTTTATTTCAACATATTGATTTAGTTGGTAAGACCTTTCCTATCTTCCGTTTTATTTTTGTATTTCGAAAAGCAAGAAGGAATATAATGTTCAAATGTTCCAGAATTCTCCTAAGTGTGAAGCATCATTGTGTCAAGCATACGGTCTACCCCTGTCTGGGGGTGGCATTATTTTGAAGATGGTCCATGGGCGGAAGAAACAATTATAAAGACAAAGCGAGATACCGTTCTCTTAGGCTTTTTCTCCTCAACAACATTATCACTGGTCTAGTTTCATGTAAATGTTAAATAATTTATTATATCTGAAGTGGAGAAACATCGTTATTTTTCAACATTTTACGTAAAGGCGAATATGGTTAAGCGCCCCTACTTTGCAAAAGTAATGGTGGTACTTTCTACTTTTCTTATTTGGGAACGAATTATCGCCATTTCGTAGGAGTGCTAACTTTTCATTTATAAACAGCGTATGAAGACGAGCGCTCCATGGTTTCCACTGCTACTAATACACCGCAAACAAACTTCGTATCGGTCACTTGACCTTCTCACACCTTCCTTATATCGCATCATCTGCGCGCTTTCCATTTTGTTGCATTATGAAAGTCTTTCCATTGCAAGTCAATTACAAAAACACGACTTGTTTTTGGGATAACTTTGTCAGTTAGTTCAAAAGGATTACATCTCCTGCAGTAAAGTACTTTTCACATCGAGTATTAATTGAAGGTTTCACATTTTTGTGTTCACTTCTTCCTCTTTTTCAGATTCCAAATTCAGGCCGCCGTTGCTGTATCCATACGATGATTGCCAGGATGGTTTTCCGGTGACAGATTGCTGACCATCTTCTCCGTTGGTAGATTCGCTCTCATCCTCTTTGTTGGTTGTTGAATTTACTATCGAAGTATCTTGAACATTAAAGATGTTTAAATTTCAACATACTTTCAAGATTTTACACAAATCGTAATGGTTTATTGTTTCATATGACTCAGCCATCAAGCAGAAGCACCATAAAAGCCATCGCATGCGGTAAACCAACCATTAGCGAACATTAGAGCAAATTAAAACACAACGGCACAATAGCTGATCAGTGTAAACATAGAGGGGCGCTGTGTCATATAGGATTGGCGAAAGACCGTGGCGGTCATCTGGTCAACCAACCTCGTTTATCACTTTATAAGCATGATGAAAAGAAAAAGAAAAACAAAAAAACGAATGAACGCAGAACATGGTGAAGAAAATGTACAGGTGAAAACGCATGCCTATGAACATAGATGAGTGGATCGAGTTTAAGTGAAGGAATTTGGTGTGGTTAGAATACTTTTAGCAATACAAAGAGATTAAAACATAGTAATAAAAAGTAAAAAAGTTACAAACACTAATTAGTGAGGTACAAAATAAAAACAAACCAAAACAGAAACAAACAAAAAGTCTACTTTCATGCCGAAAAGCATAGAATGTGCACACAGAAAATACGAAAAAGTAGATATACACAAAAAGTAAACAGAGTTACAGAATACTAGAATACACAGCATTTTGTTCTGGACAAGGGAAATGTTGCTAAAGTTCATAATTGGGAATTTTTTCCATGTTGGAGGTGTTTCTTAAGTTTCCATTTAAAGCTAAATTTGTTGAAAATTTAATATCGTCTGGTGTTGAAAACCATACTTTTGGGCGAAAAAATTTAAGAGAACATTTTCTTGAGGAGCATGAATTCATGCTTCACAGGGTATCTTGCTAGATCGAAAGTCCAAGAAAATGTGAGTAGCATGTTCGGAGAGGACATCCCAAGGTGGAGATGATTATTTGGTGAAATGCATATTTTTTGTGACTAAGTAAAAACTTTTGTTTTTTGTTATTTAGAACGTTTTCAGTTTAAGAGACTTGAAACAAGTCTAAGCACGAAACAAGCTGAAAATGCTTACCTCGTGATTTCGGTCTGTAGTATCGACGATAGACGTTATACACTGTAGCAAGAACGACTACCCAAGCAACCTGCCATCAGAAATACACTTGATAGTAATGTAATGTAGCACTAACAAAAAAGATAAACAAAGATATATCCTTTCTTATTTTACTGTAGTAAGCTAGTCTATACAGCCATACTGGTATTGATTAATTACCATATTTTTCTCCCCACTTAAATCTCCTGGTTGTGGCGCAATGGTATTCTCATCTATTGAGTTTCGCAATCCCACTTGTCTACATATCTCACACCGTCTACCGGTTTGCGACAAGGGGGAACGTGCGGCTCTCGCGAACATTAAGAAAACGGCCGTATCAGCAAATTTATTGCCTAAGTTACAATATCACAACCTCCGGTTAAAACGAAACTCCATGACAAACAGGTATTTCGACAGTTATTCAAGAGAAGTCTCTCGTCCTCATATCTTTTATCCTTGTTTTCCTCAGGATGACAAAGCTAGAATGTTAACATAAAATTAAATTATATTTTTGCAGCTTGCCAGCAATACTCCACATTTTATGTATAGCCGATAATTGTTGATATGTCTCCCACACCTGGTTTACGACCCCATTGTTCTGAGGGGAATAACGGCGTTTTCTATGAATCGACTCTCCTTAAAATCTTATAGTGTCTGATTCTTTGCTGAGAAAGGATTTGTTTCGATAGACAGTCGACTCTCCTTAACGAGACAAGAAATATTTCAAGCACAACGATTAAGGCCCATGTGTTTTTCACACCTAATTTTTGGCACGGGCAGTAGCGTTGTTCTCTTAATTACAATAATCATATTATTTCACAACTCACAGCGCTATCGACTTCCCCAGAGTTGTACAAATGTTTAGTTTTGTTACAGTATCATCCACTGCTTGGATGGTGCTGCAAATCTTTCTATGACTTAACTTATTTTGAGCTCAAAGTTGCCTTACTTTGATTTCAGTTAAGGCATAGAGATATATCTAACCTACTCTTTACATAATATCACGAAGCGCTTGACTGTGATCGCCTACCTTCCTGTTAAGGCAAGACTCGTTTTCATGTAACTACACAGCACTTCTCTTCAGCTGCTTTTCTCTTTAAAGAAATGAAAGTTTTTTGGTTCAATCAGAAATGCGCACTGGCCTTTTTCTTCTTTCCGTGCGATTAGATACATTCAGAAATGATCGCTGTAACTGTCGGATCGTGACCTCATAATAGCTTTGGTCCTCACACGGGTGTTTTCGTACAATCGTAAAAGACTGGAAACCTAAAATCTTGTCGCTTAATAAACTGCAGTGCTAACCTTTCATTGTTCATTCAGATTTACGTGTACAAACGTTAGAGAACACTTGAGCAACATACGCAGATCTGCAAAGCATTGTAGTTGTTTTTAAAAGAACTGAAAATGATTACAGGTGAGGTAATTTCCATTAATGAAACAGGGATCCTCATGAAGCAAGTGAGTTGGACAAAAGTCCAATTTAAAGTATTGGTAAACTATCTGATACTAATAGGATATTTTTCGATATTCTTGCAAGTACAAAAACTCATGGTTGCAAGTAAAAAAAACGCATTATTCAATGATATACTTATTTTCCTGCGCTTTGAAAACTAGCAATAATCGCTAATTTTCCAGTGACTCTTTGAAGATCACAGTGATTTTAATGCACGCTATGATTCCATAATTTGATTTTTGAGACTTAGTCCTTTGTATTTAGAGCAGCTGTATACGTTTAGCAATGTGGTTTGATAATTGCGAACATTTTGCTGAATGAAGCGATAGAAACGGTGTTACTGGCGTTGATTTAATAAAAAAAGTAAGAAACATATCTCTGTCTGAAATTTTAAAGCTGTAGTTGGCAGATGAAAAACGCGATTATCCTTTACCAAGCTCTTCCTCAACTTCCAAGCTGAACCTTACCTACACGCAAAGTTAGTTTGGTCGGCCTGTATTTCAAAGCTTGTGTATTCATTCTTTGCTAAGTCCCGCACGGGCCACTTTTTTGACCCGACTCTTCACGTTTTTGCAACTCCATAACTCTCCAGCCGATTGAACTAGAGAGCTATTCAAACTATTCACGGATTCAACATGTCTTCTGCTTAAAATCGAAAAATAAACTTTTTTCGTTTTCGGTTTGGGATTCGCTGGGGGAACCGCCACAAGTGGGGGTGTTTTTGCTATTTTTGGCCGCCTTTACCTGGCCCTAGATCTCAACCCATTGGGCCATTATTTTGTCCCAAGATTGTTTTGGAAACTACGCCAAAATCTGCGTCTTTACAGCCCTTGAATGGCTTACTAGCATATCTGTAGCAGAAATTATGGACAAAAACACAAAAATTGGTGAAAATTTCTTCA
>JGI24021J15306_10012689_pt1 | contig 10471 bp, 6 predicted proteins | sample Ectturendosymbi1_FD_15306 | JGI IMG/M metagenome (IMG submission 15306) | reverse complement strand
GGGGAGGCCAAAATTCTTGATTTTATGCTAGCAACAGCTTTTTTTATGAGATACCGCCTTTCGAAGCACAAAATGACTATAGATATTCTAAACATTTGGGGGACATGGCCCGTTGGCCCCAAGGGCCCAACTAGCTACGGCGACATACTGCAGTAGGTCGTGTTGGGAATATGCCAAAGACGTCCACACGTGTCACGTGTTTAGTCGACCTCGAGAAAGCATATGGCCGGGTCACTCGTTAAAAGCTTTGGAGAGTGATACGGGAGTACAGTGTTGACGTCCGCCTGTTACTGGCCATCAAGTCATCGTATTCCTACTCAGACATATGTGTTGGTGTCGGAGGAGTTAAATCACAACCGTTAACAGTGGATGTTGGACTCCAACAACGATGTGTGCAGTCACCACTCCTCTTCATGATCTATACCAGTGTGGCCCAACTATAGGCCCGCGGGCCGCATGTAGCCGCATGTAGCCCGCGGACCAAATTTTTAACGCCCGCGAGCTTTCTCTGTATTAGTGTAATGTTGTGCGTGTGTTAGTTACAAAAGGCAATTTTAATTAGAACAAACATAGGATCTTTTAATAAAAGTGCATAACAACGGCGTGAGACTATTCTGTAAAGAACCGCTGGAAATTGTCAGCAAGGATAGATTTCCCAAACTGAAATATTTTGCACTTAAAATGCACTCGATGTTTGGAAACACGTACGTGTGTGAGAGTGATGTACATGCAACTTCAGACTCATGCAAATAAGACTGAGAGCATCGGTATAATCCACTTGATGTGGAGAAAGTGACTACTTTGTGCGCGTTGGATCGTAATGGAATTATCGGGCCATACTGGTTCGAGGACATTCGAGGACAAGCAAAACTTTGCTTGCTCGAGGACAAGCAAAACTTTGCTTGCTCCTACACCTATGATATACTTTACACGCGGAAAATTGTTACAGTGAAAACCACTTAGTAGAGCACCGATTAAAGGTCTACAAACCTCTTATTAGAGCAGCTTTTGAATATCCAAGAGAAGGTTAAAAATTCTTTTCTCTGTTAACACTAAAGAAATATGTGAAGTGATTGTAGATCTCTCAATAGGTTTAAACCTACTTTTTAATACTTCAAAGCAGGCAAGTACTGCAATAGCTTCAAACTTCCACAAAAGTTACTCCACTTCCACCTTTTCAGACTTTTTGCAACTTACAATTTGTTAGGCTATATCTCAGAAATTACAGTGCCAGTCTGTGAGATTGATGCCACAATCCTTGCTTTGATGAGGACGTTAAAAACCGCGCAGTTCACTTGGATTTTCGTTGGAAACGAATCCCACGCTTGCAAAATATTGTGGGGTCCTCCGCAGTTTTCTTAAGTTTTGACCTTGCTCAGTGCAAAGACTTTCAGAGACCGCAACTTTTTCATCTGAATATCGAAATGTTTGTCAATCAAAGTTTTGGTGTACTTCGATGGTGGTAGTAAAGCGTGTTTTTACTGTAGTTTCAGAGGCCGTCGGAAAAGTTTGATAAATAGTTTTGGTCTTTCAAAACAACTAAACAACACTGGGCCCCGCGCCGACACTATGCGCAAGCAGCTTCGATAGAAGTGTAAGTTTGCGTTGGTTGTAGGCGGAACGCAAGGCCCCCTTTGGCGCGGGGCCCGATTAGAAGAAATCGGTCAAATCGGCTTAAAACCGGCCCTTGGCACATTGGTCACACTCGCACTAATAATGGATTTTTCAAACTTGTGAAGCATTGCTATAGACTCACTCGTGCTTCTTTTCACAAAGTACATATGTACGTGGCTTACCGCTATCAGCATGAAACTGTCTCGCTGCATAACATTCCAAGATGTCTGCGTTCAACAGTCTCATGCAACGAAACACCTGGTACCGTAATATAACGTGAACCTTTGCAGGTTTGTTGCCACGGTATTGTTACGCAATAAAGTCCAACAGCAGAACAATCCGTTCGCGACTTTCACAACCCGCCTCTGCAGGCAAAGAAAGAGACTTGAGTGAATTGCAAGCCCATCACTGCATGACACTATAACTGTGAACCTGACTCTTGTCCAGTGTGAGTTTCATACCGGAAAAAAAAACTGTCATTGCAAGAATCAAATCAANTAATCGGAATTTAAGATGCCGACTTCAGGTTTTTCGGGAAATATTTGGTTCTTAATCCTAATTTCCAGGGGGGGAAACGGGCATTTGCCCACCCTGCGAACGCCCAAGCTATCATTGACTATTAATATTTTATATCAGGTTCCACAAACAAAGCCAGCTCATCTACTGTAATGAACCGAAGAAACATTATTGACTAATTGTTAACACAAGTTAATTTTTGGTGTGCAGTACAAAAATATTTTTGACGATGATTTTCAATGAAATCAAGTGTCGTGTCAACACCTCTTTTGGTCTGGTGGGGGGATGCATCCCCTGCACCCCCTCTGTGTCCGCGCTTGAATGTAACTTTATCAAAAATTACATCTCTTTGGAACATCCTGTATTTCGAGTCTTCTTAGGTCTGCTGCTCCCGCGACCCTCACCAGGGAAGAAGGGGGAATGAAAAAGATTGAATCAGGCATTTTTCAGAAAAATCTTTAAAATTATACGAAAGATTTTGCACCCTGTGTTTAAAGAATTTTTTCCATCCATGGATGTATCTCTATTAGTTCATCATTTTAAACCTGCATTACAGTGACGTACAGAGATCTCCAGGCTTGTCTCATGGGAAACAGCCCATGGGATGGTACAGCACACATTTGTATTTCCCATGAGAATTAGAAGATGTGCTGAATGAGCAGAGTGACTCAGAAATAAAGCGAGAGTGTCAGAATGTTACTGAATTCTCATGCTTAGACTATACTTCTGAATTTTAAAGTCAATAAATTTTGTCGTTTTGCATGTCTCTTTGTGCATGTAGTCCTATTTAGCAGATACTAAACGTAAACTTTCATAAATTTAATAATTTCTATTAGAAACACAATTCTAATTGAATTGTATTCCATATTAATATTATAATGGGAATCCCGTGGGTGGGACAGGCATAAATTGCTGTTAGATGGGACAGACAAATATGTTCCATGGACAATCCTGGAGATCTCGAAGTTCTAACCAAGTCCTGATCTCGCAAGTTACGGTCTTGACTTCGTCACTGGTAATTTAAATAGTAGTACTGTAAATATACAACAAAGTTGGCCATAACTTTTCCGCATGAGTGAGAACGCCGCCAAATTGTCTCCGACTTCTGCTTTTACGCAAAGGTGATAGACATTGTGTATCACTCATTCAAGCAAAACTCAGTCGCCACAGACGTGATAAAAGCGCCAGTAGAAACGGTTTCGTACAACACGATGCGAGAACCTCAGCAGTGGTTTTCATGAAAAAATTGCTTTAGTATTGCAAGTCGATGAAACTTTTTTCACATATAAGTCAGGGATTTTCGATGGCACCGACTGCATAAGGTGTAGGACGAATTAACCCGTCCGTGGATTTGCCCAATTTGGGAAAGTATTTCTTTGGCCATAACTCGCCAGGCGATTGAGCTAGAGAGCTGTTGAAACCCTCTAAAGATGCGAAAAGTCTTGTAGTTTCTATTTTTTAAAATGGGAAGATTTGGATTTGAACATTTTTGTGAGTGACATCACAATTGCGGGTCGTTTGGGTTTTTTGGATGGGGTCATCGAGCCCTGGCCAACAACCGCAAACAGCAATTATTTGTTCTTTCTTTTGAAACTAACCAGGCAAAAATCCGAATTTTTAGAGTTCTTGATTGGCTTTCTGGCGTTTGTGGTTTGCAAGTTATGGCCTAAAAACAACAAAATTAATTAATTAATCTCCTAGGGAATTCATTATTTAATTATAGATTTTTGGGTGTAACTTGCCAACCGCAAACGCTAGAAAACCATTCAAGTGCTTTAAAGACGCGGATTTTTGTCTATTTTTTTAATGCTGAAAGTAGCAAGGAAAGCATTAATAAAAGTTACCCATAACAAAGAATTGAAGGTGTTGCGAAGTGGTATAATATCGGTACACCTGTGGTTTTCGTATAAATGTTGCAAAAAAGTCAACAGCTATCAAAATGCTTGTATCGTAAGCGTATGTGGCATACCGCGACCAACTTTGCATTCCTTCGGTATGTCGAGGGCATCAGATTCGCGAGGTCGAAGCGAAAACTGAGCCAGGCTTCGAGGTACTTTTATTTCGTTCCAGTACTTTCCTGTAACTGGTTCAACTTTGTGACCTTTCTGTACCACGTCGCATCGAATAGGGTCGCAAACACCTGGAAAAAAGTGCTTTCAATTTTCATCAACAGCTTTCTGATTAAAAAAACTAATGATCAGCTGTGACACGAGGACGCTTCACAGAAATGGATTGTACAAAACAATCTGCGACTGATCTTTCATCAAAACACTTGATCTGCTGGTGTTTGACTCTATGCACAATGCATCAGTACATGAGAGACTCTTACTTCAAACCGTAATGTTGAGATCAAATCAACTGTCATTTTCTTCTCATGACGTAGGCTACGAGTGAATGAATGTTGCGTCAAAAACCAAATAACGCTCATTCAGACATAAGAACAAATTCAGAGCTTCAGCAAACAACACGAAACTTTCACACTGAAACATTTTTGGTTGATTTAAATAAAATAAACTCATAATCAGAGTTTCGTGAAACTAGCTTGCGCGGGTTGTTCGGTTATTCAAATTCTAGCAATCTATCCATGTCAGTGATGAAGTCCAATCGTAGTTTAACGTAATTAATTTGGTTTTCAATGCAACTTTAATTCACATTAATTCAATAAATCTCTTAAACCAATTTATACAATAGTACGTCATTAAATTATTTACATTTTTGTAATATTACTTTCGCAAAATAATTCAAATTTCTTGCATTTGAATAGTTCCACAGATATCGTCAGACGCGAAACAACACTCTGTCGGAGCTAGGACTGGGTGCAAGGAAATAATTACTTACCTGAAAACCTTTACTTACTACATGATTAGTTAATTTTGCCAATACTTGATATTTGAAGTAATCTGCTTTCAGAAAAGTTACGATTTTTGGCGCTGAGTTGTTTCAGCGCTAGGCTGTTTTGGCGCTAGCGCTTATCTGCTTGATTACTATCATGCACACATCGTTGCCTCTAGAATTGTTTTTTCATCTTTTCCGGCTGTTTTTCAAGAAGGCAACAATTTTTTTAAGAAACTAACAAACAGTGTGCATTTGCATTTGTCTTAACATGAGATTGAGCGTATGTCTCTATTATAAGACTTTAACGAATTGTTTTTCTCGGAACCAATAAAATAAATGGCTGAAAATCTAAAAAAGTTATCATGTCGAGGCAGCACACAGAAAAGTGCAAAAGTAATCATGTCTAGGCATTTTGGTGTTTAGCTGTTGACAGGTTTGGTGGTCAGAGGTGTTTCGAGTGAACGTCGATTCCCGAGTTCTGTTCTGCATTGCGAGCTTTGATTGTACTTGTTTGTAGAGTCTCCAGGTTTGTTTTGGAGGTAGTGTTTTGCTTTAATTCTTCTCTGCCGTCCATCGAGCAGCAGTTGACATAGACTTTGAATAAATGGATGGTTCGTTAGATTCATCCGACTACTATCGAGAGCCACCAGGCAAAGCTCAAAGGCTAAAACGGAAAGAGTCCTTGAATAACAACGTGGCCCAATCTGCCGGTGAGAGTGCCCCCGGTATCGAGATTCATCCAGTCGTCTTGCAATGTTCCCTAGATAGAACCTGAAGTCGTTCAACCCCATCGTCATCGACAGATGTCTTAAAAAAAGTATAGGAGATTACGATGCATGCCTTCCACGGCAAAATGGAAAGTTCCTTGTGAAGTGCAAAAGTCCTCAACAGATGAAAACTTTGCTTAATACATCTACTCTCAGCGATGGCACGGTCTCCATCCCAATACTGTCTTCACTACTACAACCAGTTGGTGCGAAAGGTGTCATATACAACGTGCCGTTAGAAATAACAGTCCAGGAGATTCAGGAGTGTATGCAGTCTCTTATTAAGTTCGTAAAAAGATTTAAACTCAGACGAGACACTACCAATGAATATTTCGATTCCCAAACCGTCTTACTCCATTTTGCCTCTTCTCAATTGCCCGAAGCAGTTACGATTGGCTATTTAAACTTTAGAGTCCGTGACTTTATTCCGAAACCCACGCGTTGCTGTAAATGCAACCGCTTTGGTCGTGTGGCCAAAAATTGCAGAGGCAAGGACAAGTGTTCAAAGTGCAGCGGGGAACATAGTTCGCAACATTGTACATCCGCTACTACACAATGTCCAAACTGCAACGGCGAGCACAGGGCTGGTGATTGGCAATGTCCCAAATATCGTAGTTAGATCAGAATCAGAAGTTCTCAAAATTCAAACTACATCCAAGGTTTCCTATGCCGCGGCTTGCAGATTACACCGACAATCGGCGACTGCTGTCCATCCACAAACCACATTTACTCACCGCTCAAGAGAATTTCCGCCACTGCCTGTTGTACCAAAGGGAAGCCCTATAGGATATAGACCGTTTCCAATTTCAAAAGCCAGTACAGTTCATGAGCAGTCAGGTTCCTTGGAGTGCGTAGATTTTACTACAAACTTCCCGTTCGGCAACCCACTGTTATTCTTAGCGTTTTTGGCGCAAGTAGTTACTGAAACAATTTCAGGTAAAGACAGAATTCAACCTGTTGATGTTTTCAAAATAATCACAGACGCTGCTGGCGAACGCGTGGTTTGCCAGTGGATGCCGAACAGCTTAAAACACTGGCCACATGGTGGCTCTTCATATCCTCCAGTGGAATTGCAGATCTATCTATAAAAAATTGCCGGGGTTTAAACATTACCTCTCACATCTACCCGTACTTCCGGACATCATATGCCTGCAAGAAACGCATCTCACATCAAGATATTACCCGAACATTTCCAATTACGTTATGATATGTAAAGACAGACCTCGTGCCCTGGGAAAGGGTGGCGGAATCTGCATCTGTGTGAGGAATACCCTGTCTTTCTCGGAAATACGCATCCCCGTTATAAATAGTTATTTAGAAGTAATGGGAATTACCATAAACGATTACGCTATTATAAATGTCAACAATCCCCCGAGGAACATCATGAACATTCTAGATCTGGGTTTCCTGTCCAGGTTTCGTAGGATCATTCTCCTCGGAGACTTTAACTCCCACCATACAATGTGGGGCGGCCGTTCCATCAATCCTAGTGGCAGGTCCTTGATGTCTCTGATCGAAACGAATACCTCAGCTCCAACTCATTTTACTCTGGTTGGCCCATACGTGTGGAATAATTTAGATTTGACTGTGGTGTCCAGTTCCATAGCAAGCCACTGTTCCATTTCAATCACTAACGAGTTTCTCGGCAGCGACCGCGCCATTATCCATGTTGCAGTGCATGGCGTGGTCCCGGACAACACGGAGCCTCTTCCAAAATGGAATTTTTCACGAGCAAACTGGATTAAATTTCATAAACGTTGAAGTAGCTCCTTGAATTGCATCAGTCTAGATCTCGAACACTCGTATCAGCTATCCGAAACGAGCATACTAGAGGCTACTCGGGCAGCCATACCACAAACCAAATACACTGGGAAGATATGGTGGAATGTGGCTTGCGACCTGGCCATCAAAAAGAAAAAATATGCTCTACACCGCATGAAGCGCGCAAGGGTGCCATTAGACGTCATAATCTTCAAACGTTGCCGTGCCAAGGCCAGGAGAGTTATCTTGGAAGTAAAACAATCATCCTGGGAGAATTTTTGCAATGCATTGACGTCTAATTCAAAGCTCTCAACAGTCTGGAATGTGATTAAAAAATTCTCCGGTCACCATCCACGAGAGTTTATCCCATCTCTTCGGCAGGGCAGTACCACGGCTTGCAACAATCAACACAAAGCAAATATGCTGGCAACTCATTTCCAGTCCGTTAGCTCCACCTCAAACTATGAAATAGCTTTTCGTCGCACGATGTCGAGTCTCGAAGTGGAAACACTTGAAGCCGCCTCGGAAATAACTCTGAAAGACCCTCAGTTAAATCAACTTTTCTCAATAGACGAGTTACAATGCGCCTTACCGACTACCAAAAACTCTGCGCCAGGTGCTGATCAAATCTGCTATAAATTGCCTAAACACCTACCAAATGACTCACTCCGAGTCCTTGTCCACTTCATAAATAGTGTTTGGGCAACTGGCGCCCTGCCGACGTCATGGTGTCATTCCATTGTTGTCCCCATACATAAACCCACTAAGCCAGCTCACTTGCCATCATCACACCGACCCATCTCTCTTACCAGTGCAGTGTGTAAACTCATGGAGAAAATGATTGTCTCAAGATTGAAATGGTGTTTAGAATATTGCAAGATTCTAGGTATGCCACAATCCGGTTTAAAAAACAGAAGAAGAACAACAGACCACATTCTTCGCTTACATGACACTGTACAGAAATCTTTGGCAAACCGACATCATGTTTTGGCAATTATTATTGATCTTGAAGAGGCTTGCGACATGGTGCTTCTATTTAAATTAGTACAAATGGGAATTAATGGTATAATGTTTAATTTCATCAACTCATTTCTTTCCCGTCGCACGTGCCAAGTGCGACTAGGTTCCCCCTTGTCCTCTACCAAAACTTTGGAAAACGGAATTCCACATGGCAGTGTTTTAAGCCCGATCCTTTTTACGATTGCAATTAACGATCTTCCTTAATCTATCTCATCCCCCTCAGCACTCTATGCTAACGATTGCTGTTTCTGGGAAAGCGGTTCAAACATTGAACAACTTTATCATCTTTGCCAAACTTCTTTGAATACAATAGCAGCATGGTGCATGACATGGGGTTTTAGGGCATCTCCTTCCAAATCTGCAGCAGTTCTATTTACTAAGAAAAGGAAAACTGTTGCCCATAAGTTGACACTCTGCAGCAGCGATATCCCTTTGAAAAAAGAGTACAAGTATCTTGGAGTTATCTTTCACACGAAACGGGGCTTACTCATCTCACGTAGGCTATGTCCAAGGCAATGTTTGAAACGACTTAACCTTCTCAGGATGCTAAAAGGTATCTCCTGGGGGACTCGAAAACGACCTCTTTTGTCCTTATACCGAACATTCATCTGGCCGGTCATCGAATATGGAGGCATATTTCTTCTCAGCTTTGTGGTCAGTTGACCCGATTCTTAAAATTCAAAATGAAGCATTGCGCATATGCACTGGCGCAATGAAAAGCACACCACTTATATGTCTTCAACATGCATGCCAAGAAATGCCTTTACACCTCCGGCACAAATACCTATCCTTAAGTCTTAGAGCTCATCTACAGTATGTACATTTTCCGCCCACCCCGCTTTGCCAGTGGTTACTGACAGCTGGCACGAAGCTTATCCGGATGTAGCGGGTTTTTGCTCCTTCAATCAAATGACAAAGCAGCTGTGACCAAACGACCATTTCAACGCAAGTACTCTCCTTATTCCCAACAAACCCGTCTGGTTAATCCCTCGTCCTACCATAGACTTGCACATGCAAGAGTACAGACACGCTTCCAACCAAACTGCGATTCTCCAGGCCTACCTATCCCATTTACACGGACCATAAGCACACCATACCCACATCTACACCGATGGTTTAAAAACTACTTCTAGGCTGACTGTGGAATGTACATCCCACAATCCGGGAACAGAACGTCCATTGGGCTAAACATGTACGCTTCTGTTTTCACAGCTGAACTCTATGGCATCGTTACTGCTCTCTACTGGATCTTCTCCACCAAAAGTAGAACCTCCGTTATAATCACGGACAGTCTAAGCGCGCTACAAGCCATCCAAAACGTTAGTTGGAAGAAAAATCCACTTATAAATAGAGCATGTCTTTTATACTCTAACCTAACCTCTGCTGGTTTCACGATTAATATGCTTTGGGTCCCTAGCCACAAGTGAATTGTTCGAAATGAAATAGCCGACAGATCGGCCAAACTTTCCACAACCGATGATCCCCAAATTCTCCAGGCCGACACTCAGGTAAAGAACACTAACAATACATATCCGGACATGTGCCAGCACCTCTCCGACATTTGCGTAAAACTCTGGAATGATTACTACCGTCAATGCTTAACTGATACAGACTACAAAAGCCTATTCCCCACCATCCACGGAGCTACATCCAGTGAGTCCGACTCCTCTAAACTTTTCAGGTTACGCACCGGACATTGCAGGCTTAACAGTCACCTCCACCGTCTCGGCCTCCATCCAACCGGCAATTATGAACAATGCCAAGTTCCAGAAACAGTTGCCCACTTTCTTTTCGCTTGTACAACCTAGCATTCTGAATCCGTCAAGCTTAAGCGGACCATCGAATCTTTGAGCGTAGACTTTACACTACTCTCAGTCCTATCCGATGACCAAGCAATGACGCATGTTGAGGAGTTTGTACGCACAACGGGCAGACAAATTTAAAACCAATTACAACAG
>JGI24021J15306_10012686_pt1 | contig 10473 bp, 9 predicted proteins | sample Ectturendosymbi1_FD_15306 | JGI IMG/M metagenome (IMG submission 15306) | reverse complement strand
TAAAAGTCCTCCACTTATGACGTCACTCACAGACAACCCGCACTCCCCAAGCAAAAAAATTTTTTTCGAGCGTAATCTACTAGACTGGTCACGTTTTTTGATACTTTTACCGGGTCTGTAGAGCATACAGGAGCGGAGAAACTCCCGCGCAAAGCCACATGCGAATCAGCTGTTTTTTGCGAACCGCTTGAATTAACCCGGCTCTCAAAGTGTTCAGGTGTAAATTAGAAAATTTAGCAAATTATAATTGCACAAAATCAAAAAATCTCAATTACAGTTACAGTTACAATTACACAAACCTGTATACTTAATTACATTCAGCTCACTCATGAAAAATAACACTAGATAGATATGAAAAACACTATAACACTAGTTGAAGTACAAAAAAATTAGATCTAGTGTACAAAAAAATTAGATCTAGAACTGGAGCTCTTTTGCCTTCAGCCAATCATTTTAAAACTACAGCTGAAAGACATTACAGTGCATATTTTTCTTCAGGCCACAGAAACAAAGAAAATAATTTCACAAGTTACAATTATTTTATGAGACAAGATATACACTCCTGGAGCTATTTTGCCACCAGCCGAACATGATTGGCTGAACTGACCACATGACAATTTGGACAACTTGACAGTCTCAGTTGACTGTGACGTCTGTAAATGGGTCAGTCTTATAGACAAGTAATGTTATGCTTTCAGTGCTGGCAAGCAGCTTCTTCCTTGCATTGAGTGAACTGTAAGCTAAACCTAAACCCTTGTTTCTTTACGCATTGTACTTGTCGCGTGACCATTTCCACCAGGTGTGTTTGACTAAAAGGATGGTTTAATCCGTTGTGCCTACTGCAGTCCATAGCAATATCTAGGACTCACAGTAGTCTAACTATATGTCAAAAAATGCACAAACAGCAAACATGTGTTGCATATAAGTGGTCTTACTCCTTGTGTAGACATCTGTGCCCACGCTAAGATGTCATAAGTAAAAAAATGCACGACGCATTAAAACCATCACTTCCCTGCGATAAAGAACCGTACAACACCGAATTCTGCGCAAACCTGGGCCCTGCTCGCTGTGACGTATGCACTCATTTGATGCACGCTGAACGCAAGACTATCTAGCGTAGAGAGACCTTGGTAAAACAACCAACCAACACAAAAGCACGTAAGCTAGTTTGTTCGCAGGCAATCATCTGCTTACCACGCCAAAACCTATGAGCGAATGTTATGTTGTAGAGCGTTTTGTCAGGACTGTTGCACAATGGTCTGTATGCGTGAAGGCTCTGTGCACTAGGAACAGGACAGAGCATTTGTGTTGATCAGTCAGGGTCAGAGACGAAGTAGCAACTTGGCTTTCCGAACACTCCATGCAGAGCAACAGCGCAACACTTTTATGAGCAAATGTTGCCAATATATGTCGGCGGAATTTTGCTGATGCGATACATCAGCAACATCGTCATATCGGCTGATATATATCGGTGTGCTGATTCATCGGTCGAGCTCTAGCCGCTAGATCAGTTAGATTGGCAACCCTGTGCAGAACATGTTTCGTACGTTAAGAATTATTCTTACATGCTGTGTTTCTCCAAATACACTTTGCTGAAAGTGTTTGTTGACTGCTGGATTCATAGCAATTGTCTTTTTTCTAAAACCTTGCCTATGGTCATTGGTCATGAGATTTAGGTAATGACCTAACGAAGGTTGTAAAAAGTACAAGCAATAGAGGTTTTGTTGAAATGTCAATGGCATAACACTGCATGACACATTGTAGTCTACAATTGTGGAATTTGTAAAGCCATGTATGTCAAGCCACCCGTTACAACAATTGTGGCCAGAATAGCCCAAGAAAGGTTGATGAGGCAAATTCTGTTGGTTCCATCTTCAGTATAACAACCCAGAGACCAAACACAGACTATGATTACTTCTCTGATTTCCTGTCTTGGTCACGGCATGGTGTGGAGCCAGCAGGACTTTAAGCAGTTTCTGAAAAGCATGAAATGTTTTTAAACCCAGTGATATGTTTGGTGCCCCAGCATCTTGACCACAATTTGAATGTGACTGTTTAGTTATTGTAAATTCACTCATCTCCTGGGACTGATGTGCCTGTGGCCTCCTCCAGAGAAGAAAGAGCGGCTTTGAATCGAAATATTAAGTCATTATTGACAGAACATTTTCTTTTATGGGGGTCAAGAACATCGGATAAAGGAACATTTATAGGTTTGTGTGTACACCCTGTGGAGGCAGTCTTGTACACAGAACTATCTCCAAAGCACTACTAGTTTTTGCATAATCCACTGAAACCTAAAAGTTCAATAAACATGGTAACTTCAAGGCAATGTTTTCATGAGACTGATATGCATGCACTTTTCTTTCTAGAACCTTTTTAACCAATTATTTCATTCCATATATACATACTAAATTGACATTAGCACCTGCCTATACTAATGGAAGTTTTCGCTTGCAAGGAGCACGCTTGACAGTGATATGAACAAGACCATAATATCTAAAAATTGAGACTTGGTTCACAGTTTGAGACTTTTTCAAAAAATCCTGGACTGGATCAAAACTCAAAATATCTTAAATTACGCTAAACTTTTTCTTTATCTTATCAACACTTACCAGCTTCATTTTTGTAAAAATTTATTTATTTTTGCAAGCTCATGTTTTTCTCCCTCCTAGGATAAGAACAACAGCAGTGCAACAGCCGAACTCTGCCCCCCAAATGCTTACAGTACCCCCCTAATGGTGAAGTCTAAAAAAAGATTTAGACATTTAATTGCACATCTCATTGCCGAATAGCCTTCACAACAAAATATCCTAAATTTTCATATTTTCTTACTTTGCTATCTTTTTAGTTGCAGTCGCAGATACAATTTTAGCAGAACCATCACCAGAAAGTCTTCATTTTTGTGCAGGGAGGCTAGACAATTTGAAAATGTATAATTCATAACACAGCATTTGCCAATTGTGAAAATTAATTATAAAATTATTGACTAATTTGTTGCAAGTATCCATAATAGACTCACAGTTGCAATAAAATTTTTTGGGCGACCTTAACAAAGGAATGGGTCTCAATTGTTGACTGAGTTTCACAAAAGCAATTGAATCTTAAACGATGATTATTTAGAGATGTTGCAATGAAATGCAAATGTTAACAGATATTTACAGCAAATCAGAATCAAGCTTATTCAGTTATGAAAAAATTGTTACTGAAGGAACAAACCTGAGACTGGTCAAAACAGTGCACCATGATGAACGTTTCCTCCATTAGTGCAAATTGATAAACTCTACCATGGAATTAAGTGAATTTTGCTTCAAAGCATATGCATCGTGTTTTGAACAGACTAAAACATGCATGCATAAACCTTCTTGATGTCTAGACTTGTTAATGTCCAGGTGCATGGCACATATTTACGTTGGTAACATTTCGAATCTCAAATAGTCCATAAATGTTAACAAATATAGGCCTGCATGGATGCAACATGGTTAACATCCATAATCCACTAACTCAGTGGTTTTCAATCTGTGGGTCATTTGCCTTTTTTCCAAAGGTTGCGAGAGCTTCTGATAAAAGTATTCATATTATTACTTTTATATTTTGTATTTCGTATATGGAACCACTTATTGTCGCAGGCAAAGTAATAGGATCAAGATCACCTGGCAAAAATGATTGTCTACTTCTTCATTCAAATTGTATTAAGTGTGATTATGACCATTATAGAGTTTTTGGCACTTTGGCATCTGGCCGCTTTTGGAGATTTTTGAAAAAAGACACTGAAACGCACGTGGCTTTGCGCGAGAATTTCTCCCATTTGGTAAGTGTTACGGACCTGGTCGAATCATCAAAAGATGTGGCTAGTCTTCTCGTCTGCAGTCTAAAAAAAATTTTGTGGTTGGGATGTGGATTTTTTGTGAGTGACGTCATAAGTAGAGGACGTTTAGGCCACCTTGGCCTACTTTACCTGGCCCTAGGTGCCAACCATTAGATGGTAGTATTTTGCTGAAGTTTTCATTGGAAACTAGGCTACAATCCGAGTCTTTTGATACTTGGGATGACTTGCTGGGGTTTCGGGTTCAAAAGTTATGATCTAAACTAATAAAAGTATTTGACTAATTAGCTAATTCGTTAATTAATTGATTTGTTTGTTTTAGATCATAACTTTTGAACCAGAACGTTAGAAAATCGATCAAAGGCTCAAAAGACTCGAATTCGAGCCTAGTTTTCAATGAAAACTTCAGCAAAATACTTTGGCCTAGCAGTTGGGTCTTAGGCCAGGAAACATGAGCCAAAATGACCCAAAACCACTTCACTTATGACGTCACTCACAAAAAATCTGCCNCCCAACCAAAAAANTTTTTGAGTGCAATCTAGAATACTGGCTCATCTGTTTGAACCATTGAACAGCTCTCTAGCGCAATCGGCGGATGAGCTATGGCGTTGGTAAGGCAACCGAAAACTGCTGTTTTTAGGCCAAAATCGACGTACAAATATATCGTACGCCGGCTCTCAAAGTGTTAATATGATTATGACCATTACAGAGTGCTGTTGCATTTAGCAACGTGTGAATAACTTTGCGACAGAAGAATGTGCTGTGTTTGTAAATTAGATATCTGAGTGCGTTAGCTCACTTAGGACTTATTCCAGTTTTCAGTGAGTTGTGCTGAGGAGTGATTTGTATATGGCACAGGTCTCTTGCACTGAAGCTGCCATGTGCATGAATTTGGTAAATGAGTCTTTGTCCAACATAGTGATATCGTACGTTATTTTTCAGTCATTGTGATTTTCTATTATGCAAACACAACTGCATTTCATATGTCTGTCTGGAAATTATCAGCAAGGGGTTGTTAGATTAAACTGGGTTGTAAAATGGGTTGCTGCACGAATAAGGTTGAAAACCACTACTACACTGTTGGAACAAGCTTAGCTGTGATTGCTAAATAAACTCTTCTAACTTCACTATTAACTCCATATTGCAGTCTGAACATCAGGCTGTGCAAATGTGTAACTTTGGTCATAAGAACCATGGGTGTCTTGCTTCTATATAGTACAGAATATGAAAAGACTACCTGGGTTAGCCGTAATACATTTTGTCACAACAGTCACTACACAAAATATGTTGATCAAGTGGAAGTCCGACATCTGGATGTCTACAACTAGGCATGTAGGCTTACTTCTCGTTTAACACTTTGAGCAATGAATGCTGGCGATTACACTCTAAACCAGGGGTTCCCAACCCGGGGTACATGTACATCCAGAGGTACATTTGCCTATCTGAAGGGGTACATTTAAAGTTAGCAATAGAAGATGAGATATATTTACACACTATTTATTTCCAATATTGGTACATATATCAGTTAACATTACTTTAAAAAATCGTTTGCTTTTTTGTTAAATGTATCTATGAATAATCATGACAAAATATTTTGTCCTAAAATTTTAAGGGTGCATATTCATCTGTCAATGCTGAATGGATAAATGCTTATCTGTTGAAATGCTGAAGGGTCACATGCTCATCTGTCAGGATGCTGAAGGGTTATCTGGTAAGAGAAAGGTTGGGAACCTCTGCTCTAGACTCAGATAGGTTTAATACCTCACAAACATACCAAAATGATCAAGTGATGTTGGTATAGCCAGGCAACTGTGGCAGGTAATGCTCTGTCTATAAATTGCAGGACACAATAGAATACAGATTGATAAAAACTTCCATTGTTTGTAGTGCTTCATATTTCAATTTGGGGGATGGAACTTCGTTTCAGGGCCTAATTCCACAAAAGTGCCCCCCCATGGCAGCAGGACTAAATTTTGGGCCCCCTGCGGCAGCGCGCCCCCCAATTGGGGAAACTAGCATTGCAACCATTAAATCTTACTCTCATCGAAGTCTTTGGTTTATTTACTTCAATATACTTCTCAATTACTTTTCACTTGTTGAGGTTATTTGTTAGGTGGCAGTTGATAGAAACCTTGCATCGCTATCTCTTGGTTTGGCATAATTTTGAAATATGTTGTTACCATTACTGTATATCTTTTATAGTGTTCATTTAAAAGCATTTCTGTATACTTTCGAGGAATCAGTCGACTGCACTCTGCTTTCATCTTTTTGTGATGATTCAAACTTGCACATATCCATATTCAAGTGAGTACACTCCACAATGGGTAAAAGCAAGGAATCAATCAGCAAATTTTGATAGGAAATCGATTTCATGTAAAATTATGCATCTTCGGTTCTTATTCAAATAGATTTTATTTGAATAAGGACCGAGGATCTGTAAGTGAGAAGTACTTGCTTCAACCTTTAGAACTGTACCACAGAGGTTGTTAGCTGGCAGCTCATTCTAAACCGAGTTGTGCTTTTGAACAGAGTTTCAGACGTCAGCGGCGTGCTTCAAGACTGGGTCGGAGTGATCGAGAGATTGGTCTTGTTTCACAGCTGATATCAGAGTCTGATGTAAGTTGACATGACATACTTCATGTTTGTTCATAATTAAAACAGAAAACTCTTTTCAGTGCATAGAGGAGGTTCGCGGAGGGGAGGCCACTGAAAACATAACGGATACACTAATGAACAAGTATTTTGAGAACTCCTGCGTTGAGGTTGCTGCCCAAGATTGTCCAAAAGTTCTACGCAAAGGTAATAAGTGTTTTTTTCTATGTAAAGGTAATAACAGTGCTTTTTGCAACCGTGCTTTAGCACCTAGAAAAACTTGCCAAAATGATTTGGCCAAACTAAGTTTTAAAACTTCTTTTCAGCAGCTTTTTCCAATGATCAGAAGCAAGAGTTGTTAATTTACCAAATCTTGTTCTAGATCTTGATGCAATATTGTTTATTTTGTGAAAAGCATTAACACAGCTTTTTGACTGTGGAGTGAAGAAGTTTCTCAGCAGAAGNTTTTATCANGAGCAATTCTAACTTGGACCAAGTCATAGTTTTCAACAGTCTTGCAAAAACAGTATCTTCAATCAAACCTTCGCNCATCCTAAAGGTCTAGTTTAAGCAACTGTGGCCTTATGTTTTCATGTCTATCCTTCCGGTGACAAACCATTGTTAAGTGTTGCAACCTCTCCGCTGGCGTTGCGTTGAATGCGCGGTTTACCACGAACGGAATGTGCGCAAAGAACAACACAATATTTATTTGCCGCGAACAAGCAATAATAGAGTGATCGTGGCGTGTGATCTCTGTTGTTGCTTGCTGCCACAGTGTGAAGCTTTGCGCACATGCCGCTTGGATTTCCAATCGCAACATAAGTTACTCAGTCTAGACAAATTTTGCAACAGATTTGAGGTATAGTTATGTTCAATAACATGTTAAAATGATCAGTTTTAACTTTGTTCAGATATCTGTTTTGTGCTGTGTTTGTTATACTGAAACCTCTTTTGCAATCTGCCTCTGAAACCTGGAGCTGGCAGGGTTGTCTTTGAGGCATTTCATTATAATTCAACAAGTCGTGATAACCACTTTGTTGCAGAATTTAATGATTCTAGCATATGTTAAAGAAGAGCAAAAGTGAATCACGCAAAAAAGAATCATCAACATCAGATCAGTGGTTTTCATTTCAGCTTTTGAAATTTTGGCCGCCAATTCCTGGCGCTCTCTGCCCACTTAAACAAATTTGCAATTTTTGTCTAATACTCAAGGTAAAAAGTTAAGTGAAGTGTTGATTGCACCATTTTTGATAGTGTAGAATNAAAAAATGGAGCCCATTTTCAGCTACAGGCAGCAGTTAATTAGTTATGAGGCTTTGTATTATTTTGGGNGGCTATAAACAACCCCCTNAATTCCCATATGGGTAACAAGATATCCCTAAAATTTTTGGTCTTCGGTAGTTGCTTGAATGTACTTTCTTGTGATGGTTCTTTTTTTTAGATGAGACTTGTATATTATTTGGATAATGCAATTGTACTTCATGTAAGAAAAACCATTGCAGCCACTCTGACTATTGTAGTATTTGAAGTTGTTATGATGCTTGCCTTGTGATGAACAATGCGGATTAGATATTTTTTGTTTGTTATGGCAACGCTGTTCAACAATAGATAAACTGGATTGGCTGCATACAATTAAAAAACAATTTTAGCTAATAACATGTAACAGGCAAGGCCAAAGGTCAGCTTCAATTTTGAGCTCAGGACCACAAAAATGATGAAATCAGCATTTCACTCATCGTTTTGCCTGTGTCAAACATGTGATTTTCTATTATGCAAACACAACTGCATTTCATATGTCTGTCTGGAAATTTTCAGCAAGGGGTTGTTAGATTAAACTGGGTTGTAAAATTGCAATTTGTGTAAGTGGGTGAAGAGCACCACTTAGTGGTAGCCAAAATTTCAAAAGTTAATATTTTGAAAATCACTGATTTCGTTTTGATTAATCTTTTTTGTGAGATTCATTTTTGCTCTTCTGCAACATAACCTACTGGAAACATCAAAATCTGAAATCTAGTGATTAAGATGATTTGTTGAGTTATATGCAAGCATTTCAGTGCAACCTTATCAAAATATTTTGCAACTTCTTTCAAATTGATCAAATACAGGTATATATGTACAAATTTCTTTTCAAATACACATTTAATCCGGAAAACTACAGGATAATAACAAAAATGTTTCCTAATGAATGCCAGCATAATAGTCTATATCTAACTACATCACATTTGTTAATTACCAGGTTTTAATAAAGAAAAATAACAAGAAGTTATAATTGGAATGGCCAAGACACATAATAACTCTTTCAAAAAGTTGTCTTTTTTTGAAAACACAATTGTACAAGCACCTGAAATAATACTTTGAAGTTTGTGCATGTTGAAATATACAGTATATCATTTGCAAAATTATTAGAATACTGTACTGGTAATCCAGCATACAGACAAGAACAGTTTCAAGTAAAATCTAAAATACCCCACAGCATATTCAAAGCATCGTTTGGCTACCAGTGCTTGTCATTAAGTGGAGTAGACATAATCTTTTGCACCTGGTATTAAGTGAAAATATTCATCATCTTCGTAAAAGGAAACAGGTGATTTTGTTTCCTCATTGATTCCCAGTTTAGTTGCACGTGTTGGTCAAGCAAGCATGCAACGCCATATTCTTTTGCAGTTGCTTAGCTAACAGCATGTTGTATGCATTGAAAAAATTCAGTAGTTTCTTCAATGGTCCAAGAAGCTGGCTTGAGTGTCAAAATTTGAATTTTATATGAACGTGTTGTTGCTTTTTCAAATTGTGTATTCAAATCACTCATGAGCTGGCTTGAATCACTGCTAGCATGGTAACTAGTAGATGGATGGTCATCAATAGAAATATCCAATTGGTTGGTTCGTATAACAGCTGAAAAACTTTCATTGAGATTTTGTGTAACAGCCTTTAATTTTCTTTTAACTAGTGTTTGTCGGTATCGCTTTGGCTTACTGTGCAATACAAGTGGTGATTGTTCCAAAACGTTTAGTGTTGAATCAATCTGCTCCCTAGATACGTTGTCTTCAACTTCTTCCATTTCTTGGTGAATCTGAAATGATTCACCTTCAGATGCCACTGACTGTTCACTACTTGAAGCGCTTGAATCTGCCTGTTTTTTAAGCTTTTTCCAGCAAGTTGTGCTTTTCATAGCACACTAACGCGATTGTTATGAGTTACGATACCAGACTGCAACAATGGTCTTGCAAGCCTTTGATGTTTCTTTGGTTTAACAATCGCTAAGGCTGTGACATCGTAAGCTGGCAGGCGTGGTGTTACTTGTTGAACAATGGTTCTCAAACACTGTTCTTAGAGCCCCATGCAGCTCCCAAGCATCCTTTGTGCGGCTCGTAGTAATCTTTCAGCAACAGATTCTATTTGAATAAGAGGTGATGACGCCTACTTCGTAGGGGAAATTTATACTCTGTAAGGGCTTAGTGTCTGATTATTTGGCTGGGAAAGGATTTCTTTCGATAGACAGTGTCTTTCAGTAACACCTCTAATATTTTGGGTAATAGACTTCGTTAGTTAGTGAAACAAAACTTGTCAATTGACTTGTAAAATTTTTGGTGCGGCTTTAACAAAATTATAGGTCTGGATTTGACTCATCTCGGCNAAATGGTTGAGAACCACTGTTATGGAAGTAAGAAAAACGTTAACTACCACATCTTACTTTCTGTAAGATGTAATAGTGGAGCGATCTAAAAGGAACTGAGCCATAATGAGCAGGTGTATAATATAATATCCATAGCTTTTGTACCTGTGTAATCATGCTGGTAGCAAGGAGTATGATTAAGATATGATACCATTGCAGGTTTAAGCGTGAATCCCACGGCACGCCATTGTAAATTAGGAATTTTTATTAGAAACCATTAGGCTTACTAGCAAGTTTTACTAGATTACTGTCAAGTTCACTAGGAAACATTACGTTTACTAGTTGCCGGATAACATGAAAGTTGTATGCAACTGAAAGCGAACTAGCATTGCTTTGCATAGTAGTACATTGACAGGAGGGTACAAAAATATTTGTAAACAAATGT
>JGI24021J15306_10012685_pt1 | contig 10473 bp, 5 predicted proteins | sample Ectturendosymbi1_FD_15306 | JGI IMG/M metagenome (IMG submission 15306) | reverse complement strand
TTTCTCCTGGCTGACCATAAGAACTTCAGCATGATCACTGCAGTTCCATCTGCAATGCACTGATGATGGTAACAGGAATTATCGAAACGTTTGCAATATGTCGTTTGTGTCGTTTTCATTGGCCTTGATTTTGATTATAAAGCAATGATATCATCACTGAAAACCAGCAAAGCGAATGTAATGATTACTTCCAAAAAACTGCAACTAAATGATTTTGTATTATGAAAGGGCAGATGTTGTTTTCAGGATATGCTCTGGCAGTGCACGACGTGTTACATTTAGTAATGAAATTACATTACTTAGCCTGGACCTTCTCTTCACTAAAAAGCACTATTTAGTCTAGACACGTTTTCCTCACCGTTCATCACCAGGGCATCTGACTAGAAAACCGTAGGGTTATTTCCTATGTCCAGGGAACAAAATAAAGGGTGTTATTAAAATAAAGGAAAATAAAGGCTTGTTTTCTTTCCAAAACTTAACCATGTGGTGCGCGATTTGATGTATGTTGTTTGTTTGTACTTGTTCCCGAATAAACTGATACTGATACTGATGTGATTTATTTCCATATGAATTAATTTTAATTATATAAGAGCTGAAGATACATACTCTGTAGGCGAAAACGGGCCATACATACCCTGCAAACACCATAGTGTCTGCTTCATCTCTGTCACTGGATATCTTTCGATAGATGCTGTTATGAAATACTTCGATATATTTCGGAGCATTACATGGTTTAGGGTTCTAGGACTACAGCCACCCGCACAACTTCCACCTAGGCCAGTAGCCACCGCGGAGCTGCCGCCTAAGGCGTATTGAGTTCTTCTCGTTTATTGTCATTAAAACCATTTGAACTTCACGGTTTAGTGTACAACAGTTTTTTCATCCGCTTTCCACTTTAAAGAAATGTAACTTCAACTTCAATAGTTTTGGTGGAGAATGTCGTGTCGGTGTCGTTACATCTTCATAAAACATTCTTAAGTCAGTCCAAAAATTTTATAGGCCTTCTCGAATTTTTCACAGCAAACTCTCGTATACACATTATCGCATCGTATTTATTTCACGCACTCATTAGACGGGTTATTTTCTTCCGTTCATTTTAAGTTCTGTGCATTCTTTTACTTCAGCTTCCGATCTGTGAGTTTCATGACATCAACTCACTTTTGCTGCACTGACGCAAAGATATCGTAACAACCAGAGGTTCTCAGGCGCTCTTCCGCGAGAAGTCCTTTACGTGCCGCAACGCGATATACCAAACTGAATTTGATAGCGTGTATGTGATGCGTAAAACGCAATATCCTTGGTGGGTGTTGTCCGGGTGGCACAGGGTGTGGTGCTAGAAAAAGAAGTGTGCAAACAAATCTGAAAAAACTAGCCATCTTTAACACCGTCTCAAACTCATTTTTAAATTAGTTTTCAACAAGGTATTCACTTTCATTGCACTGCAAACAAATACATGAAAAAAGTGTCGGAATGTGTTCCCGCCCCACTCCACCCCTGGGGTAACAGCTGTCCCAGGTGGCAATTGTTCCGCTGCTGGGTTATATTTTCGCTGAGACATTTGGGTCATTTGTCTCGCAGTTGTATTAAAACTCGCCGTATCAGTGTTCATTAAGCTATATTTTCAGACATTCTGACCGAAATGACCTAATTTTTTTCGGCTATTTCAAAAACATTTCCGTCTATGACCGAAAAAAAAGCAGGTTCGGTGGCTGTAGTCCGGATAGCATGGTTTAGTCATGAGTGCCTGGCTTGCGGTTCTTGCAAGGTAGGCTGATATGTCCTGAGGTTTAAGGAGTGATGTTCAATATCTGGGTTTGCATATAGATACCCTAAGGTAATATTGATGAGTGACATTGCATTTTTTGCTTATTTGCGTTTTTTACGTTTTTGTGCAAAGCTGCTGTCCATTATTGAAAAGATTAAAAATTATTGAAAAGATTAAAAAAAAGGTTTTCATATAGCTGCTCGAGTCCATTGAAAATGTCTTATGTGCGACTTTGTTTCAGCCCACAAGCCACTTAGCATTCGCAAATCACAAACATATTTGTGTTTTTGTGTTGCAGAGACAGCACGTGTGGAGTGTGCTGCTGCCATAAACAATAGTAGCAAATAAAACTTTTTTCTTTATTCTAGCAGATATCTACTGGGCTAACACAGTCGTTGTTAAAGTGAACTCCCGTAGTCTTAAAAAAAAAAACTTTTAAAAGTCATTACGTTTTTAATTAAAATCCTGTGCGAACCCTCTGCTGGTGATCGCTGAGCAGTCAGGCGGAACTGCTCGGTACGAACGAGATCAGTAATTACTTGTTTGGTTTTTATACAAACAGCTTCCATTTTTTCCAGGCTAAAGATGACTACGACAACTTTCGGCAAAGCTGCAAAAGAAAACAGAACTTCTCATTTCTGCAGTATCCTTTTCTCCTTAACACTTTCACTAAAACTGCCTATTTCTTCCACGACGACCGCGTTCGCTCTAGCGAAAACAGACGAGCATCAGAATCGAGTGACGTCGAAGACTCCGAGACCGATATATGTTTGGTGCTCAAAGTACAAAGAAACGATATCGTCGGGGACACCTTCGCCCAGGTGCTTGGTTGGAAATCGAGCTTTGGTTCGCTTTCTATTCTTGGTGTCGATTAAATCTCTGTTCGTTTAGTTTGAATTTCGAATTTGCCTTTGAAGCAAAAGCTTTCTTTCAATGGAGGCCACGTCGAAACTTTTTCTGCATCAGAAGCAATGTTAAGGAAAGTGAAAAGCTCTTAGCTTCATGTAATGGAACTCGACCTGCTCCATCCTTATGTTGTGCGCTTTAGGCGAGACATGTTGGTGACTTCTTATTTTCAAGATTCGACCCAGAATAAGTTTAACCACCGACCTACATGTTCAGTTGGTTTTTATCGATGCCTGACAAGTGAGCCGGTCATGAAACATTAGCATGGCGCAATAAAGCGTTTGTGTGATCGCAGTCCTTGCAAAAAGTGAAAACAAAAAACTAATAATTTTAATCAATAATGTTTTTTCCAACAATCTTTCGATTGCTAGTTCAGTAAGCGAACTCGCACTCTTTCTGCGAAACAATTACACATTAGGTTCTGCGCACCGGCGTTAGCCGCTTCTGAAGTAGATGCTGCATTTTGTAGCTGGAATCAACCATTGATAATGGCAGCGGTTTCGCAAAGCGACTCTTTGTCGAATTCGACGGAGAAGAAGGCGCTGATGATGGAGGTCTCACCCAAGAATTTTTCGGAGTCCTTGTACAGCGATTATTTGACCCGGATAATGGTACGCTTCTTTGCTTATCTCACATATTTGTGCCTTGATGTCGCATTGGGATGGTAATTTTGCGTAAACAAGGCTCTTAACAGTCACACCACTGAAGTCGTCTTTTTTCTGCGTATCACTTGCTGTTGAAAGGATGCACTTTGCACTTTTGATGGTAATAAGTCCGCCAAGCTTTCTTACTTTATGGAATAGAACAAGTTGTAGAGCAGGGGTGTGCGACATTTTTTGTCGGTGAGCCATATAACCAACTTCAGACATCTAGCTGGGCCACACGAAAAATTTAGTTTTTTAACATAATTAGGATTTTCGTGCATGATGTGGAAAAATCAGAGTGTTGGCAAGGGCCACACTAAATGGCTTGGCGGGCCGGGTTGTGGCCCGCGGGCCGCCTGTTGCACTCCCCTGTTGTAGAGCAACCTTTTCCAGCGTAGTTTCACGCTTGCCATTGTTGCTAAGCAACTTAGCGATTTGGCCTTAACAAATAAAAAAGACTTTGGTCTAGTTCGCAGTAAATTTCTCTGCCTGGCCGCAGCCAAATGTCCAGTCTCCTCGCCCTCAACACAAGAAACTGTAAACAAACCAATTAGCGTAACGTTATGACCGGTGATTTTTGGCAATGGGTTTCGTTGTTGACGTGATTCAACTGTTGAATGAAAACATTGAAAAGAATTCGATTTTGATCATAGGCATGTCATTGGATTTATATTTTTGCCTGTCAGAAGAAATTCTCCCATTCATGTTATCAGGAGTCTTCGTTCAAGATGAGGACACACGCCTCGTTCTCTTCAACCGCCACTCCTTGGAAAGCTTGGAGCAGTATAGGCTTATCGGTGTTATTCTAGGCTTGGCCATATACAATCAGTGCCTGGTTGACGTTCGCTTTCCTTCGTTCATTTACAAGAAGTTGCTGGGTCGTCGGGCGAACCTTCTTGACATGAAGGACGTCTATCCGGTACGTGATTCATCAAACCTCTGTTTGATTTTCTGAAGCGAATAAAAACAGTGCCTATGCACATTTTCTGGCAGGTGATCCACAGAAGTTTGATTGGTCTTTTGGAAAGTGAAGGCGACGTTGAAGAAACGTTCATGATGACGTTCGAAGCGCATTACCGAGATATGTTCGGCGAGTTACACAACCAGGATCTGAAACACGGAGGTGCAGAGATTCCTGTCACAAACGATAATCGTCAGGTATGAGACCTTCTGCAGCTTCACATCATTCACTGCGTAATGAAAAGTTCACTTTTCCATAATCTTCCACTTTCACCAATGGAATCTTAGTCATGCTTCAATGAAGACAGACTTTCATTTACCGGCTTAAATCTCAACGTGATTGTTCAGGAAAAAAGCGCGAGACAAATGCGCGTTTTATGGATGGTGCTTTGAAAACAAGGGCGTTAAATATTTATATGTGGAAACTCGATTGTTGTTTGTCCCTCCCCCAAATTGAACTTTCTGACTACGCGCCTGAATGGAGTTGTAGCTCACACATTTGAAGGAGGTCAATCGCTGCAGGGCACTTTTCTCGTGGAATTGAATTGTTTTGAAGCAGATAATATAAAAAATAGGTTAGATAATACACCTCTCCGCTGCTTTGTTGGTGGTAATTGTGAGGAAGACCCCCTGACATCGCGAGTAATGACTTCGTTCTGTCTGCGATGAACCAACGGAACTGTCTCAGCTGTAGTCATCTTGCTGAACTTGTCACTGATTGCGACTTCACCAAAATTCACATCCAGTTTCGCGCATTCCCAGAGTAATTTGCACCCCCTGCCCCTGCTGCCCTCTCCACCCCCTCGCAGATTTCTGCGCAATCCTGCACTCGTCCCACGAATGTAGATATACTGGCAATGCACACGTGTCATTGGAACAAACGGGTATCGTGCGTTAGTGTTCGTAAAACCCGGTAAAACAAAGGTTAATGTGGGAGTAGGGCTGTGTTCATTACTTGAAAACCTTTACTTATTAGATGGTTGAGTAATTTTGCCGTTACTTGATTTTTCAAGTAATTTTCTTTTAGAAAAGTTACGATTCTAGGAGCAACGTCTGTTGCTGCAAGCGCAATATTATGCATAACATGCATCATTACACGTAAAATATGCCACTGAGGCAAATAGATTTCTTGCAAGTGCTGAGCGCTTTGTGAGTCACAATTGTTGATTGTCATCGTGATTACGATTTGGAGCTAGAAGCTCATTCCATAATATTGAATCGCAGCCAACAGCTGCGAATCTTGTCTGAACTGCACATTATGTGATTTAAAAATTGCAATGATTTTTCTGTGCTTGAATGTTTTTAAAAGTAAATGTTGGTTTTATGATTTGCTTGAATTACTTAAGTTACCCAAGTAGTCTGTTAGAAGTACTTATTCCCAAAATATTAACTTTTTGTTGCTGGAACCCAACCCTGTGTGGGAGCAATGAGTTTGTCACCTTTTAATTTTTGACGTGGAAGTCATTAAGAATTTGGCTGCAGTTACTTTCCCGAGTGACATTGATTTTTTGGATGGGTGTATATATACGGTACGTGGGCTTTGGGGAATTTTTTTCGTCATCTCGTTCCCGTTTATGTTGTTGCACATTTCCATATAAAGTAAGAAATAGTTGAAAATCTAAGGAAAGAAAGTTTTATTTATGAAAATATTTTATGGATGTTGCTAACAGAGAAAAAAAGGTGTATCGTTTGATGGTAGTGGTTGAAAACATCGCGTCGGTCATATTCTTCACAACTGAATAAGGCGTTTATTCGATAACTGTACATTGCCGTGTTCAGGAATACGTGGATCTCCACGTTGATTGGTTGCTGAACAAATCGATCGAAGAGCAATTCAATGCATTTCGCTCGGGTTTCGACCTTGTATGGAAGGATTCGCTGCTCAGACATTTATTTCTTCCTCACGAGTTGAAGCTGATTATTCGCGGTCGCGAGGTATGCCCATCATTGTTTTGACCTTTTAGTAAGTACCGGGCATGTTTCTTGGTAGTGACATCTCACCAGCCGAACAGCCCCGCTTTATGCAATCACAGCCAATCAGCAACATGCAGAAGCATGAATTGCTCGTCTTACCGAGCATTTAAGATTAATACGGAGCCAGGTGGGGATCGATATTCCAACCTCTCGGTTGATAGGCTGACACTGCACTACGGATGACGTAACAACGAATAAAAACATAAATGCGAGCGTACTACCACATTTATCTATGTTATAACTTTCCTCGTCGCATTGATGCCTTTACTTTTTTCAGCAAAATTCACACTTGTTTTTTGTAATTTGAGCCTGAATTGTTTTTTTTGCCCTTTCATCTTGTAAGAACTGTGTGCTCACAATCATTTCGCACATTGGTATTTTACAAACTTATTATTATTAACCTGGTGAGATATTACGCACTAGCTAGTGTAGAATGGGAAAGAAATAAACCTAACATACCTCATGGAAATATTATGCACGGCCTACAGTGGGAAAGAATAAACCTAACATATCTCATGTGGCAATAATGAGCAATACAACTCATGATTTTTTAATTCATTTTCTGAGTGGTGCACTCCGTTGTTATACGTAGTACACCAACATACAATTTGATTGAAGATATGCGCTTCCAAATATACGTGTAGATTTGCAATGGGTTCATGAGCTTACGAATAAATTCGTAGCTAAGAAGTAGGATACAAATCTGTTTGAATATCTGTAGATTTTTACCACTACAAAAAAAACGAGTCATACAACTGTCTGCAGCAGCTTACCCGCGTACTCCACTTGCACATCGAATCTGCTCTTTTCATAGTTGGATTTGACCATGTTATAACAACACAATGTGATGGACCCTCTTGCATTTGTGTCTGATTAGGATTAGAAATTTACCTATTCTTCTTTCCAGATAGTAATTTTTCCCCGAGTAACCTTAAAACTGTCTAAAAATAATGATTGACAGTCTGAATTATGTTTTGCTTAATACACAAAATTTCGTATAAGACTGACAACAAATGTCATTTTACAAACATTTGCAGTCACATCACTAATGCCTCAAACGGGATCGTTATCATGATCGAATATTATACCGGAACAGATGAAAACATAAACTAATCTGTCAAATGTCTGCTTTCAAGTGCAAGAGACCAACACTTAACTGAATGGTTTTAATTGTTGCTTTCATTCTCAGCATTTGCGTACAACCTTGTTCTCTGTTAAGAATTGCTTATGCTACACTTTTCAATTACAGTATTTGAACAGTAGGTATGGCCGTTGGTATTAACTGGCAATAAATGCAAGAAATTAAATGTTACAAGGTCAATTAGATGCAACGATATGGTGCAGAACTCTGTCGTCCTGGCAAAAGTCATCGCAGTGGTTTAGCACTTTGAATCCGCTAATAGCGTCCATACATGAGGGATGTCTTTACTGGTCTTTATAGTGACTTTGATAAACCATGTGCCTCAATCAAAGATAAACGTAACCGTAGAACACTTGACAGGCAAATAATATTAAATCTGCGGATTAAAAAGTTACCTTGTTTGTTTCGCGTTTTCACTAGAAATTGTACAGAAAAAAAATACCCTGAAAATAGATCATTCTCTCTAAATCAGGCGATGGTTGGACTACAAACAGTATCAGCTTCAATTTTGTTGATACGAAGTTGGTAATATACTCAACGACATCACCACTACGGTACAAATAGGTGCAGCAAGCATAGTTTTCTGGTTAAGTTAAATTTTTTGGGTTTTATCTGATTTTTAAGAAAGCCTTCTCTGCAGGAAATGTTATGTTTGACTTTGTGATGTGGTTTGAAACTTCACTATGAGTTGGCTGGTTTTGTCCTGATGGATTGGATTTAAAAACATAGTGGTTCAATTCAAGGTCTCTTGACCAAAACAATCTCCTAAATTTCTCCAACCGTCTCACAAAATGTAGTAGAACCTCACTTTAGGCCAACCTTGGTACTTAAATATAATAGTTGTGGCTCTCTTAAATTTCTGAGCGGTCATCAGAATCAAACCTTCAGAAACCTTTCTCAGGAGTACGATTTCGAAGAACTGGAACGGACGACCACATACAAAGGATTTACTCCAAAGTCCCGAGCAATCAAAAACTTCTGGTCAGTCGTCCACAAAATGACTGCTGAAGAAAAGAGGGCTTTGCTGCAGTTTTTCACCGGAAGTGACCGCGTGCCGTTGGGAGGATTATCCGAGTTGAAATTGGTGAGTGCAGTATACGAAGGAATTGAGATGATTGTGTGTCTGTGGTTCTGGTGCGAACAGTTGCATTGAATGAGCTGGGTCTGGTCAGTGAAGTTTTGACTTAGTCCTGGATGACTTGGCGTCGCGGAAACGCTGCAGTTACTTTGCTAGGCTTGTTTTCGTTGTCTGGTTGAAATGCTTCTCTGTGGGAATGAGAAACATTCCAGGAAAGATATCGTCCCGATTTAAATCAATATGTAGTTTGACTCCGATGAAACATAAACAATTTGTTTCGGATCAAACCAATAAAAACATTCCACCGCATGTTTGGTTGAAACATTCATAAAGGTTCTTCGAAAAATGCGTTATCCTCTAAAGCAGGGGTTCTCAACCGAGGGTACATTGACTCCTTAGAGTAATTTTTACCTATTCTGGGGGTAAATTGAAGGATGATGTTGTACATTTTTCTACAGCGGTAATGAGTAAACAAAAAATAGGGGGTAAATTTTACGTTAGGAAGCTGGCAAGGACTAAACGGGAGAAAAAAGATTGAGAACCCCTGGTCTAAAGAAGGTACATTTTTGATGAAACTTGATTCGTGCAGCTCAGATATTGGGTTCGTCGAGAAGTTATTCAATGAAAACTTCATAATGATTCATCAAGAAGTTCTTCACTCTTTATAACAAACATCTTAGATTCTTGCTTTGCTCATTCTGCCCAAAGATGTTTTGCAAACCAAGAAGGGTCGAGCGCAATGCATTGCGTCCCTGCAGAGATTTTGTCAGCAAGTTGGGCGTTCAGGCGGAGCTTGTTCGTGATATCTTCGAATGGCCTTACCGGCTGCATCTGCGGTAGCCATGCACGTGCTTTTTATCTTTATTATATTGTTGGATTTCAATTTTTAATTGCACGGTTGGCTGATATTTTTGTGCTTGTTCCTTTGCTTGTTTGTTGTACGTCGCAGCATCCGGTTTATGAAGTACACCCTGTTAATTGAGTAGCATTCTAACTGTTTATGAAGCACACCCTGTTAATTGGGTAGCATTCCAACTGTTTATGAAGTACATCCTGTTAATTGGGTAGCATTCCAACTGTTTATGAAGCACACCTTGTTAATTGGGTTGCATTTCAACTGCGTTATTAGGCGACTACCGTGCTGTTTTCTTAAGTGGCGTTGCGAGCGAGTGATGGACGATGAAAGACCTTTTTTATTGCACAAGTCGTGACTGTCAGGACTAACTCTTCAGTCTGCTTTTCGACTGCTCTGGATTCGTGGTTGTTACCTGAAACTCTCTTAACTTGTGCGTGAAGAACATGAATTTCAAATCGTAAGATCACACACTAGAGTACTAGCATAGTTGATTTGGTGAAGGTTAGACGAGTTGATGTTTGGACGCAACACTTCCCTTCTCACCGTGATGAGGCGGAATGATGTGCAACAGAAGAATAGGCTGATAAGCAAAACTTCCTAACAGGCGCGGACACAAGGGGGAATGCAGGGGATGCATCTCCCCCCACCAGACCTAAAAAGGTGTTGACATGACACTTGATTTCATTGAAAATCATCGCCAAAATATTTTTGCACTGCACATTGCTCATCGCTAAAGATGCTAAAAATTAACTTATGCTAACAATTAGTCAAAAACGTTTCTTCGTTTCATTAAATGAGCTGGCTTGTTTGTGGAACCTGATATAAAATAGTCAATGATCGCATGGGCGTTCGTATGGGGGGCAAAACGGGCATTTGCCCCCCATGGAAATTGAGATTAAGAACCAAATATTTCTGAAAAAAACTAAAGTCGGCATCTTAATTCCGATTAATTGATTTGATTCTTGCAATGACAGTTTTTTTGCCGGTTTGAAACTGACAGTGCACACGAGTCAGGATCACAGTTATAGTGTCATGCAGTGATGCGCTTGCAGTTCACTCATGTCCAGGGGCGTAACGAGGGGGGACAAGGCGGGCGCAATTCCCCGGGCGCCGAATCACTATGGGGGGGGCCGAATGACTATGGGGGGG
>JGI24021J15306_10012682_pt1 | contig 10475 bp, 6 predicted proteins | sample Ectturendosymbi1_FD_15306 | JGI IMG/M metagenome (IMG submission 15306) | reverse complement strand
CTTGCGGTTTTTTCGGTGCCCTGGCGTTTTTGCAATTGCTATGGTTTCTTTCTCGTCTTTGAAATTCTTAACTTTCGCCAAATAAACTCAACTCAACTCAGCCATAAAAATATTTCCCAAGAGCGGGGCAAAAGTGGTGAAATTTCATTTTTGCTTCTCAAAACTAAGAAACCAACATTTTTTAATGGTGTGGACATTCGCACTGCCATAATTGTAGCTTGCAATCTGTTTTCTCGACGAAGCCCATGTGACTAAAATGAAATGAATTTGGATTTTTTTCCCGTCGATTGGATTTTGGAATTTTTACACTGATGGATTTTGAAAGAGACTTTAATTGCTTACGATAGTATGGCTAGATCAGTGGATCCCAAACTTTTTTGAGCGCCATCCATACCTGAGTTTGAAGACCTCGCGACCCAAACCTCAAAAAACGTATCAAAAATTAACGATTGTATTGATGATTTTTGGTAACAAGTTGCTATGTTTATTTCTAATGTTAGCCATCAATTTTTTTCTTACGTGCCTATGCTACAAACGGATACAGGGAAACAGACATAGGCCTAACGTTCAAAATACACAACTCCAGTTTGACTCGCCTTCGCGCCACCCATTTTTTGACCCTTCTCCATCTGTATTTGGGTTTCGACCCACAGTTTGGGAACCACTGGGCTAGATCAACTAAACAACGATTGTGTTAAGCTGCGGCGACAAGTATTTCTTAACTTTAGTGCAAAGCCGTGATGATAACCAATTGTTGCTTCATTTTCGCAAATGCACAATCATTTTCACACTTTTTGTAGACTGAGTGGATCAAACACATGCAAGTTTATTTAAAAGGCAACTATAACGTTCCCCAACTTACAAAATTGTTTTGTGAATTATATAGTTAACCCTAAATAGCTGGATAAATACCTAATAATTTTTGGGAATCTTGAGTAATGTAAGTAGCATGCAAAAATGCTACAGTAGTAGCATTTTATAGCGTGTGATGACAAAAAATCCAANCATTTGTCAAAGACCTTGTGGGACTAAACCTTTGCGTTATCAGCTGAATACATCAACCAGTCCCTAAAGATTTGCACAATATCCAAGTGTTACCTGTGCGCAAGTTTTGCAGACCTGTATATCGCGAGTCGGTGTCTTTGAGCAAAGACGCTACTCGGCTTCGATGGAATGTGTGTTGGTGTGCATGAATGCGTGCAAATATCAATGGTTGTTATAATGGCGGCTACGATAATTTCTTGCTCAACTGCAATGTTGGCTGCAAAAAACACAACCTTATGCAGCACATGCACTTATGGCATCGTAGTTTTCACAAGTGTTTTCGCAAAAAAACGTTTTACGAGCAAATGGTGGCTTTCATCCAAAGTAAAAGCTTGGAACTTCACTAAAAACAAACTTTTAAAACTTTTCAATTCAATGAAAGCATACTTTCTATTTCCAGGCGTAAATGTGAATATAATATTCAGGGAAAAAAACGCCAGAAAAGGCACATTTTATAGATGAGGATTTAAAAATAAGGGACATTAAGTACTGAGACCCGGTGGTTGTTTGACCCCCCCTATCAAAATGTCTGGCTACGGGGCTGCATGGAGCATGATATTCTTGGAGATACGGACCTGGAAACAATCATCAACGATTTAGCGTGAAAAAAATGCGGCGTCATGAAACTTTTCGTAGCTGACTTTTTTTTCTAATAGCACACGCTGACAGAGTGACAAAGACCAGGGTCACTTTAATAAGTTCGTTACTAAGTACTCTTCGGAATCTAACGCCTTTGCAATTACCGTATCGTGCGCTGACGTAACAACTAGCTGCGAAGTGCTTGTGATCGTGAGGGTATCAGTCTTAGATCAAACAAAGCGCTGCTGTCCACTAGGTCACGGAGCAATTGATAGGTGTAACTATTGTAAAGCTCCCATCGCAAAACTTCAGTCAAGTAGTAGCCTACGGTTCAAGTTGCTTGTGCGAGATATTTCGTTGAGAACAGTTTTTCTAAATGGTGTACGTTTTGATCTGCGAGAGAGTGTAGACATCTCTTTCCTCAATGGATATGTGAACAGGGTTGTGGAGTCGGTTTCGGAGTCGCAATGAGTCGGACGTTTTTGGGTGGAGTCGGCTTCTTAACAGCACTAGGAGTCGTTGTCGAATTTTTTGTCCGACTCCGAATCCGCAAGTCCAACTAAATCATTTTTTGATCACACTCGAAATTCCCGTCGAAATGGTACCATTTCCTTTGAAACTGTTATTGAAACAGAGAATTCTTGCCGTGTACCACGATTTCCATTGATTACCAGTTGCTGCAAAATTGTTGACAGCCGAGCTTCATTCACGTTATGTTAAGGAGTCGGAGTGGAAATTTTGGAAAGGTCCGAGTCGGACAGTTTACCTCCGACTCCGCAAGCCTGTAAGTGAATGGACGATTTATGCGGTGAAGATGATCAGAGAGTCTATAAAAATTGTTGTGTAGTGTCACGGTGGCAAAAAGATCGTTTTTGTGTGATGTAACTTTCTGTTTGAACAAATTAGCCACATCCGAACTGCCGTACATTGTTTCTGAAGCGTAGGCTGCCAAGTTCTGATGTTATTGACCGGTGCTTTTGCAAAGTTGAAACGAGGGTATGTGAAATGCTACGCAGTTGCGCTAAGCGTTTAGGGGGCCTGGCGGTCACGACTTCGCACGGGACCTCGCGTTCATTTAATCCGGCCCTGAGTACATCATAAAATTTACACCGCAGCTCATTTTCGTGGGTGCAGCTGTGCCATCTTTGTTTCCAAGCTGCACGACTGCACAATTCGTAGGAAATGCAGTGCACCCGTGATAGATTACCGTGCAGTAAATATGTTTGCATTCGGTTCATGTTCATATCTTACAGTTTAATCTCGTGAAATTAGAAAATAGTTTGCTCAGACGGTGTTATTTTGTACGATTTTCTACGTGCATTTAAAACGCAGGCGGAACATTTTGAACCACATCTAATTAAAAAGGAAGTTAATTAAAGAAAGAAGGAAGCATTCCTGCTATTACTGTTAAAGATATGGAACTCTATAGAACTACTCTAACGAATGCCAGCAATCCAGCTGCAGAACAGTGCACAAAGAAGTATAAAAAGAGAACAGTCCTCATGAGGTCCAGCCCCACTGCGAATGAAGCCAATCCCTGACTCAAACAATATAAGGGCTCTGCTTTGCTACTAACTCTGGAGTCGCCCTAATAACAATTTTCTAATCAATAATTTCATGCCAGTGACAAACACAACGATATGTTAACCGACATATTATAAATCAGAAAATTACTGTGCTCATAATCACAGCGTTTCTAACATTTTTAAACTGAATCTCATTTGACCTTACGTCGGTTCCTGGAGGAAGAAGAATACAAATCAAAATTACAGATAAAAAGTGGCAAAAAGCATGAGACTCATTGCGAAAAGGTGACAAGGCCCTTCAATCAATCTAATAAAATCGCTATTACTTATACAAGCTAAGTCTTTTGACAATATTTTTAGTTTTGGCCAACTCTATTAAAACTGCCTTTATTGTTTTTTTCATGTAGAATATTTACCATTTATTGAAGTGTGACAGAGGTAGATATTTACCAGTATTCTGCTTGTGTTCAACAGCATCTTGTTAGTAAGAATAAGTCATACTGTAAAAAACGGTGTCAGTGAGAAACTCAGTAAATGTTCCGTATCCGTTGTGGTAAAGATATGGATGATTGGGACTTCAGGGCCTCTCCTGCAGAATGAATGCCAGTCATTGCCCACGACATTCTGACATCAGCAACATCATTCATAGATCCCTAAACCAGAGCTGTAAGTCTGGCCGGGCTTTTCGGTCGGGTTCGGGCTCAAGTTTGTCAAAATGTTTCGGGCCGATTTCGGGCCTGCATACAAAACTTTTTAATAAAATTCAGACTAACGATTTGTTTCTTTCGTGACGTATCTTTTGTTGTACATAATCACCGACGTGACTTCTGTGGTTGAAGTGTTTGTGATTTTCTTCAGCTAATTCTATTTGCAAACACAGCTGCGTTCTTTTGTTCTCTGCTCGGATTAATCTCGCACTCTTTGTGAGAAGGGATAGCGATGAGGAAATTACCACGCCATGGCATTGCCTGTGTCGAAGAGATCAATCACTTACACGCGATGGCTTGTTTTAAGAAACGATCACCTACAAACCTGCTTTTCATGCCTATAGCCCTATCCTAGATACAGTAATTTCTCTTACGCCTATAGCACCACCGCGGATAGTTTCTCTTTTTCTTGAGAAGAATTACATTCTGCAGTATTATCGTTGACTAACAAGCTACGTTTGTGCTTGTTTGAGCCAATATTTTGGTCAAGATGGTTGTTATGTTGGGTGTGATAAAACCGTGCACCTGCAGTTATACTCGTACACTACGTTTTTTGGTACCCTGCGGTTGGGTATATCTTGTGTCACTCGGTAAATTTGGCTTTTGTGCATAAGCCGGGCTTCAAAAATATATGTCGGGCTCGGGCCGGGTTCGGGCTTCAAATTGAGGCCCGTTTACAACTCTGCCCTAAACCGCATCAAATCCCTTCCAACCTTGAGCCTTGCGGCCTCATGGTATACTATATGGCCTGATCCCCGACGCACAGACGATTTACCCTTGGGATAAGGACCGCTGTCTGGTCTGGGATGTAACATTCTTGGACTCTTTCGCCCCCAGCAACTACAAGGTCAGTGTCATCCAGCCTGGCTACGCAGCAGAACAAGCCGAAATAGCAAAAACAACAAGCGCCAAGAACTTTCCCTCAATCACGTTTTACAACCAGTGGTCATCGAAACGACTAAGACACTACACAGTTCTGGTGTTTATGACGAGAAAACTAACCCCTTCCTTGACGCCCTCACCAAGAAACTTGTTGATCACACTGGTGACTCCAGAGAGCGCCACTGGCTGCACCAGCGCTTGTCTTCAGCTGTGGTCCGAGGCAATGCCGCCAGCATTCTGAACTGTGTAGCGTTCTAGGCGTCCATGTGCTCATCTAGCTTCAGTACCCCTTTGGTTTTATTTTGCTGACATTGCCTGCTGCCTCTTTTTGCGTTCCCGTCTGTCTTTGCACCCTTGTTTTGCTGTTGTTCTTTTACTGTTGTTTTGTTACGCATTTGTTATGTTTTTGTTTATTTTATGATACTGTACATCACCTGAGCTTCTCACTAACACCATTTTTATAGCATAACTTATTCTTACTGATGATATTGTACATCTTGTTAGTGTACGTCAACTTCTTGCGGTAAACTAAAGGCATTTGAGATTCATATTCCAAACAGCACGGTTGCAGAAGCGTAACTCTCGCGATACAGATTCTGTTCCGTCACAAAACGTTTGTTTCCAGCACCTGTGTAGGCTTTCACAAAATTTGTTACGTAATTCTCAAGCAGTAAGTGACGTAAAACCTCCGAAACGGCGTTTGTTTACCTCCACCACAGCTCGCCACGTTGCATTAGCTGTCTTTTCCAATGCTTTCGTGTTGGTCACTGAGACATCAGTGTTTACTTCCGCTAACACACTCGCACGTATACTATCAATCAGTAGACGATGTGCCCTAACCGAAAACCCTGAAAAGAAACAGGGTGTATTTCCAAAAGGTCTAAGCCAGTGGTTCCCAAACTCTTTCTGATCGCGTACCATTTGTGGGTCTCGTACTGACGCCACGTACCACCTTGTTCCAGGAAAAGTCAATCTTCGATTCCATCAAAGACTAGGAACACTAGAGTTTACAAAAATGCGACATGAACAAAACGGCTGTGGGAGATTTAATGGCCATATTTTTAAACCAACAAGCACACAAATTCAGGAATTTATGAAGACAACCCGATAAGTAAGAGCTATGGCTGTGAATAGATCTTCTGTGAAGACAAACAGAATTTAGGCCTATTCACGTACCACCTTGAAGGCCTTCGCGTACCATGGGTTGTACGCGTATCACAGATAGGGAATCACTGGTCTAAGCAACACTGACTCCTCTGCCTTTCAGCTGAAACAATAAGGACTAGAACGAAACCGAAAGCCTCCCAGATGTGCTGCTGGCTGCGTCTGCAACGCTTCCTGGGAAAGTTGTGTTTCAATCAAGGTGTTCCATCATAGTAGCCTCGTAGGGAATGATTGTTCTTTTCTGATCTGTTTCTCCTCAGCAGTGCTCTTCAATCTTTATTTTTATGGTGCACCCTTGAAGATGTTTTGACGAACTCCTGCACCTTATTTACTTAAAAGGTAAACCGAGTTGAAAAGCGATATGAAAATCATCCAGCAAAGAGACAATTACGCTACATTATTACGTAAAACATACAACAAAATCGAGGAAATAATATTTAATGGCTTTTTTTTGTTGCATGTTGTTAACCAACAACTAAACCGAGGAATGATCTCCTTTTCAATTTCTCCCCTCATTAGTGGATCGATGTCTTTGATTGAATCAGTGGTGCACCCCACGCATATTTTGGTGCACCCTAGGGTGCACCGTGCACACCGGTTGAAGAGCGCTGCAGTACGGTACTCTTCATCGAGCACCTAACTAGAGCTAAGCTCATATTGCTACTGTGCGTCTCTGCAGCTTGTTCAGAGCTACGTTGGCGCGATTACCACTACTCAGCGTATCCGCAGAGAATCGCTGTCTTCCCACGAAATGTCAAACAGCAAAACAGTTGCCTCAGTTTTTGTCTGTTACATCTCTCAAACTCCTCACACTCGGTTTGTCTGTGCAGTCTGTAAAGCACAGCGTCACGGTGTTGTTGACAACCATCGTCACATCCTATTTTCATGCGCCAGGCCCGGGTGAAAGCATCAGCCGTGTTGTGACTGAGCTTTGTCGTGATGAGCGCATGAAAAACAAATCCCACTAACTGCACAGCTAACCGCACGAACAGCACAAGTGGCCTACTAAATGAAACGTCAGTCGTTTCTGATCAACAAGCTACGCTTTCGCAATCAAGCCTTCCTGAACACCTACCGATCAACCCGGTTTCGACCGATGCTGGTGGCCAACCGTGTTCGCAGATGTTTAGCGATTATGCAACTGGTTAGCGGCTTCGTGCCCTCCAGGCTACCCAGTCCTACTCTAATTACTATTAACTTTCGGCACACGGAAAGCACCTTTGTTTAATTTTTACTCAAAAAAGGCATTTTGGCTTCAATATAAGAGCAAAAAATTAGGCAATCGTTATTTAGGCAACATTTTTGTTGCGCAAAAAGCAGCCGTGAAAATAGTGGACTGTATTTCTTCGTTGTGTGTCATAAGGTCTTTAGCAACCTCCGAGTGTATCTTAAAAGACGGTGTAAGCCGTGGTAATAAACATGCGTAGGTGCCAGACGCATTTTGAAGGTGTGAGATGCTTTTGTTTGCTTTGAACCTGCGCCGGTTGGCTTTCGTGCCCGTGTTTGCGGTGAAGGAAGCGCGTTGCACCTGCTCGTGCAGATGAGTGAAAAGTTCTTTCCATAGCCACATCCTGTCCTATTTTTCACAACTGCTTCGTAGAGGTAACAGCAGTCGCGATGTGCATTGAATGCAAACTGCGCGTGGCGTCAGCCTTCACGGCTACACGCGTTCGCTTTTTTTATCCAGTCATCGCACCAACAACAAATGTCAGTAAAATAGTTGAAACTACCCACAACAATGAAAGAAGCTGTATGTATGTCACTAAACTGCTGTGTCGCACACCAATTTTGCATGAGATCACTTTGATATTTCAACACAGACTTCGAGAGTAGCCATGTCTTTGCACTCTGTTTCAACGCTACCCAACCGGCAGTGTATGCAGCAGTGGCAGTGCTCTAGCTCCTGATCAAGGACAGATAAACCCGTCGTAAATATTAGGGACAGATCATTCTGAAAACGGTAATTTTTGAAACATGCAACCTCGTGTCCCCTTTCCTGAGTTAGAGTTTGAGGTTAGATTTAGATATGTTCGGAAGTGTCCGTTTAGTTCAGAGATATATTGGCACTTCCTTTTTCTGTCCCGATGCAAACTGTGTAACCAAGAATAAACTAAACAGAAAAGAAGAACAGTGGATGTGCTGTTCAAATGTTTGGAGTTGGGTTTTAACTGCATAAAACATAAACTTGTGTTCTGAAAACTGTAAAACATTTACAGCAGGGGTCACCAAACTTTTTGAAACTGCGAGCTACTTCTTGTGTACCGACTAATGCGAAGGGCTACTAGTTTGATAGATACTTCTGAAATAAAAATTTTGCTCAATTTACCTTCAAATATTTTAGTATTGATATTCGTTGATGTGAAGACATTGATCATGCTGGTGTTATTTTTAGAACAGGCCCGCGGGCGACCTACGTGGTCCTTTCGGGCGACCTGGTGGCTGCGGGCACCACGTTAGTGACCCCTGATTTACAGTTACATTGACGGCTGTGAAAAACAACATAGGTCGAAAAACAGGCAAATTTTAATCGTTTTCATCTCTTAGTTCCTGTAATTTTCCACACTGGTACCCGCCATGCCAGACTCTCACGATGATTTCTTTAAATACGATTTTCACAAATGCTTGTATTTGCTATAACCTTCCATCAGCTGTTCAGCGATATTTTGTTTTCACAGGTTTACATTACAACAACGTCCTGACAACCTGTTTTGTTCTTCCTGGCCTTTCCCCGCGTGTGAACAAAGTTTACAATCCAGCTGAGAACGCGACTGGACGACGCAGTTACTAAGCAACGCAGGAGAGATTAATCTATAATTGCCTTTTTTAGAGAGTTATAAAGGGATGTTTTGTTTTGGATCTCTCTCGAACGCTTGCGCAAAATCTTTTCGTAAAACACAGCGAATGATCGCGAAAATGACAAAAAAGGGGGTCTTCCGCAGAGAAACTTTGAAACATAATTCGTTCTCATAATATGAAAATAAAGGCCGAAGCAAACGAATCAAGAGGCATTTCGTAAACGTTTCTGTAAATACTGTTATTACCATCTGTACGGTGAAATACCAGTGTTTGCGGAAACCTTTCTCTTACTTCGTTTGCTTTGGCCGTTAACTGGTTTTAGACATCAGACGGTTATTTCAGAAGGGGTTGCGTTACAAAACGTTGTTAAGAAAAGGAGCAACGAGTGAAACCTGATTTACAAAGTTGCCGTTCGCTTCTGATTTTCAAGCAGATTCAAACCTGCAGGAATGCGACGTGTGTAGTTGATTTTGAACTTTTCGACGTATGCTCTCTAAAATTTAAGATTTTCTGTCACTTTGGTATAACTAACATCACTTTTACATATCAGGCTGGCGATACAAACTGCAACACTGATCTTCAAGCGTACAAAGACATCAGGAAAATTCCCGAGTTCAATCAGAACACTGTAGAAATCGTTGTACACAAATTTCGTATTCTCTTCTTTATCTATTTTAGGATTTTCTTTTGCTTTTGCGGTTTTCTCTTGACAGACAACAGCAAGATCCAACAAAACCATCAACGAAGTTGGAAACATCTTTGCTGCAGTTTGAAAAACATTGAGTATTAACTGATTGCGGTTTTATTTTTAAAGGCGTGGATCAAACATGCCCAATATCCAAATCATGTGGAAAGTTGTTCAAATTAAAACACTATACCAACATATCAGTGCTCAAATCTGTTTACTTCGCTCTTTTCCATTCCTATTTAACTTACTCAATACTTAACTGGGGAAGGGCCAACAAGCCGACTTTACTCCCTTTAATTAGATTGCAAAAAAAAGCTGTGAGAACACTTGAATATAACAAAACTAAAACAACTATACTCCATTCCAAGCACAAAATTTTAGAAATACCTAATTTATTTAAATTGTCAGTTGCCAAATTCATGTACTCCTTTTATAATGGTGGATTACCTAATCACTTCGATAACTACTTTGTCGAGATTGCATCAGTCCACAAATATCAAACAAGACTTGCTTCTCTGCAAAAATATTATTTACCCAAAATGAAAACGTCTCTGGGTCAGTTTTCTCTAAAGTATATTGGTCCGAAAATTTGGTCTAACATTCCGGAAAAATTGAAATCATCCTCGCCTTATTAATTTGGCAGAAAATATAAAAAAGTCCTGCTATCTTGCCAGACGTCCTGTTGATCTTCGTTTTATATGCTTGTCACATTCTATTTGATCTTCGTTCTATATTCTTGTCCCATTCTGTAATATTGCGCTGATGCCACTATTTTCCCTCCTATCTACCTCTATAGTTACTCACCCCACCCCCTGTGCATAGGCATGCTTTTCCCCACTGTTTTTTGTTGTTGTTTTTATGCTTATTTCACCAGACGTGGATTTGACGCTTTTTGTTACTTTTATTACTACTTGTAAAACGTCTTCAATTAAAATTTCGTTTGTATTACCAGCAGGGTTGGCTGAGAACTTGAGCCAGGTGGTCTTTCGCCAACCTTCTGTGATTCAACATGTTAGAACACGATTACTAAGCTGCGAAACGTGAAATTTCTTATTTTTCATATTTTTTCATCACTATATAATCAACTAG
>JGI24021J15306_10012678_pt1 | contig 10476 bp, 6 predicted proteins | sample Ectturendosymbi1_FD_15306 | JGI IMG/M metagenome (IMG submission 15306) | reverse complement strand
CCGAAGGAAGCGGACGCTAGGTTAACACGATGTTGAATCTCCGCAGTGAGATCTCATGTGGAGGTAATGATACTTCCCAGGTACGTGAACTGTTAAGTGAGGCCAAGTTGATACCCGCTGATGTAAAAAGTAGGGGGCAGCGACAAATCTGAGGGGAGGTAAAGGACTTCCGTCTTTTTGGAGTTAACGACTGGTCCTGCTCGAGAGTATACAGAAGAGATTGCATCCAGCTGTTGCTGCAGGCCGTCTGGTGTGTGGCTGGGTAGGGCAGCGTCATCTGTGTATTGTAGATCGAAGATGGTGTCGTTTGTTACTTCCGTCACTGCTTGCAAACGGTGGATATTAAACAAGCTGCCATCGAGCCTGTTCTTGATGCGAACGCCATCTGCAGCAGAAATGTTGTGACGAAAGACGAGAGTCACTGCCACAAGGAAGAGGTTGAAAATAACAGGTGCTAGGACACAACTATTGTTGTTTTTTAATGCCAATCACTGTTGGGTCAGGAATGTGAAAGACATGTCAAAGAACATGCTTTGATGCCGTAATTATATGGGTTCGTTACGGACACCAAGGTAAGTTATCGCAAATCTTAATGTTTGTTTAACCTACCTATATTTTACCCGGTAATCAACACAACAGAATATTCTTTTGTATATATGATATTTAATTTAGAACGTTAAGCCTTTCACAAACACTAGTATGATAAATTAATGTTGTCAAAAGAACACTGATTATTTGACTAAGTAAAGTACCTTTTCAGTATACAAGGTCCGTCCGAGTAACACGGGTGCTTGAGCCATCAGTTCGAAGAACAATCGTACTTATGTTGATCGTACTAGTCATAACCACGTTTAGTTGAAGATCAAACGTACAGAACAAATGTTCATTTTTGTTGAGCCAGCGAACAGAGTATCGTAGAGCTTGTAGAACGAACGAACAGAACTTCGTAGAGTTTGTAGAACGAACGAACAGAACATCGTACAGGTGACCAAGCGTACAATTCCAACGTTGAAATCCATCTTCGAGACTACGAGGTGATCTGAAATCTGTGGATTTCTTCCCGGTGTATTTATAGGCTAAAAGGTTGTTTCTTGTATTGCTCCCACCAAGGAAGTGCGTCATTGTTTTGTTTATTCTTTATGTCTGTGGTCCCCAGGCGTTCTTGGCGGGAAGCCTAATTTCTTAGCTTACTTATGATAGCTTCGGTTCTAGACTGTTCTGGTGCATTTTGCAATCGCCGGTGCCTGGTATTCTAGAGCCGCCAACGTCCTTAGCTTGAGGGCTTCATTCCTGTCGTTCTTGTATCTCGCGCCACTTTGCTCTTCATGCTTTTACACTTGATGCTCTTTGGTCGGCTTCCTTCAGCTCGTATAGCCTTGTTTTGCATGTCAGTTCGTCTTGCAGCATTCGTGCATTCTGCTGTTCGTTGCATCATGGGATTATCATAAAGTCCTTGCCTTGCTGCTTAACATGCATGTTGTCTCATGAGAATTGCTCACTACGTTCTCCTTCATGTCCTTTGCTGGATATGTATTATAGGCTTTTTGTTCTGTGCCGCTTTTTGTTGGAATATTGGTCAAGTCGTGTTGGGAACAAAACTTGTTCACGATATTCCTCCGGGGTCCATCTAAAAATTGATGGTAAAAATTGATGGCACATCAAGTTTTCAGGATCCTCTATGATAGAGACATGTTTTTGCCATTCATCATTCTTTTGACTGATCAGTAAGTTTTTGGTCTGGACGATGATCTCCGAATTGGTCTTGTTGTTTGTAGGATTTTGAAAAGAGCATCCCTAGATCGTTTTTCGAATTCCTAGTGTTGTTGATATACTGCCACGCATAGGTGTATGCAAATGTTCAATCACAAAGTAAATGTTACAAAAAAGATAATGTTGTAAATGGTGTTTTCCGATTCAATCAATAGTAGTTAATAAAATTGAATAATATTGCTGTTTATAGTTTTGATTTTTGTAATTGATTAGGTACCGAAATTGGGTTATGTTTTGAACTGTATTTTTGATTTAATGTTTCAATGTTCCTTTCCATAATTTGTGTAGAATGTTTAACAAAAATGAACAGCAGTATTTTATCATCAGTAACACTTGCTAAAATTGCCACTATTTTTATCTGTTGACATGAAAATTTCAAATTATTTATAAAACACATTACTTGTTCTTTCAGTGCACTTGTTAAAAATTAAAAAAAATTTTAGATCCAAGGTCAACCGTTTTGTGTAAAATATTACCTGTACCAATATTAATAACAGTTTTTTTTAATAGAAACGTAATGGTAGGTAAGATTGTGAATAAATATTGACTTGATAAATATGTCTGCAACCTCTTTTATTGCTTCACAATTTGGAAGTGTTAGATGGATTTTAATGTTGCTTTATCAATTTATCATATTTTTGCCGTCTTCAGGCATGGTCTTGTAAGACTAAGTGATATGTTTTTATTTAAATGTTACGGTTTCAATGCTGCTTTTGAGTTTCATGAGCATTCTTACTCACTATCAGTTTTCGGTTGTCGATTGACATGTGAGAAATTATATTGTTGTTATTGTAATATTTGTCGACTGGACGAAAACATAACTTGTTTAGTATATTTGTTTTCTTTTTATGCCAATCTTTCATTTAGACTCTCACTGTATGTATGTAATCCATGCTGCCATTAAGGCTCTGACATTGCGAGTTTCACCGCTACTACTGATGGAGTAATTTCTCTTTTAGTGCGGTCAATCAAGACCGATTGCCGTATCTGTTTGTTATGATTTTATAAAGGGGACATGCAAAAAGAAAGCATGCAAACATGAAAAAAAGAAAAGACATTGAAACGTATGCTAAGAACATGCATAAAAACCATGCAGATATAAATGCCGGACTGAAAGCATTCTACATATTTGCATGCAGTTGTACAACTCGTCGTGGTTTCGTTATGTTTGAGATCAGGTTAAATTCCTGATCTTACTTCCCCTGATGATAGTATATTCACCTATATACGTTTAGTTATAAGCTCTTTATAACAAAGTCCACTGTAATTGCGATATTGATATCGGTTATAGGATGCCAAATTTGTAGTTGGGGCATCAGAAATTTCCTCTTCGTTTTCTGAAGTTGTTATAATGGAATTCTCTACGTCTCCCAAGAGGAAGAATCGTAGGGTAGTTCTGCACCTTGTCTGCGGGTTTATTGCATCGGTAGCATCTGAAATAAATTTTTGAATCGACAGAAGATTTTGCTGTATGTGGTCTTTTTTTAAAGTTTAGATCTTAATATTTCATTAAGATTCTTTACTTGACATGCTAGCTTGCTTTCCTTTTCTTGGTGAACTTTCATCTGTTTCATTAATGAATTTATTTGGTTTCCAAGTTTGTTTAACTGTGGTTCATGTTGTTTGGGGTAGTACTTTTGCCGACGGTTTGTTGGTTGTTTCTTTCTTCGATTTTGTTTTATATTGAGGTGAATTTGGTCGACCTTGTTAATTTTTGACATAGCAGGGTCTTTCCCAGTAACAGGTTGGACTTCAGGTGAAGGGATTTGACCAGCTGGGACTGATGGAACAGTTTTTTTGAAGATGTCAATGCCATCTTTTGTTTTATATGTGATTCTTTGTCTAAAATCGATTTATTTTGTGTTTCTAAATTCAAGGCATTTTTACAAACATTACTATAATTTTGCTTACGCCCCATTTGCTGTGTCACTTCATTTCTTGTGTCTTTTTGGAAAAGTTCTTCCGTTGGATCTTGCGGTGATACTTTTGCAATAGAAATTGAGTCTGGGTAGTTTCTATCGGTTGTGGGCATTGTTGAATTCATATCAATATTTTTTTCTCTGATATTGTTAAGTTGAGTTATTGTTAGGTATCTAAGTAGTTCCTGTTATGGAAGAGATAAGAGTTGAAATGAAACATCCAATATAGTAATTACTACAACAAAAGGTGCTAAATGTGTTTCTTTAGATGCTATAGTCTTATAATTTTGGTTTTGATCGACTCGTTGATATGGGATGGTATCACTAGTGATATTGTGACTCGAGTAAATGACTTGACGTGACTGAAATGCCTCGGGCACATCATTGGTGATCACTATTATAATGACATCGGCTGCTATGTTTTCGAATCTTCTTGGGTTGAGGCATGGATATTCGAAGCTGTAAATTTCTGGAAAAAATATAAATGTGTAGTTTTTAGGTTAGTCAAAATTGACTAGACACCTTATGTATAAACCCTTTTTGTCAGGTTCAGAATGTATAAGGTCCTTGTTGAATTTACAAAAGAATACACTGCTCCAATAGCATGTGTGTTTCAACGTATAAAATGATAGTTGTCTAAACTTAAAAAATGCGTAAGTTTCAGTGTACCATTGTGTATGTCCTTGTGATGCATCATCAACTCCAGCATGGCAAACCGGTCCAATTTGGTTTCAATTGCTAGTAAAATGTCAACTGCCATTTCTTGCTTTTCATTGTTAAAGGTAACAAAAGACTGTGGCCTGCAAGGTAAATATCCTTCAGAAAAGCTTAGAGCATTTATCAAAACAACCCCCATGCTTTTTTGTGCCACAGAGCACTCCCTCCTAACTTTTTCAGCCAGATTATTTCAGAAACTTTTGTCAAGTGTCTTAATTTTTATCCCAATGCCACTTTCCATTTTTCTTGTGTGAATACGGTTATATCTGGTGAGATTTTTCAAGTGTTTGTAATGTAACTGCTCTATTTTCACTATGTTTATCATATAACACCTCATCTGTATTGCACTATGACTAACAATTCTGGTGTTATTGCATTAACTTTGCGATATGAACGTGACTGAAAACAAATTTCATTACTAATAAAGATGGGAGCAGATCAGTTTAAAGATAGAACAGTGTGATTATTTAGGACATTCTCTAAAATAAAGGCTTCTAAATTTTCAGTTGCATCCCCCTTTAGCATTAGTCATTGCTATTCACACCTCACCTTGCAGTACTTCCAAATCAAACACAAAAAGCAGAACAGTCACTGCCATACACTGCACCCCCCTTACAAACCTTTTACACTCCACAGTAGGAGCATGCCTATCAGTTTAAGAACTACTGTTCTAAAACAAAATAGTTGTTCATCAAGCAAAGCACAAAAGCAACGTCACTGTGAATTTTATATTTGAAGAACCCCACAACTCTGCATGTCAGACAAAAATGTAATTTCTTTTTGAAAAGGTTACTGCTAAACACTTCTATTAAGTAAACTGATTTATTGTTCAATGGAAACCTTACCGACCAAAACAGTTTTGTAGATGTCTAATGACATGCACGCTGTAATTGCACTAACAAGCATGCAAATTACGGTACTAAAGACGATCAACGTCCGTCAAGTGAAGCAGCCCACATAGGTGTTGTGTTCATCAGTGAAGCAACTCACATAGTCCCTCACATGTTAAATGTTTTTTCCTTTGTTACATTTGTCTTGCATTCCTTCTGGATCCAAGTCAGACATAACATTGTATATCAAATGGCAAGTTACTTTGATGTGGTGAGTCACGCACAACTTCAAATTCATTGCTCAAAAAACAAGCAACCTCACTGGACCTTCAAGTTCAATGTTTAACAGCATTTCTAACTACTTCCAAGGAGGTTTCATAATTAATGTGCAGTATGTATTGAAATATCTAACTCTTCTATCCAAAGTGGAAATATTCCAGGAATAGTGAGGTAGTCTCTTCTCATGAAGTCCAGGATCTCAGCACGTTTCATATTTTCCCCAACATATTGTTGCAATCTCTCCGCTGTTGTTGCACTGAATGCACAGTTCACCACGAATGGAATGTGCGCAAAGAACACCACCATATATATGTGGCACAAACAAGCAATAATAGAGTGATTGTGGCGTATGATCTCTATTGTTGCTTCCTGCCACAGTGCGAAGCTTTGCGCACATGCCTCTCAGGCTTTCTGGTCGCAACAATATCTTTTTAAGGTTTCTTTCAATGCATCATCATTTTGCCATCAAATTTCATCAAATTTTGAAATGGTTATTTTTTAATATATATTATTATATTCAGAACAAGTCACACTGCCTTAAAACCAGCATTTTCTATTTCAACACATTTAACAAGAAAATCTATTCAAACAAACAGTGCGTTGTCACATGTAGATGAGAAAGGTATTTTGAATTAGGTGGTCTTTCATGAAAATCATTACAGCAATGGTAACAAAGTTTATCAGTGGACACATGGGAACAACACCATACAAGTATTTGTAGGAGACTTGGAAGACAATGCACCATGCTGTAATAGTATGGTTTTCATACCAGATGATCTTAAGCATGAATCACCAATGCTACATGCTGCTGCCCTTGAAATTTGTGTACTACTTGCAGTTGCTGCTGCACATAAATATAGATGCATGTTTAATGTGACAATGATAACTGTTGGGCAATATTTCAGTGCTACTGAATCATTTGTTCTAGGCATCTCCACCATAAGGTTAACCATGAAGAAATGTTAACCATTACAACATGGAAAATGTGTAATGCAATAAAACTGACATTATTTTGCAACATGTTTCACATATTAGGAAATTATTGGCTTGAGGGGGTATAGCACCTAGGAAAATCTTTAAAAAATCTAAACTGATGCAAACCTTATAAATACTGTACATAAGATTTTGGCTCAATTTTTAGATGTAAGCATGGGTTAATCACAAACAATACAATGTTCAAAACATCAGTTCTTTTATAAACACAAATGAAGTCAATAGAAGTTGTACTTCTCCAATTGTAGGTATTCAACGTTTAATAATAATTTAATGCAAATGAAATACATCTTCCCTTATAATAGTGATTCACTAGGGTTCAAAATCAGCATGGGAAAAACTGTCTACATTGATTTTTTCACCATAGAGCCTAGACCTTTATTGACAAATTTTGAATGAACACATTGAGAAGTAGTAGCCCATATTTGAGCTAGTTTTTGTACAGGTGTTTGAAGTCTAAAAGAGATCAAAAATTGATATGGTCAGGTCTTTCTGACAATAGCTTGGGCACAATGAACTTGAGGAAACATTTCCCTTGAAGAGCTTCCTCTGGGTAAGAAGAAATTGTTGGAAGTTGCAAGTCTGGTGGGAACATTATAAATTGTCTCAAGAGATTTAAAATCCTGGTTAAAATGTGATGGATGAACGTTCTTTTCAAAAGAGTGCATAATGTTACCAAAGACGTTACAAATGAATTGCTGATTGTTAGGAATTTATTTTGCATATGCATTTCATCCAAAGTGGCCTTTTTTGATGTTTTCAGAAGTTTCACAGCTTTGTTTTGTAGATTCACAAGGGGTTGAACAGTAGTTTTTGAAGTACTGCCCTAGTTCAAGACAGCATAATTTAGATGACAATGTATTATTACATTATATACAGCTTTCAACAGAGGTTTGGTGGTATAATATCTTAATGTGGATAAAATTTACATAATTTGGAGAATTGTGTGATTATCATAGCAATATATGGTTTACTATTATGTTTTCTGTAAAGTATGATGCCTAAGCAATTTATGTCATACTTTTTACAAATTTTAGAGCTGTGAAAAAAGACGTAACTGTGGCAATTGCATGTTCAGGTCTGTTTAATAATTTATTTTCTTTTACATTTAATAGTGAGTTTCTTTGCCGTAATACAGTAGTCAATAAGTTCATCCTAAACTTCACTGTAAATTTTTGATATTGGATGCAGACAAGTGTAAAGTAATAGAATCACCAAACACTCATACCAGTGATAATAGTGTATAATTGAGGAACCACATTACATTAACCAACAATTTTCATTCAGTCACACTTAACAAAAATATGTTAGTTCGAACATGATGATCAAAATGTTGTAAGCGGCAAAATTGAAAGCTATGTTTGTTGCTAAGTTCGCATTGGATAAGTGGCTCATAAATAATTCTGTATCAAGTAGCACATACTGCTTTAGCCAAATAGAACGTGTCCATGTGATGCTCTTAATGCAAATGCAATATTTGCGGAACTAAAACTTTCATAAAGGAAATTGTTTATTTGAGGTAATTTGTTGTGGTAACACGAATGTGAAACTTAGTATAAAAATAGGTATACTAGTCAGTATAAAAATAATTCATTTTGCTGCCAGCAGCAAATGCTCGGCTGGGGCTATTTTGCCATTCTAAACTTGTCCAGCTTTGTCCACAAATGATGATTAGTTTGTGACACTAGCAGTACAGTGAACCTGGTCAAGTGGTAAGTGTCATCCTGTAGTGCAAGTGATTGCCAGTTCAGCTAGCTCTCAGCATTGTTGCTTTGGTTTTGCTAGTAGAGATGAAAACTTTTTGATGGGAGCGCTTTTTATGTTCTTTCTTCAAACAGTTTCCAAAACCATACATGGGTTTACATTTTGTGTTAAAGTTTAGAATTGGGGTTCTGGTTTAGGTTAGTAGGTAATGTGACAAGGATGATATGCTAATAAAGTATATCGTCTTTGTCACAGAAAAATTCAACCAGTCAGGTTGGGCTAATTGTAATTCTGTTGCACCAGTGCTTTGCCGCCACTGGCAATATAGGCACTGGCTAAAAAGTCGAATAATTTTGGAAGTACAAATTGATCACAAAACTATGAACATTTCCAAAAAACATGAGCGTTCACGAAACAACTGATGTTGCTGTTTGCGACTCCAAATGCATTCCTCCGTGACCCACTTTAAGGTCGCGACCAGGGCTGTGGAAACAGAGCACAAGAAATTTTGGAGGCTTGATGAGCGCCCAATCCCAAAATCTTTACATGGTTGGTGGACTGGAGCAGGTGCCTAAAATTTTAGTTCCAGTCCACAGCCCTGGTTACGGCCTAGTGGTTGGGAACCATTGCTTTATACAGTTGACTTTTCACGATTTTTACATGAGATTTCCAACTTTACCTATTTTTGCATTGTCAACAGGAACAGCTACTGCTAGGCTAGAAGTGTTAAGTGTAGTAGGTATATCTGCTGGCAAATGCTAAAGTTATTGATATTACCTTTGAAGGGCATGGGAGCTTGTGTTTGGGAATTTAATGAAACAAGACAATGAACGATTAGAATAAAGATAAAAAATTTAGTCAATCACACTCTGCTAGGCTAGATCGTAAAAGCAGCATGGCAAAACCTCATGTACTGTAACCACCAGCAACCACGCAACTGCATTCGCATGGCGGGAAATTCCCCAAACCAACAAAAAACACGGATATTTAAACGATTCCACGTTTTACGATTATTTTATCATTTAATCGCCTAAAAATACACAAGTGTCATATTATGAAATGTTTGCTTAATAACAAATAAAATCCATTGCAAGAACATGGTTCACCACAAAAATGTACGTTTTTCTATGCTAGACTCAGTGTGTGTCGCAAAAAAACAATACATTTACTTACTTACTTTTTCTAAGTTGGATAATACATACATATATGATTTCTATGATGATAGCGCTGGGCTGCAAGTGGTTTATCACTTTGAAGTGAGTTGCAAAACCACGTGAGTGCAGAGATGAGCGGACTGTGAAATTTTTCAGTCCGAGTCCAGCCCTGATCCGATAAAATTGAATCTGATCCAGTACTGATCCGCAAAATTTTTGAAAATCATCAGTCCGATCCAGTCCTGATCCGTCAATGTAAAATCATGTATTTTTATTTTGCCTCATAAAGCAAAAGAACTACTCGAGCTATTTTGCCTTTTGCCAATTACGATTGGTTGAAGGCAAAATATTTCCAGCAGTGCCTTTGCCTCATAAGGCAAAATAGACACAGCCTTGTGGCATTCCCAAAATTTAACAAGAAAGTGTCTATTAGGCATCAGAGGCAAAAGCACTGCTGGAGTTATTTTGCCGTTAGGAGAGTCCAATTGCTTGGATTGGTTAAGTGACAAGGACGACACACTTGGATGGGCGTAAGGTCCTTGTTACATGACTGAAAATCCTAAACCTAAAACTAAAACTTAAACCCAAAACCTAAACCCAAAACTTGAACCTATACCCAAAATTCAAACATAAACCAAAAATCTAAACCTAAAAGTTGAATTTAAAACCTAAACCCAAAACCTAAACCCAAAACTTGAACCTAAACCCAAAATTCAAACATAAACCCAAAATCTAAACCTAAATGTTGAATTTAAAACTTAAACCCTAAAGCTAAAGGAAAACCCTAAACCGACACTTCAACATACACCCTAAACGTCAACCCAAAACGTTTTGGAAAAGTATATTCAAAGCACTCCTGAACACTTTGAGAACCGGCGTGCAATATATTCGTACTTCGATTTCGGCCTAAACAACAGCAGTTTTCGATTGCCTTACCAACGCCCTAGCTCCTCTGCCGATTGCGCTAGAGAGCTGTTCAAGCAAAGTTACTATAAAGACAAGTTGTGAAACCACTCATGCATGGACGCCATTAATGGTCCCAAACCGCTGATTTGTCGCATTAGTTTGTATGCAGGCGACAGAGCTCTGTAGTAAAATAACTGTTTTTCA
>JGI24021J15306_10012676_pt1 | contig 10477 bp, 6 predicted proteins | sample Ectturendosymbi1_FD_15306 | JGI IMG/M metagenome (IMG submission 15306) | reverse complement strand
TTTGAAATTTTTCTATTAAATTTTAAGCAAAAATGGTTGTTCTCTTATTTTCGAATTGGTGAAATTAAATTTCACCACTGTTGGCCTCCCTTAGAAAAATCATTTTGGCTTACTAGAAAAATCCTCCTCATGCCTATGCCACGAAACCTATTCGCAAAGTTGTTTGAGATTACCATCTAAACAACATTAAGTTTGTAAAGAAACACATCACACTGAACACAGGTTGGTCCTGTGGATGACGCCAACTGCGTCACAATGGCGGACGTTGAAACGAAGTTCGCCAACTTAACACGGAGACAATTGTCGTCCGGTTCCGTGAATTACGATCCTAATGACGTCAACCACGACCTGGAACGCCAAAGAAACTTAATGGAAGAGCTCAGAAATGTCCCATCTTCCTTGAGGGTGCTTGAGGATCAGGTTGGTCATGTTGGGTTTTGAAGTAATGACATAAAGTTCACGTCATGCATTGAATAGATGACGTTTTCAGTCAAAACCAATCCAGATCGCACTTTTTCAGCGATGCTTGGTTTGTTTTATTTGGTGAAAATTCGATTTCAACCCACACCAACCCTCACTTGACCTGATGGGTGTGGCAGACCAGCTTCAAGTACTTTTAATCAAATATTTAAAGTTGTGAACCCCTTTTCATTGCGATGAACCCCTTTTCATTACTTGAAGCTTGTACATCAAAGCCATGCTACCCACGAGCCTCTTTGATGAATCACCCTCTTTGATGAATCAGTTCAGTTTCGTTAAACTCGCTTTTTGCACTCCTGTCGGAGAGTCACGAGTTGTCAGCTTCGTCGCTTTCTTGCGCCGGTCACAACTTCCGCGGTGAGACATTGTTGACTCAGTGGCAGCGCCGCTCGTAAACTCTTCCCAGTGGCTGAACATGTTGCAGGTAATGTTTTCAGACGCTTCAGTATGACCGGGAATCGAACACACCGTACCAACTTCAGTGGGGCGTGCTCAACCCACTGTACCACTTCCCCGGTATGGGTAACGACAGATCCAACAGCGTTGCATCTTCAATTGACTGATCTATTGCTTTCGTTCTTTTACAAAATAATTCTTTAAAAATCCAACCATAGCTCTAAAAGCGCGTTTTTTGTATCCTTGAGAAATGCATTCAAAAACGTTTTCGTCTCTCTCAGATTCAAACATTCCAGGATTCTGCTCTTTCACTAAGAACTCTGAAACATAAGGTTGACTCGCTGCAAGGATTGCGAAATTTGTTATTCAAGAACTCTGGTGACATCACTAGTTTTCACGAGACAGTTGCGAGCCTCGAAAGCGACCTTGCGTCAGTGATGAGCTCGGTGGCAGTGGCACAGGGAGATAGACAAAAACTTTATTCTTATCACGATGACTTGAGGTGAGTAGACCAAACTTTTTCCTCGTTTATTTTATTGAAATGATTATTAATGTCAACCAAAATAAAAACGAAAATTTTTCATCAGCTTTTTTTTCCTGAATTCGCAGAAATAACTTTCAATTTCAACAAAATTTTTAACTAAAAAGTAGTATCAATTACATTTTAACTAAAAGTAATGTTAATTAAATTTTCACAAAAAAGTAATAGTTACAGGAATTTTTCATTGAAAAGTCTTCACAGATACGAATGTTTTCCATGCATGTGCGTCTAGTAAAATATTGCGTTTTACTTGGGTTTTCAGCTGAAATTAATTGATTTGCTTCCTTAATGTTTTGCACAGGTCTCAGCTGAACAACACTCGTCGTCGACTGGACAGAGGGGACGACCGCCTTGTGGTGCTGGACCGTGCTTTGTCTGTTCTCAACCGGTCTTTTCTGGGCAATATCACTGAGATCAAAGACAGGACCAGAGAGGGGAAATTGCAACGGGACGACAACAGTCGCGCTCTCATAGATTTTGGGGTCCAGATTGCTGAGCTCGACTCAAGCCTGCAACAGGAAACGGTGACCGGCTCTCTTCGTCATAACAGCGTCGAATCCAAGCTTTCGCAATTCGATCGCACTTTTTCGGAATTCAGCGACGTATTGTTACGTCACGATCGCGCTGTTGACTGGCTCAATTGGACGCAAGCTTCGGACAGGAATCAGCGCAGTCGTACTGATGCAGAACTAAAAGGCAGCATTGAGTCACTTCGTGAATCGTTGTCAGGATTAAACAATCGTTTCCGCAACTCGCAAGACAGCTTTGCGGCGCACCAGCAAAGTCTCAACAAACTAAACCTGACGTTTGCGAGAAAATCAGGTATGTTTGGTGGAAGCAAAACTGCATGGAGTTTTTTAACCTCCTCTGTCTTCTACAGCACCTAGAGGCGTCGTTTTCACAAACGTGAATGTATTTTAAAAGTTCAAACACAAAAATTTATATTGCAGTACATTCTTTCACCTCTATTTTGTCAAATCAGCCAACCTCGAGTAACATCTCTTTGTTATCAGCCGAACTTTCCCGACTAGCCAGTCAACACGAATCCACCACATCCCACATTCACGATATTCGTCGCAACATCCGGGAAAGCGCTGACAAGTTGCAGTTGCTAAGCGACAGGGTCAACAATGCAGAGGATGAATTGACTGAAGCAAGAGATGCAGTCTCAACTCAGGTTTGTTTTTTCATTTGCCTTTTTCAGCTGCAGTTTCGTCGTCAAAACTTACAATTGCGTATCTTGGACAATTTGTTTCACACCGATTCGCTTCGTTTCAGTCCAGCACACTTCTGGCATCGCGGCAGACCTCTGTGAACATGAACGACCAAATAAACTCAATAAGACAAACGCTTCAGGTGGGACTGCAGTGTTATCACACAATTATTACAACACAACTGAGAAGTCGTGCTCATAATTTCTGATCACTGTTGTGAAGCTCGTAATTTTAAAGTGTAAAAAACTAAGAATGTTTCTTTCGAAAAATTTTTAAACGAGCCTGCAAAAAATGCATTTTGACAGCATTGACACGGATTTAGTAAAGGTTTTTGCCAAAGTATAGTTTCTTAGATTCAATGTTTATTTGCGTCGAAAGAGACATGATGCCTTCATACGACGAACCGAGCAAAGTATCAAGAAACAGAGGTCGGATATTTCCAGCATTTTTGAAAGCTCCGCCAACCACACGCTCGCGCTAGAGAGATTCAAACAACGCTTCAGAAGTCGATCCATCGTTGATGGTATTTTCTTCATCAGTTCAGTTTCGTTTGTGTTTGAAAGTGTGCAGTTTGGTTAAGCCCTTGTGCTGATTATGAACGAGTTTTTTTTAATTCCATCACCAAAAACATAAAATTTTTACTGTTGTCTTTGTAGGACCCTCTTCAAACGTGACCAGCGACTTGTTGGATGAAGTGAGATTGATGGACTTTGATTTGCAAAACTTGGCTCAAGAGCTAACCGCCTTGAAGCGCACGTCTGGAATCCGTGAGAACTCTCTTTTGAGGTTGGAGGAAAGAATAACAGAGATAAGCAACAGGTAAGATTGTGACTCTGCATTATTCACTACCGTATTTCAACCAAGCTCTTGCCAAGCGGCGAATTTGCTTTTCTAGTGCAGCGACTTTGTTTTCAGAAACAAAACTTTTCATAAAAATCAAATAGGAAATGAGATATGAAGGCACTTTGTTTTCTGACTGTCACTTGAAAGAAGAATTAATTTGCTAAAAGTATGTTGGGGCAAAATAGCGTTCTATGCTTTTTTCAAAAACTTTTGCACTGCGTTTTCCAGTTTCAACTCATTCTTATTAAAAAACACCAACGTCACAATGCACCTCTCTTGCCTTATGTAGTTTTTTAATATTGCATGTCAAGTGTGACGCAAAAATGTGGAAAGTGTAGCAATGTAAAAATTTGTCTACACCTTCTTAGCTGGTCCGAATGCATTCGATGCCACAACGACAATTCTTTTCAGATGTTGACTCGACGAGCTAACTCACTTTAAATATGTCCTTGTGTTTGCGGTAAAACCAAAATGAATAAAGAACTTTCAATCTAGCGCTTTGCAACATCAAAGCAAAGTACGATCACATAAGGAAGTGCTTGATCTTTCACGAAACAGCGTGAACAGGAACAGTGATCGATTGCGTGAATTGGAACGACTGCTGCAAGATCAGGCCGTTGCTGCATCTGACCTCCAGCAGGTAAGTAGTTGAAAGTCTAACAGATGCAGGCAAGCTGGAAATTTATCAGCATTTTCAGAGCGGCATTGCCAGTTTCTGCATAAGGAATTTCACTTTGTAGTAAATCCTTAAAATAACTGCAAAACGAATGAAATCGAGATTATTCTAGTAGCAGCAAAGATCTTGCAGTTTCCGGTATGCCTTACGTGTTCGTATGTGCTCTTATAAATTTGCCAATGGTTCTTTTGTGGTCCATGCTAAAATGCACACTGAACGCGCAATAGTTTTTTTTGCTTTGCTTTCCAGAACACAGTGCGCTGCAAATGTATTAAGTCGATTTTGTGACAGCCATGCATTTTAAAGTCAGCATCTAAATACGTCAATCACAACGTTACTAGAATGGGAGAATGTAACAAGTTAGACAGTGATTGCCAGCGCTAAAGCCATCTTCGGAAAAATAAGTTCATATGACCTATACCTCGTTTTCAAACTTCTGCATTGAGTTACACTATACTGTATATTTGTAACAAAAGATTGTACTTCTACGAAGTTCTTGATGCTAACAATGTTGCAACCCTATCTTCTGCAGGTGGTAGTTACCAATAGAAATCAGATCGCGTTGCTAGGCGACCTCAACTCTTCCCTGAAACGACTTCGACAAGTCTTCTCCCGCCGCTTTGAAACACAAGACAATCGAACACGTGCTTTGAGAAGCTCGTACAGCGCTCTCAAGAATCGAGTGAGTTTTAACTTAAGTTTTCATGGACATATTTAACTTAACTTTTTTCTAATATCTTGATGAAATTAATCAATGGTACGCCGGATATGCCAAGGCTGTTAAGATTATACATTTTGCCCAAAAGTACAGTCCTCTTCGCTGCCAAATAGGTGATTGACCGACCAACCTTCCGATTAACGTGACACTGTGCTATCACACCCTCACTTTTTGGTAACGTCAAAATGAAAAGAACACCTAAACTGCGCTATTGCGCAGGTGGCCGGAATTCAAGCTGGCCTTGACAGCCACGATCGCAGACTGACCACGATGCGGCAAGACAGGCTGAGTTTGGACTCGGAGATCAACCAGATCTATCAGTCGTCCAGCAACTTGGAGGAGATCATGCGCACAGCGGTTAAGAACATGCAGGTGCTCAGAAAAGATTTCGACGCAGCTGAAAGCGATCGATCTGCTGCTCGGCCTGCAGATGAAAGGTGAAAAATGCTGTCCTGGCATTCATGCATTAGCCAGGGTCTCCAAACTATGGCCCGCGGGTCAAATTGTGTAATAGCTTATGTGGCCCTCTGGCAAAACGTTTGGAGGCCCCTGCGTTAAAACCTCTATGATCCTTGCAGGCCATTTTTCCTGGATTTCAGTCAGTGGTATTATCAATCATTTTGCTGTTTCTAACTTAATACACGTAAACGTACTGTAGCTCTTGGTGTACGATGTTGCACCAGAACGTCGGAGCCCTGAGACATTGCCCCTGCTATTCTAATCTAAGGACAAACGGGTCAGAAGCGGCTTTCAGAAACAAGAGCGTAAGAAGCTTCATGCTCTATCAATTTCGACTTCGATTCAAAGTTGTTTCAACGTTTTGACAAATCTGAAAAGTTCAGCAAGACCCTACCTATTATTGTTCATCTCAAAACTGCAGCTGTGCAGCACGACTTGTAAATGGAACGATCAGGGACGCCGGAGCAGCGGTAGAGCAGGGGGGGCAGGGCAGTAAAAGAGTTGAAGGCAATGGAAATTTATAAAAAACAAAAAAATCGTTACCATTTGTGCTTGTTTCTGTTCAGCAACGATGTTGAACTCAAAAATAATACCAGAAATTATAGAAAACCATTCTGAATTTTCTCGGTGAGCGAATCGCTGTAATAATTTTGTTTCAAGTCGATCTTTATAAAACAAGAATTTACTTATGATATTGTTATGAAAAGGTACCTCCGCCACCGTTCCCTCCATTTCGATAGGGCAGGGGGCAACACCTCCAAGTCCTCCTCTCTCCGGTGTCCCTGGCAATGACAACCTTAAATGCTTGCGCAGTTGTGCATTGAACGCTTAACTCCGCAAAAGTGTTGAACTTGACAGTAGCACTTGAAGCGCAAGTGAAAATACAGTCATCAAATGTTGACAACTTTATTTATTGCAGGTGGTGACCTCAGTCATTAACATGCCTGCATAAACTTGCACACCTTTCATTGGTCCTGCGTTCTAAAACTGGTAAAACCGTGGGAGAAAAAGCAGTAGTGTAGTATTATGGAGAGAATTATCAAAATCCCCTCTCTGTGAAATTCAAAATCAAAGTCCGACTTTGCTGCTGATCTGCTACAAAAACCACCGTAGTAGAAGCTTTGTAAACATATGCGAAACTCGGTTCAAACGCTAAAGCACACATAAGGCATTCCGAAGCAGACTGTTGAAAAAAATCAAAATTCTTTTGCCTTAGCTTCCACATCAGTCACAACTTTCAATTTAAATTTTTGTTTCCACGATGTGATCACGATAGCATGGTGAGTTATCACCATATCATGGCGAGTGATCATGATAGTATGGCGAGTGATTACTATGACCGGGCGATTGTGCGCGCGACTCTCACGACATATCATGACAATCCTTGGTTAAAAGTGTAGTTTGCGGGCTGTTGCACTTCCTAACGCATTTTACCTTGCTTAAAGGGTCAAGTATAAGCTTTTTGCTTCAGTACTAGGATATAGTGTGAAAATCACAAGCGGTTCAACTGAATGTTTCCTCTTTCCCGTTTGGTAACAGATTGATTTACACCTGAAACTCGTTGTTGAAGTCAAGCGGGCAAATCTTGTTTGAAGCGTTACTGATATTTGCAGAATTAAAAGGCTACGATCGACCATCCGTGACCTCCAACAGACTGTATCAACGAATGAAAATAAAATTTCGAGTGCGCAAACGACTGTCGAACAACTAAGCAGCTCCGTTGCCCTTGTGCTTGCCAAACTGGAGCGACACACCCAAGCGGATCAATCACGTGGCCAGTCAAGATCCAGTGAAATTCAAGAAGTTCGAAATAAGTTAGAAGCAACGTCACGTCACCTTTATTTGGCTCAGGTGGGATATTTGAAAAACTGCTTGTATCATTTGTTGCCTTTAGCGCATACTAGATCTTGATGAGCAAGAATAATCCAAAGATTTCGTATTTTTGTACGACAGTTACACGAATCAGGTATTAGGGTGAGGAAATGACCATAAAATTCATTCTTGAAACTTAAAGTTACCTATCAAAAAAAGCATATGGATACATATCAAAAATCTTGACAACTTTCAGTATCCCACGCATAAATTCTTACATGGTAAAATTATTGTCGTTTTTATATGCTCCGCATAATATAAGTCAGGAAAACTTTGAACTTAGAAAGTTACTGCCACACTGCCCAAATTTGTTTGGAAGTGGATATAAGTATGTTAACAAGGGTGCTTTCCTCGCTGAGCGCAAGCATGAAGTCAATGCCCCTGTCACTGCAGCAATTCCACATCAAACATCAAGTGCTTTCGACTCATAAATCTCGTTGAAAGATGCTGTGCTTTCTGTACTATTCATTGTGTTTCACTGTCAACTATACAGTTATTTGAAATACTTCAAATGAATTTGGAAGTATTGGCTAAAAACTGCAAATACGTGACACTCAGCCATAAGTCACTTTTATACTGCCGTACGATCAAGTGATGAACAGACTGAGTTCAAAGCAGCTTTCAAACCACAGGCACAACTGGAACGTCATAATCAGCGACTTCATGTGATTGGCCAACGCTTGAGCAACGTCATTCGACCGGGATTGAAACAACCTGCTGTTGCTATAGTGCAGACGAGCCCATTGAGTGACAACGAGATTTTAGAAGCCTCAGGTAAGAAAAATATAATCTGCATTGTCTCATCCTCTCTTGGAGAAGCAGTACTTGACTACAAATAGTTTTCTAAATTATCGAGAAATTTCATCACGTTTTTCTTCACTCGTTCGATTTCACGATCGATTGTTGAGTAGAATCAGCGGTGATTGTATTGGATTTTATTGAAAAGCAAAACTTAGGCGGATGACATGCTCGTGCAACGAGTGAGCAGTTACAAAATGTGTTGGAATTTAAGTTAAAAAGCCAGAATATAAGAATATTCAAAATAAATTTAAAATGCGTTGCATTTAATTAAATATTAAAACCACATGCCCTCGGAAACCTTTTTCATCTACAAAATGGGAAAGTAAATGAGCGTACAGTGAAAATTTTCCAAACTCAGGCTGGATTCCAGTCAGGAGTCAAAAAAAGCCAATGGGTTCCAACAAAGAATCACCACCAGTGGGAATTGAACAATTCAACGAGTTGGTTGCATCACTTTCACAACGATTGGATACACTGCAACGACATTACAAAGAATTACTGAAAAAATCAAACGAAATACCAAGACAGGAAGACAACGACATCTCGGAGGTAGTCAAACGTCAAGCCGCTGTTAAGTTTTCGTTTTCGTATTGACTATTTTGACCATAGGTTTCAGGATTGAGGCTCATGATTCTTGATAACCCTTGGTTGATGTTTGCGTGCGTTTTAACACAAAGCCTGTATATACCGGAAATGGAATGAAAATCGTTCGCAGAAATGTCAATTAATGCATATTGAACCGAATCCTTCTAGTTCCATTCCTTTCCAAGTAATTGTTCCACGACTGCAGGCTTGTGTGTGTCTGGAGCATCCCTACTCACGTGAGGCTCTAACTCATCTTCTATTTGCCGTCAGTTTTCATAAATCAACAACCTTGTAACGCGGACGTCTTCCAGCTTGTGTCATTTTAAATGCCTGTCAGAAGCGTCTGTCGTCTTTTACAGGTAAACTTCCTTTTCCCCATGTAATGGTCTTGGGATTTCGTGACGCCCATGGCTGATAGTGTGGTTTAGTAGGTGCTAGATAACCCAGTCAAAAAACATTTCTTTTCTTCTCGTGCCACTCTCTACTGCTATAGGAAAATAGCTCGTAATTTTCAAAACGCATTCGCTTCAGTTTTGCACAAATTGTTCTAGGACCAAGATCGATTCACCATTTTTGAGGGAGGATTATACTTCTGAGCAAGATGTGCTTTTTGCAGTTTAGAATTAATTTTATGTTGTGAACAGAAGTCTCAGATCTGTGAAGACGAACAGTTTAACTGAGACAATGCCTGACACATCCACGTCAAGACAGACCTGGACGTCATCTTGTATATTTAATTTTCAAAATATTCCAAGTCACTTAACGTTTCAATCAAGAAAAGATCAATGCAAAATGTGGATATTACAACGTTGCGTTTCGCAGATAAATTTAAAAAAGATTGTGTTGTTGTTTAAATATATCATGAGGTTGAAAAATGAAAAAACAAACAAAGTGATGCAAAACATGCGGCACTCTTTGCGATCCAAAGTGACTCGCTGAACTTCGTGAAAGCAATTTTCCTTTCCAAGCAAAAGTTGACTTTAATGAATAGCTAAGCGTGAACTTAATTGCTGCGCCTGTGACTTCCACTGTAAGGAAAGCAACTGTTGTTGCAAACTGTTTTTCTAGGTTGTTACTGATAGCGCTTGGGAGTGGCGACTGCCTGAGATGCAAAAGCAAACTTTGTCAAAATTTTTGAGCATAAAATGTTTTAATCAATCACATGACATATGAACTTACAGGCATTATCACATGATATGCTCGTATGATCACATGACGTATGAACTTAGCGCGCCCCACTAGGGGGTGTAAATAAATTTCAAGGGGGGCGCGAGCCCTTACGCGCCCTGCAACGTGGAAAGTTTGATCAATAAATTTACCAATAAATACATTTGTTTTTACAGCTTATTTAAAGTCAGGGGGACTTGAAACAAAGGACAATTACTTAAGGGAGGCGTGGGAGAAAAAAGGTCAAGTACCACTGGTAGACTGAGTGCGTCAAACATGTGTAAACATATGAAAGTGCAGTAGAAGATGTATCAACTTTCCCTAATTTACAATATTGTCCTTGTCATTTTTGTGAATGATACTGTTGACTCTAAATAGCTAGCTAAATACCTAATCGTATTTGGGAAGCAAGCTCAGTGTAAGTGGGGTACAAAAATATAAATTCCTTGTTTTATGCAAATACACTGCTTCAAAAAAAACATTCAATCTGATATGAACTATATTTGAAAATATACTTAATGGCAGAGAGCAGCTCGGGCTCTAAGGGATGAGCCCGAGAAAAGTGCGAGCTAACGTATTCGAGAGAATGCCTGCTACGAAAACAGTTGAAAGCAGAGCGGAGTGTCACTATTGGTCTGCGGCGCCCATCTCGGTTTGCTTGCGCGGTTGTTTTCGCAGTGAATACGGCATTGAGCCTTGCACCCACCCATTGACCCTTGCACCCA
>JGI24021J15306_10012674_pt1 | contig 10478 bp, 4 predicted proteins | sample Ectturendosymbi1_FD_15306 | JGI IMG/M metagenome (IMG submission 15306) | reverse complement strand
GGTGGGAGGGCACTCCTCGCAGCACAAGTATTATTTAAGCTACAAAAAAACTATAGACCAGTTAAGACGCATGACCAACCCAAACCTCCGCTAGCCAAGAACCTGCTCTTCGAAAATAGACATTAAGCCCCGGCAAATTCTTATTGGGCACGTTTGTTGGCGAAAAGNAAGCTTTCATTAGCTGCTGTNAGATCAGCAGAACCAAGTTTTGAGCCTGCATGCAACCAATTCCTAATCGCCGTTTCCGAGAGACAGGAAACTGTTTTTGGATGCAGGGCAATCAACAAACTGTGCCGAGTTAAAGTCAGTGACTGGTCGTACACATGGTACCATTCAAAAGACATAACAACAATGGGAGATATCAATGCGAACACCAATCCGCAAAAACAGCAGATAATTCGGATTATATCGGCAGGTTTAAAAATCGCGTTTGACGCACATGCGTTGCCAGGGCGGACTGAAGCCATGATGTCCCCCTATTTCTGGAGACATAATTGTGTCAATCTGCACAAATAACCGACAGGTAATGGTGGAAATTTACAAAAGACTGTCGACATTAGCAGGTAAATCATTAAATTGTCCTCATATCACGTAACCATTGCAACGTAGCGCCTTTGATAAAAATTGACGGAAATGGACGTCATCAAGATTCCACACTAAACTACATCGTCCCTGAAGTCCAAAAGATGAGCTGAAAAGTACCGAAATGTTGAGGAGTCCTCGACAACACAACCTGGTCAACATGTTTTTTTTGGTGTCCCCCAGCACTTTGACCCTAACCTGCAAAATTTGCGGTAACAAACTCAAGTCTACCACCTTATATAACAACTCAACATCAACTGAGGTCACTTTCGTATGCTTTTAAGTGTTATTTCTGGAGACTTTGAAAACTGAGCAATTAAATTTCTTCTGATGCCAGCAGTTTAAAAGGTGGTTGGTGTTTTTCCCAGTTAATGCGAAAATATTTGAATATGTTAGTTTCAACAAACATTCTTTCTTTCGTACTGATTTCAGCGGCGCAGAAAGTAGTGACCAACTTTGCGATAGCATAAAATAGGTAAAAATATGATCGAGTGATAAGGTTTGTAAAGGTAGCTGTGGCATTGGATATTGCGCATGACGAAAATTCTTATTGCATCTGTTTACTTTTAAGAGCACCTATGTAAAACAAAAAATAGTGCTATGCAATGCGCTGGTTAATGGCATTGAAGTTCTAATTTTTCTTGTTGTACTACGCATGTAATAACAAATTTGTTGCTGTGACATTTTCTGGACGCAGTGGTTAAGAACAACGTCAAATCGAACAGTCAGAAATCTATTTCTGACACACAATTCCAACCCTGAAGGACCACGAAGCCGATATATCGGTTTTCGGCGCGATTTTTGCGATAACTCGCGAACCACTGAAGCTACGTCGACACGTAAGGCATTGTATGTTCTTAACGGCGTATTTGTGACGTCAGGCCCGAAAAAGCCGGCTTTGACGCAGCCAAAAAAGCAGTAGTTTTGTTCAAAGACCTGCGGAGAGAGAAACAAACCAGTTAGTAAAAATCGTTCGATAAACGCAACTGCATTTCTTCCAGCCCATGCAAGTGAGCACTCAACTTTCAGGCTCCGCCTCCACAGCCCTGTTTAAAACAATGCCCTAGAAAAACAATACAGTTTACGCCAACCGCCCCATTTCAAGGCAACAATACAGATAAGTATATCAGTGTGAATCGCACCTCTATCATAAAGTTATCGATGGCGAGTTTAACGGGAAAACCGACTGGTCGTAGATTTCTTCGGGAACAATTCCGTTTTCATCTTCTGGAATATAACGCGGAAATGGACCTGAAAACAATCAAACTCAAAAGGCACGCAACTGCAAGATCTATAAACAGGTCAGAGCGGCATGCTTCCGAGAGTAATAGCCTGGTGATCGTCACGCGGGTCGTTTCATATCGTCTGCAAACGCAGCCAAACGTTTCGGAAGTAAGTTCCAACAAAGCCTAATGTTTCTTGACGCGCAAGTTTTAAGCTCAGGCAAAGTTTTGCCCAGGCAAAAAAATCGCAGACAGATAAAACGATCAACGAAGTTTATAGATTTGATTTTGTGTCGTACATCAGCTTGAGGCTAAACGCATATAGGTCTCCTGCTTACGACGCATCAGCATACAAGCACTTGCCAATAAGCTTCTTTGATTGCTCGTCGGTGGCTGGCTGGTACTGCCTCAGGGTGGTATCGTGTATTTTAACAAATTGGTTGATGTGGCCCGCTATTCTTCCCTTGACGTAGATTACGTTGTATCTGGTGTTTATTCGTAAAATCTGAAAAACAAGAGCATTGGTAACGTTGTAATTAGTGTCGACATATTATTATTAACGGGGTCTGCAATTATTTATGGGCGTAGTGAATGACCTTCAAACGGAACAGTCATCTTCGTACTGTCGCGCAAACCACTTAACAGCGAGAACCAACGTTTGCTGCGCAAAAGGTTCGCTGACTTTACTCAGAGATTTTTCGTCTTTCTTGCTGATCCGCCCCAACAAATACAGATTCGTCGCACAAGCGGAAATATTAAAGAGTACAGGATTATACGTGTTTTCTGATTAAACGAGATCGAGTTTCCTGACTTTGGCTAAATCTTTCTTTTGAAAGAAACCCACACCTAGCTGGCGTAGGATGCGCGCAACAAACTTAATTGAAATATAATCAGTGATTATATTTCACAGAAAACGACCAGACGCGTTAAGCTAATAATGCACAAGGCACCGCGAGCTTTTAAAATGAGGATACCGATGACGCGGTCAAGCAAATGAAATACAGCCACAGTCATGAATAGATCACATTCATAACCAGGAATTTATCCACTGCCGCAATACCGTACACAATGTTGCTTGAGAATCGTAATCATAACACCATCTACTTACAAGCTTCATGCATGTGACCTTGGGTTTTCTTCCAATACAACATCCAGCACGGAATAAAAAAAAACTTATTTCGTGCATAACTTCCCTTGCATTACAAGCAGCGATGCTGCTTTGTTCACCAATTCTGACAAAATAATATCGCATTTTCCGCCAGGTTTTCAGTTGGAGATCAAACTGTTGTCGGAAGGACTTTTTACGGGGGGGGTGGGTTAAAATTGGATTTTGTGGCCTAAAGAATTTTTCCAGTGGGGATGAAATGTCAAGTTACCAACACGAAACTAAGAGGAAAACGATTTTCTACTAAAAATTTATGTGGAAAATACCAAATTTTCCAGAAGGGCCAAACCTTCGCGCAGCATTTTGCTTCGCTCGTTTCGTGCCCAACCACTGGTCTTGCTTTGACGTAAAGCGTCGTGAGCCACTATAGATGTAGCACGTAAGTGCTAGTCCCTCAGCATTGCGGAATGCAAAGCGCCACAGCTAAATAGGGGTCACGGGGTGCTACCACTCACCTAACCACCCAGCTATAGAGATACAGCAGATAAACGTAAATGACAGTAAAATAATTTCTGCATAAGCTGAAAATTTCGCCAGCAGCTAGTTATGAACGCGTATCGCACCTTCAAACCGCGCGTGGTCTCGTACGTTCCGCCGAGTTGTCCGGGCAACTTCTTTCCTTTAATGACGCCCCCGGTGCCCGAGCCAATAGAACCAGTTCTTCGGTTGTAGCACTTCGCGCCGGCCGGTCCACCGGAGAAGTTCCAACGTTGTATCACGCCTTGAAATCCGTAGCCGATGCTGCGTAGAACGTATTTCTTGGTTTAGGACAGGAGTTCCCAACTTGGGGTACAACATGTACCCCTCACATGTACCCCTAGGGGTACATTTGCCTATCTAAAGGGGTGCATTTAAGGCTTGCGATAAAAGGGAAAAATGTGGTTATATATTATCATTAATTTCCAAATATTTATAGATATGTCAGTAAATATTATTTTCAAAAAATCATTTTATGCTTATTGCTAAATCTTTTAAATATGGGACAAAAACGAAGTCTACCTTTATACTATAGTTATAAAACTCTGAAAGTTCTTTCAAAATTTAGTGGATTTTTTGTAATTCGACTCAGCCTTTCTGTCATAAGAAATTCTAGGGGTACGTGCTGATCTGTAAAAATGCTAAAGTGGTACATGGTCAGAGAAAGATTGGCAACCCCTGGTTTAGGCCAACGTGATTCACTGGTGCCGCGCACTAACCTTAACAGTCGTACTTTGCTATTTCGAAAAAATCAAACACAGATGCTGGAACAACTTGTCTGCTCTGTGGGAAAACAATGACCACCACAAACGCAATATTTGGAGGAGGCTTTAGCTCAGTTGGAAAATTTCCCCCTCTCAGTTGGAAGGTTGAGTGGTCGATCCACGAGCCCTGAGTGAATCACTGTAGCGCTCCTTGGGCAAGAGCGTTCACCCCAACCGCCCCGGCAAGAAGCCAATTTCAGGCTTTAGTCTGGCGCCAATTGCCGTCACCAAAATCAAATTTTAAGAAATGTCATGTTCCAAACAAACTTGCCTTTGCTTCGACGCGCGACGACCTAGAGTGCGCGCTTGACGCCGAACCACCTTCGTTCCGATGACGTCGAGAAAGGAATGCAGAAGCAAAATGCAAACGGTCACACGAAACACACGCACCTTTTCGCTGTGCAGTCGACGTATTGTCCAGGTCGAAAGTGCATGGCGGTTAATGGCGTTCCGGGCTTGAGTGCCGCGTTTTCCGTGACCACGAAGCGAAAGCACTTCGCTTTGACCGGCACGCCGGCATCAAGGCAAAACTTATCGTACGTTTCGTTTTTCTGCAGAAAAAAAAAGCGTAAAGCGTCGGTGTGAGCGAATCCTCAACGAGATCAGCCAAGACTATGCTGAAGCCTAGATGAACAACGGCGGCGGTTGCTACATCAAAGAATGTGTAGGGGGTAGGCTTTGGTATTTCCACCGAGGAAACACCAGTGCAATCAACAAACAACAATCAGTTCAAATCGAAACGACAACAGGCTATAGACAGAGCACAACCACAACAGGCAAGTTGAAGTATGACCAATGCTGGCAAAATATTATGTAAAACGATTTCTTGGGTTATTTCCTTGAGGCATGTGTGCTTACCACACTGAGCTGTCCGACCAGCTTATCGCAATTGATCACTGTGGCAATATTCGACTGCTTCAAGCTAAAGATTTTTAAAGATAATATTGTATTTCAGTAAAACAAACAACACTAATTTGGAAGCATTGTTGCTGCTTAGTGATATCAACCTGTTCCAACCATTCACAGCAGATAATCTGCAACCAGGTATCCTTTTTATTTTCATTTATTTATATATTTCCATGTATTTGTCTCAGACTCTGGTCTATGTCACGAGGGTAATCGAATAACACAAGAGCTAAAAAACGGTTAGTCATAACGCATTACAGAGTAGGTGTTAGTTGATAAAGAGAGTCAACACTGAGAAAGAAGCAAAACACTGAAACAGTGCCCCAACTATAATTGCATTCACTCATCATTATACAGGGATGCCGCAGTGGGAGAGAAATTAAGGTATTTCTAACATCTTAAGGTATTTCTAACATCAAGTTTTGAAGCAAACGGCTAACAAAAAATTGGATAGGGGTACTCAGCCGCGCACAAAAGCATGTAAGCTGTTTTGGTCAAGAAGTTCAGGCTTACAAAAATAAAATATCATATAAGAGCATGTGATCAAATGTTGTTGTAGACACTGCATATAAAAATTAAACACCTTAGCCTAAATCATAGTGGTCAGTAAAAAGGTGGAAACAACCCAGCAAAACAATAAGAAAAGACCCCCATGTGACCATGAAAAGTCGCAAGTGAACTTACATAAAACGGAGTGGTGTTTTTGGCACCTACAAGTATGGCAGCAGTCACTTTGTTGTAATCGTCTTTGGAGAAGTATTTTATGACATTGCATTCAAGAATCTGTGCAAAAAATATCAAATTAATTGCATCTATTTCTAAATACAAAAAGTTGTAATCATACTCGAACTTCAGTGTTCAGCAAACTGTACGTGCAACTCCAAAAATTGAAACTGCATAGCAAAAAAATGCTACTTGTAACTGTAAACATTCACAGCAAGTACTTAGTTTACAGCCTGTTTGTTAACCATATCCAGGATTTTAGCATCTACACGTTTCATAGTTCAAGGTTTGTGTAAACCACAAAAGTTATAATTGTCGTGAAATTCATAGAATGAACATTCTATAAATAATTCACTAAATTATTTATCTAAGAACATTGGAATTGCAGTAAAATTTGTTCCTCACTAAACAAAAAAGATTGTGCTTGCTGCAATACCCCTATTCTGAGCAGTAGCAACACTGGGTACAGGAAATGTAATGTTGGTCTCTATTTTACAAAATGTGATGTGTTTGATGTGTTATGAGCTAATTACCAACTTGTATTTCAGATTACCTGCAGTAAAGTTGCATTGCAGTAGCTCCCATTCTTAAACCATACGGGATGAACACCCAATTTTATGCCAATTGCTCCACACCTGATAGAACCTTAGAAAAAGCACAACAAAGCTTTAGTCAGACAATAATTTTTCACAAAAAACAGTGCATATCAGCAAGAAAATTTGTGATATTACTTGAAACACTCACATGTTTCAGCAAGAATGGCAATTGCCAAACACCCACAACACCAATATTTGGAAAAATATACTACAATGAGGTGAAAGTACTGTTACGACACACATTGCACCTGGGGTCCATGAATGAAGAGGCCATTGTTCATCATTAAAAGGTGAATTGCCTGTAAGTTCTTTGCTACTTTCTAAAGCTGTTGATCTCATGAAAGCTGCATTCTCATCAGTTAAGTCATAGTCCCATGTAAAGCGTGGTGCTGCTATTTTCTGTTCAGGAACGAACTTGTCTGATCTCACTCCATACTTGTCCGTGTAACGCATGGCATATTTTTCACCTCTTCGCACAGCATGGATATTTTCAACAGGAGCAAATAAATTGCGAGCTTTCATCTTTTTGACCCTGCAAAAGCAGAATATTTTCTACAGATTTTGTAAGATTTATACACCCATGACTGTCTTTAACTATAGCTCTACTGACAAAATAATTATGAATGAAAAGGTTGCCAAGCACAAAACAGTCATAATTTAACAGGTAAGATTGGAGGTTTTGCTGTGCAAACATTCACATTTTAAAGCATTTTCAACAACNCATCTTGTGCATATCTAGTATGGCTGCCAGGTGTAACATGCAGTATGTATCAGGGGTGGCCAAACTTGCTCTATGTATGGGCCGCAACATAGAACCCAAGTTAAAAAGAGCCGCAACATAAAAATCTAAAAACATGAATTTATTTGCAATCTATGCTTCAGTTACATCACAACTATTTTTGGAACGACTTGAAACAGTAATACTGCACAGCATGCTTAGCATACATGATGCTGACTACCACTTTATAATATTTCTACACTTTGCAATAAAAATAAAAAAAAAATATATGATTTTTCAGAAAGCTCAAAGAGCTGTATGTGGCTCGCGACCAGCCGCAGTTTGGCCACCCCTGGTATACATATAAAAAAGGCTCAACCAGCAAATGTTCTCAAAGAAAATTAAACAAAATTACACCAATATTTCACCTTGTCAACGATCGGCCTTCATCAGGCCACAGAACAAGACTCAACAATATTCATAGATTTTTAAAAACACAGTGCAGCAAAATAATCTCAGCAATGGAATCAAGAAATTGACCTGCAGACCTGGATTTGCTTTGGACATGTTGTCTCACTGGTTTATTGAATCATTCAACTTAGTTCATAGAATCTTGAAACTTCACTTCACTAACATCAGGGTTTTTTAAAGTGTTTTAGGGAGCCGATTTTCAATCGGGTCCCTAGAATCAGCGAAAATTATCACCAGATCCCTAGAATCAGAGAAAATCGGGTCCCTATAACAGAGAAATCGGGTCCCTACAGGTCCATACCCAGTACCTAACATTCTCCTAAAAAAAACCTGCTAACATTGAGAATAACTGGTAATAACTAATAAGTATTGAAAATAAATGAATTTTATGGTTTACTTATATATTTTTTATTTATGCATTTGACTTCAACATATGGTCTATATCATCATGCTAGTTAGAAAGTAACAAGGTCACAGAAATGCTTGCAAACACAATGCATCTAATAGTCAATGCTGAAGAGGAACAAACACTGAAATACAAAAACAGGAACTTCTGTATTCCATCATTGTCATACAGAAGTGTTAAATAGTGTGAGTGAAATATGTGTCAGTTCTTACCTTCTGGCCATGTATTTCTTGTTACCATGATAACATCTTGCACAACTGACCACATCTTTTATGACAATAGACTGATAAGGTTTTAATGAAAACATAGTTATAACATAAACATCTAACCCTAAGTGATTAAGTTTACTTAATATAATCTACAGCACCTGAAAACAAGCAACAGTATGTAGCTTGAGAGAGGGGATACCATGCAAGAAAGAAAAATATTATAGTTAAGTTGTTAAAATTGAATGCATAATGGATAATGTGAGAAAGAATTACAATAGTGCCTCAACAGGTTAGCACAGTGTGGTCCAACTACAGGCCCATGGGCCATATGTGGCCTACAAAGAAAAGCATTCAGGAAAAATATTAAAATCTGAAATTTGTTAAAAACCGTGTGAGGTTACATTTGTCTCATTGAATTGCTTGTACTGGATAAAGTGTATTTGTGCAAGAACAATGAATAATACCTTTTCTGTGTACCATTTTGTTTGATGTATTTATTTTACGATCAAATTCAAAGGTACAGCCCATCGCTAACCCTCTTCTGGCATACCTGCCTAGATAACCTTTATGTTTTTTGGTGCCCTGACGTTTTTTGCCATGAAGAATACATCTGGCGCAATGAACTACCAAGCAGGGTTGTCACAAGCAAAAAAGGCCAGATCAACCCTTAAAAATAGCCAAATAAATAGCAAAAAAAAGTCAAATACAAAATTTTTTTGCTGTTGCAAAAGTAATGATATTTTAAGTGAGCTCAACAAACAAAAGTAACCAAAGTCAAAGTAACAGATTATGAAAATTAGATAAAAAATTGGACCACATATGACATATCAAACAAATTATTCATGTGACAAATTCAACCAATGGGTGTGGCCACCCATGGAAAGCCCATATGACAAAATAAAGAAGTGAAAACAATAGTACCGTAATATAAATGTTGAATTAAATACACAATAGACATCAATGTAATACAGACGATGGTGGGCAAGCAATGGGTGAAAAGCTGACATATGTACAGATGAGCAGGTGAAGCATGAACATAGGTTAAAGAATAAGCAACAAAAAGGGTTATAAAGCAGTGAGCAATGCATTAAAACACAAAATTTCATTACAAAAACAAGTAGCAAGGACAGAGAGCAATGTACTAAAATACATTTTATTATTATTACAAAAACAAATAGCAAGGCCAGAAAGCAATGTTTATACATATAAATCGTGAAGAAGTAACACAATTACTAACAGACCATAATGGAGTGAGCACTATCGATGAATGTATGTCCCACCAAACACATGGCATCACCAGGCAGATGAGGTTGAAGAGACAAGGGTATAAACAGATTACCATAAGTTTAGCAGCAAACATATCCAATAAGTGTTGGGTACATGAATAACAAAATAAGTTTAGTTAATGAGCAGAGTATTTAGTTCTTGAAAAGGTGATATTTCGCTCATAATGTAATGACTTACGAGATTTATCCACCTATTGCACAAATATCATTGGCTTCATGTCATTGACACCATAACTCGGCTTTGCATACATGATTATGGGCCTAGTAATTAAAACTGAAGTCAATGTCTGTGAGATCCTGGAGGTGAACATCACTTCATTTGCCCTGAAATATCCATTGCAACAAGTTACAAGGGTGCTTTTCAAAGGGGCAAATCTGAGCTTTGTTCTAATCAATATATTATAAGTCATGACAGATGCATATGGCTTCCTGCAAGATAAATACAGTTACACAACTACAACTTAATGTTTGAAACACCCAAACACGTTTTTGAAAGACAATATTGAATATATAGGCTACATATATTATACAGTATTATATAGCCTATCTACATATATTAAATTAATTTCATATCGCTGTGCTTTTTTTGTTTGTGTTAAATAAATTGTCAATTCATTGAGACTTTTTGAATACTTGCTTATACAGTACATGTACGTTATTTCTTTTTGTGTTTCTTTCGTTTTGGAAATGAACATCTAACAATTTCACACTACACCTTTACACTCTGACATGGGTGCAATCAGGTGGGGGATGCGGGGGACATGTCCCCCCACTTTTTCAGACATTGGGGATATAATATGCTATGTACCCCCACATTTTTCTCTTCAGGTTTCATAAGTAACGATAATATTTATACTCATACTGTGTCACGCCAAGCTGTCCCCCTCACATTTTACAACACAATTGCGCCCGTGCACTTGGAGCATAAAAAAGAAAATGAAACTCTTGTGAC
>JGI24021J15306_10012672_pt1 | contig 10479 bp, 7 predicted proteins | sample Ectturendosymbi1_FD_15306 | JGI IMG/M metagenome (IMG submission 15306) | reverse complement strand
GAGCCAGGTGTTTGTATTAGGCTACTAATTTTTACTCTGTCCTGATCGTTCGGTCTGCATCTTGATTAAAAGCAGGCCCGTAACCAGCTTGGGACACCAGAGGGAGCGAAGAGTTTTCTGGAAGGGGCCCAAATTTTTAAACTATGTTCAACACATTTTTCGAACGGGGCGAAAAAAGTTTTAGTGCGTTCTTCGCCCCCCTAGTTACGGGCCTGATTAAAACTGATAAGTTCTCATTTTCGGAAATATTGCGAAAATAACATATTTGCGACCGTATGCGAAAAAAGTTGTACCACGGTTGAATAAGCATGATGACGTCATCGAAGGATAGTTCATGAAAATTGCCCCTCCCCGAAATGAAGAGCTGGTTGCTCCCCTGGATATGACCATTACTTTTCACCTTTAATACGGAACAATATGATTGGATCCGAAATCCTTTTTGGCTAAGTTCAACTGTCAGTCAACGCAAGAATTATCCTAGCCTGTTAGAGAAAACTTTTCTAGAATGCAAAGTGACAGAACTCTGAAATTAAATTCAGGGTTGTCCCTATTGATGAGTTTTGGATTTTCCAATTGGTGAGTTTTGAATTTCGATTGAAAGAGGAATATCAACGAATTTCGAAGGTAGCTATTGAAATTCTTCTTCAGGTTTGCATTACAAACTGTACTTGTGTGAACAAAGTTTCTCATCTTTCTTATTCTCATCTTTCGTTATGCAGATAGTGTGTGTTTGTACCATGGATTTCGTGTCTGCTAGAATAAATACATTCATTCAAATGTTGGTATTCAGTTTTCGAGGAATCTTGCTGCCATCCTCTGTTCTCACAGCAAACTTTTTTTCAATAATTCAATTGTGTCATATGTATTAGCCTACTAAATACTTAAGGCCACTGACGCTCCGTGAGAAGTTCTAGGTTAGCAATTTTGTGACCAGACTTTCGAAAATCATGTCTATGGAGATGCTCAGTTTACAGGCCGAATTAATATAATGAACATATAGCAGTAACTGAAAGTTCACAATTATAACTGATTTGCTCAAATCTAGGGCCTACGAGGGGGAGGGGTAAAAAAGGTACATCGTACCCGGTCCCGGGAGGATGAAAGTACGCGGGCTAAGTTTTTTTGTAGGCAAGCCCAAAACTACTAGTGTAAGCCTGTCGCCACTATAACAAATATATATTTCTATCTTAGCCTGTTAGCTGTTTCATCTATAATCTGATTACTGTTTGCTGCAGCCGCTATGCTGCATCGCCGGACGAGGCCCCCAGAAACTGAGGAGCCCGGTATGCGGTCTTCGTACCGCCTGGTAAAATTTCTCTCAGAGGCCATGCTCAAAGCTGTTGCACAGCTGCATTTAGATTCCCCCAAAATCATCATAACAACCTTTAGATAGGCATGAAATCCACATCAACATGAAGCTTGTCAAACCATCAAATTTGAAAAAATTGACTAAACAACCAATCTGTTGTGGTAGCAACCAGTCCCTTTGCCACGGGGAATTGTGGGCTTAGCCTTCCCAAACAAAGCTCCAAGCCCAACTAAATTGAAATATAATATTTTTTATCAAATTATCAGAATGTCAAGCCCCTCTGTACAAACATAACTCCCCTCCATAGAAGACTTCCTGGCGACGGTTCTGGTAGCAGCATACTGTAAATTTCATCTACGCCCAAAAAGCATGCGCAGGTGCGCACTGCATGCACTGTGAATGCTGGATTCCAAGCGATTGTTGCGCAGCTGTATGAGAGGGAAGCCGAAAATTAGCAACCTTGATTACCTGAAAGCATTGCGACGCAGCTGTTGGTCAAACCACATGTAGGCACTGACTGCTGAAGACAGAAGTTCTTTCCTCAAAACGTCACTACAAGGTCTGAAACATGCCCGCAAAATGGGGGTGAACCGGGCAATTTCTCAATCCTCGAAATTTTAAAAACATGTTTTGTTTTTAGGTCGCCTACAACAAAAAACAATCATTTTGCTTTCCCCGAATATATCAGCTAGTTGCGGTCCTGGTTCGAAACTACTCGCTTTGCGAACCTTGGGGAACTTGATGAGATTTTGCAACCTGGCATGGGACATTTTGTAAATCGTAATTATTAGCATCCGACATTGGACATTTCATAATTATTACATAACATTCCGACCTCATTTTGGCGCCCACAAAATGCTGCGCCCGGGGGGCAGACGCCTCCCCTTGCTCCCCCTTAGTTACGCCACTGTGTGAACGTGGTCTGTTATGAACAGGTTTGTTATGAGCGTGTTTATTTCGAGTGGTCTGTTATGAGTGGTCTGTTGTGAATAGGTCTGTTTTGAAAAGGAATCATCAACAATACAGTAATTCAGCAGAATAACATGCACTTGTTCTCTTGGCAAACCATTAACCACTGGATTTCCCTTTGAATGTTTTCTTTTTTTCTTACTGACGTGTGACACAAACCTTCACAACAAAGCTTAGATACCAGAATTCTGTGAGTGAAAAATATGGCTAAATAACGTACTAAAATTGTGAATGCAGTAAGTGTTCACAGTGAAGGCAACTGTGAAGGTTCCATTTGAGAACTTGTTGGCCGGTTTTGACATTACTGCGTTGTAACTATCTCCTCCCTTCATTTGAAAGCGAAAATTTTGCAAACACAGAAAAATGGAGTTTTTAAAATTATAGGCTGCCAACAAAAACTATAAATCTTGGCGTTGAGGTTTCCTAGTCTTGCAGCACCTGCTAATTCTTCAACTGACTTTTGCAATGCTGTTGCAGTTGAGATGAACAGAGAAGCACAAGGAAGTGAGTAGGATATTAGCAGTGTTCCGCATTGGAAGTTGCCCATCCTGTCATATTGCAAAAATAGAAATCGGTGCACACGTTTGTCCTATGCGAACACAACTACAGTACACCTGCAAGAAAGCATAAGGTACGTGTGTATAATGCGCAGGAAGTCACATGCAGCAACGCCTATTTATGGGTTTGTATCGCGCAATGCGGAGATTGCTTGCTCCAGCTTTCATGAAGACAGGCCTACTAATAAGCTTACTAACTGTTTTGTGAAAACACGTTTAAACAGCATTTAACATAACCTTGATATCCTGGGTTAGAAACAAGCGTTTGAAAATTTGCCACAGACTGCTGCAGATACACTTTATATTCTACACTACGTTTCTATCCTGCGATGGATACTAGCATGGTAACAGTTGAATCCTGATTTTGTTTAAAATTTTGGAGCCGCTGATTTGGGTTTAGTTTTAACCCTTTCGTTCCACCCGTATTGTTTCTTTTCATAAGGTATAGATTTTTACATAAATGAAACTGGGCCTTTTCTACTTTTTCTTTGGACCAAGATTAAAAATCCTAGCAAAACTTTTCTCGTAAAAATCGGATCAATTTTTGGAAAAAGAACAAACTTAATTAGATTTTCCGAAAGTGTTTGGAAGCTTTGTGCCTATGGAATCAAACTCATCGACCTGCATGGTCAGCAGAATGTAGAGATTAATACAGTTTTGCTTAATGGTCGATATGACGTTAAATATCCACGTTAAAGAAGAAATTGCTCTTTTAAACTTTTTCGGTATCCCCAGTCTTCTAAGTTCGTTTCAATATATGAAAGCAGAAAACTTTCGTATCAAACCAGAAAGCTCTGATGGTGTACAGAGGAAGATTACTTTAAAGGTGTTCAGCTGCGTCTTTCTGCTGTGTACAATCTAATGTATGAAAGCAGAAATGTTCGTTCATCACGAAGTCAAACTTCCGTGTAACCAACTCATTCACCTTTGCAATCTGCAGTTTTCTATTTAAGACCGTTTCAAGCATTTGACGATATACTGTTGTGGATGGAAGTGGTGGGAGACGGGAAAGAGGTTATTTTGCGCTTTATGCTACTTCCTTTATTTCACCTACGTTGGCCTACTCTGTTATGAATTTCAGATAAATACTAAGGGCTTTCTGCATCGACATTAGATCGAAAATGCACGGTTCTTCACACCGTTCCTCGACAAGCGCAAACGCAACTCGAAGTAAAAGGTATGTTTTTGATGCTTGCGTCGTGTGACACCAAATGGCTATTGTGTGCCTAACTAGTGGAAAGTCAGAAAATATATCTTACAAGTTACTTCTTTCAATTTCATACCTATTTTTGTCGCTAATTTCCGTTTATTGGTATAACTTTTGTTGGTGCTGTCGAAAACTATTGTTGCTATCAGAGTTGTTCCTGCATGGAATCCAGCAACCGCTCAGTCGTGTGTATGATCGCTGTTACTTTGCCAACAGTAGTGCTGATATTGCCAATAAAAATATCGGAAACTGCGGTTGTGATTTAATAGAAATAGAAATATTAGCCATATTGCCAAAACTGAAGCTGGTAAAGAATATTTTTGATACTCGTCATAGTAGTTTTTTATTATTGGTTTATTGTTTATTGTTTCACATGACTCAGCTAATAAGCAGAAACAATACAAAGAGCCATCACGCAAAAAGGAAACGAATCGTCAGTGAATATTAGAATAAATGAAAACACAATGGCATAATAACTGATCAACTCAAAGAACGAGTGTCGCTGTGTCATATACGAATGGTGGTAGACCATGTTGGTCATCTCAGACCCATTTACCAATTTTTGAAAAGTGTTGAAGAACAACAGATGGAAATCAAATAAGCACAGTTAAAAAAAACAAGCAAGCAAACATAGAACAAGGTGAGGTAAATTTACAGATGAAGAGAGCATGCCTACGTACACAAAGGAGAGGATCAAATCTAATTAAGAAAGTTTGTAGTCTTGTGAAAAACTGTTTACACACAAAAAAAGTAAACAAATTGATGTGGTACAAAAGAATAACAAACAAAACAAACGACGCAGTGTAACAGCGTGTCAAAAATGGAATGGGTACAGAAAAGAACGAGAAGCTAAAGTAAAGATACATACTATAGAAAATAAACAAAATTACAATCTTTAAGTTGCTGAAACTCAGCATTTGATTCCTGATGAGTGAACTGTTGCTAAAATACATAATTATGTATCTGTTTCGTGCAAGAGGTATTTCTTAAGTTTAGCGAAAGAACTTAGCCCATGTTTATTACTGTATTTGAGGGATGCTAGATGAGTAGTCATTCTAAGTATAAACGGGAAGAGTACAACTCTTGCAGTTAATGACAAAAATGTCCACCATTTCATCGTGCCATTTAACCAATTTATCTGTTAAGCTGCCATATTTTATGCACTTATCCACTTATCTGCAGCACTGACCTGCGCTGGTGTTACTACCGTGGGTGGTAACTGCCAGTGGGAAAACTCGAAATGTACCATCGCAGCTTAGGACAAGCGCACGGGGTACTTTTTTGAGAGAAAACCATAATCACATTTGTTTTTAGAAAGACAAATGCATCTGATATACATCCTACGCCCGCGCACGTCCTCTATTATAAATCCATGGTAGGTTTCACGATTGCAGTGGCATATTGTAAAGGAAACCATGAGACTAAACTGATTGATGGCGCTGATATTTATGACCTACTCGTGTTGAGTGAAATTGTACCCAGCAATGTTTGTTTTTATTAGAAAGTACCAATCACGGCAGGCCAAGGCCTGAAATATTCATTGGTTGATTCCTACCATGGTAGAAAAGAGAAGAACGCAATATAAATCAAGAGAAGACAAATACAACATAAATGAGATGATCACAGAATAAACCAAGAAAAATCACCGCCCAAAGCGCAGTTGACTTGCAAAATAACGGAGCAAGTGAATGATAATAATATGCACGGGAGCACACACATATGGAAGAAAGGCAATGATTAAGAGTTGGTATTTTCTATCTAAATGGCGAGTGTTTAGAGAAAAATGACCATACCAACCGACACAAATTTTTAAGAAACATAAAACAATTTTTACAGGAAGCTTATTAAATTACCCTAAAACTATTCATTAAATCCTCATTCGTAATGAAGCTTTCTGTTTCAAGTTAAAATACTAGTCCGCAGCAAATGTCAACGAAACGAATTTTTTTTAGCGTAAATACCGTAGTTAAACGTTCGACACAAAATCAGGTGAGAAACGCAGCACAATATTTTCTGGATGAATGTTGACAACAGTACAGTGTTTCTCATGACGCAACTCAAAGCCAGCCGAAGTATCCCAAAAAGGACTCTTATTACGCATCTCAAATCTACCAGTGGCTTTTCCGTTACAGATGCAATACAGAAAGTTCGTAGCTCTCCTCTTGCTTTGCCTGATGCTCACCGACCTTGGTCACTCATTTTGGGGTAGACGCCGTCGTCGTCGTCGTCGTCGGATGCAAACGATTATTAGAATTGTTCGAAATCGGACACATAATCATTTTCACTGCAGGTATGTGCAGACCGTGTTTTCTTATTCTAGTCCTACACTTGGTGATATAAAATTATAAATGTTTTTTTATGAGATGAGTTGGCAAACTGTTACCATTTTCATACCTGGGTTCTGCACAGAGATGCCACAGAGCGATGACATTGTCCGTTGCCCTTTCAAAAGGGGGGAAACGGGAGCAGAGCTTTCTTTTCATAACAGCATAATAGGTAATTTTATAGTTTATCGAGATCGAATTGAAAAAACTTTATTGCAGTTATTCGCGCTCCCATGAAAGTCGGAATGATCTTCTATCATTTCTGTTATTATTTTTGAGGTCGACATTGTTGCTGAACGGAAACAAGCATAATTGGTTACAATTTTTTGCTTTTTGTAAATTTCCTTTGCTTTCAACTTTTTTGCTGCCCCCTGCCCTACCCCTACTCCGGCGTCCCTGGTTCTTCATGACGTTACAATAATTAAGAGGAGGCATTAGGAGACAGTGCCAGCCAATTTTTTGTTCCCCCAAAATTTTTATGTGTCAAAAAAAATTTGTTTTAAACATAATAAAAACAAAAATCTAGTTCTCCTGAAAATGCAGGCCTATTTCTCCCCTCAAATCTTAAAACCTGGCTACGGGCCTAACGCACAACAGTTCTTGTTGTTGCTTGAAGAAAATCAGCGCTTGGAAATATCTCTGTCTGATAACATAGATTGATAATACCTAAAAACGTTTCGAGATAAGCCATGGATAGTTTTTAAAACTTTTTTTAGTTTCGCTTATTACTGGTAAACGTTCTTTTTGGTTAGTGCATGCCTCATTAAAATTTTTATATTTTTTCATTGATTTTATGGCAACGTTTGTTGAAATTGAAAGAAAACAAGTTTTTCATTAGGTAGATATAATCTGAAGCGTTGCCGTACAACACAAACTCATACACTTCAACCTACGCAATTCAACCACACTCAGTTCAACGTGCACACAATCAATCTCAAACTTGTTGCACTCACGCGATTCAACTAAAACTGCACCAGTGGTCCTTAAAACTTTAACGCCTTAATGCCCCTAAGTCAAATTTTCCGCAACCTGGATACCACTTTTCAACAAAGTTCAATAACAAAACATTGTAAGAAATAAAACAGAGCTCTGCTGGCAAAAATATTCACCGGCGTAGTGAGAAAAAAAGTCAATGCAAAGGCTGCATCACATTCATCAGCACAAATCTTCTTCATGTGGGTAAAGTGTTGCTGACTTGCTAGAACGAATATAATGATAGAGTGTTAATACACTGTTGAATACCCCCAGCATTATACTCGATTACCTTGGGGGTATTAAGGCAAAATTTAAGAACCCCTGGCTTAAACGTTTAGTGTAAGTTTATTACCTGAGCATTGCAAGGGAATGCATTATCTACTTCTGCGCAATTGCTCATGCGATTTGGACCTTTTGTTGAAGATAAACAACCCAATAAATTAGACTCCCCAACAGCGATGCAGTCAAATCAATCAGCAATTTTTTAGTAGGAAATCTATTTCAAGTAACCCTGCGCATCCTCAGTCCTGGAATCAGATTATATTTAAATAAGATTTCAGAATTGAGGATGCGTAGATTTACGTGAAATTGATTTCAAAGTTTGCTGATCCATTCGACCTTTTGCGAAGACTAATTGCTTGAACACATGTACTGTACGTGCAAGTACGAATAATCGCATAGTCATGAAAGCAGAGCCCAGTCGACTGGTTCCTCGAAAATTTGCAGCAAACCTAGAGCTTTTAAGTGTCAACCCAATAAATAGTATTGCCTAACACTGAAATCAATTACAGGCACATTGACTGAGTGAAAACAACACTGCTCGGTAGGCATTTGGACCTTTAACCTCCAGCTGAAAAACGGGTTATGGCAGAACTAACTATTGACGACAAATGCACAATAAAACCACGACAGACTACGCACGCTCAAACCAATCAACCCCCACAATAACGTTTCAACGCCTTCAAAACATTTATGAAGTCTGAAGTCTTTACTTGTATGAGGTTACATTGTGTGTTACAGAAGAGTTGACATGTGTGACGTTCAGATGTGTGAGTTTGGTTGTGTGAGATTGAGCTGTGTGCTGGTTAAGTTGTGGCTACTAGTGCAAGTTAAATTCTGCGAGGTTAAGCTGGGCGTGAACCAATTTAAATGCTCTTTATAAGTTTATTTTCTTTTAGACGTCATTCGTATGGAAAGGAAAAGCAAGGGGATCTTGAACGGAAACGTAAGGAAGTTGTTATGTTTTTTCACTCATGTTTCATTTGTGCAGTGTACATCGAGTAAAGCGAAAGAACTTCAGACAAACCGTCAAGATTGAATGAATTAAAACCGTAGTAGATGTAACTGCGGTATCTTAACAAAGTATTGTCTTTCAGATTTTTCTATAAAAAGAATATTTTCATAAAAAGATTGTTTATCAAATGGTACTATCAAAGCACAGTTAATGCTCCACATTTTGCAGGCCGCAGGCGGTCTGGGTTACAAATCCCACCACCAATGTACTATGCTGCTCAGCGAATCAGCGTGAGCTTCAGCTAGTGTACGTTAAGGAAATCAACTGCGGATTAGAAGTTCGATGAATTGATTAAAACAATGACCAATGCTTCATTAACTATCTGCATTCTCTGGGTTTGGAATGTTAAACCTCAAAATTGTAACGCCTCAATACCCGTTAGTCAAATTTCGTCAATCTGGAATGTTTAACTGGGTAAATTCATCTGTCAGGATGGAAAGCGTGCTAGTAGTAAAAGAAGGCGGTCAGGCCAGGCATTATACGGTTTTCAGTGAGTGAAGCCAGTGCAGCCAGTGTAGCTGGAGTTTCCCCAGCCTCCCACCCCAAACCATATATTTTGTGTTTTTCATATTTTTCCAGTTTTTCATATTTTGTTAGCGTTATGGCACTATTTTTCATATTTTTGCGTTGTGGTAATGTTTTCATTCATAGTTTTTTCACGTTTTGGATGTTTTTTCTTGTGTTTGATATTTTTTTTGCTTTTCAATGTTTTTTTCCTGTTTTTTAATATTTCAACACGTTTTAACATTTTCGGATTGTGGTAATATTATTCATATTTTCAAGTTTTGATAATATCTTCATTTCAATTATTTGTTTCACATTTTAAAGATAACTTGTTACTTTGAGCTTTTGTCTAAGCCGGCTGCTTCATTTCTATAACCCGTCACTGGTTGTCGAAGACCAAGACGCGCCAGGGCATGCCATGTTTTAATCCGACAAGCAAATATTCACGCAACCGGCCAAGATCACTTCACTTGAACATCATTCAACAATCATGGGGATATATCAAAGCAAAACGCATCGACAACCTGCTAACTTCATCAGTTCTTTTGCGTAGCATTCTTCTTTGAACGTTTATCTTGTTTTAACAAAAGCAAACAAGGAATTACTCATTACGATTGCTTTAACGTAAAGCACGAAGCACTTTACACTTAGTCAGTTTCACCCTGCTCTGTAACAAAATTAATATAACCGTATCATTTTTGCAGAGCAGCATTTTAACAAAGTTTGTCTGCCTTCTTATGTCATCGTTAACATTTCATATCTTACAACTTCTTTTAACGAAAGTAGCAATCATTGCAAACTTCGAATGTTAGATGCATATATCTCATTAACAGTTTAAATTTTCTTTTCTTCCGAATGTTTTTGCTTTCTGTGAATTTCGTTGTTCCTCTGTGCAGTGTTACTTCGCTCATCTAACTAGTACAACTATCGCATAGCCTATGATGATGTTCCACAAGCGAACCACACCATAGCTTCAATCTGTAACGGATTGCGTTGTGAAAAGGCATGCCCACTATCTCGGGTTTCAATCCGATAAGCATATATTCACACTTGCTTCACTTCAACATCATTTGATGACCGCGTGGATGCTAGTGTCAAAGCAAAACATATTCACAGACCACAACCTGCTAACTCATTTTGTTCTTTTACAAAGCATACAACCCTGAACGTTTCCCTGTTTTAACAAAATCAAACAAGAAATTTCCCATTACGATTGCTTTCACCCAAAGCGTGAATTACTTTGCAGTAAGTAGTAATCACCCGACTTCCCCTGTTCTGAACAAAACTTATAAGGACCGTGTGATTCTGCGGCACACAGTATTCACAAAACTTGCCTGTTT
>JGI24021J15306_10012670_pt1 | contig 10480 bp, 9 predicted proteins | sample Ectturendosymbi1_FD_15306 | JGI IMG/M metagenome (IMG submission 15306) | reverse complement strand
GCTGCTACCAACAGTTTTCTTCGGCTCGCAGGCGCCGCACTAATCAACGCGTGAGGAATGCGCGAAACTCGGCCGGAGGAATTGCTTGGACGTAACAATTCTTTTACTCGTGCTGTTGCATCCAAAACAGACTCGTCTGAGGTTCAGCGAGATTTATGCTCCTGACAACATTTTCCTACAGGCAATGATATTCCAGGTTTGATTTTGGACAGAGAAAACTAGTTGAACATCCATTCCGTTTCGATATTTCGGTTTCATTTTAACCAAACTTGAAAAACCAACCTCATACTGATACAGAACTGTCGCCAGAAAGTCTTCAGTAGGGGGCTTTACGTTTGTGCAGGTCGGTTTAACATTCTGCAAATGTATAAAAACCCTTTGATTGAAATGTATCATATTTCAGATTGGGAGGCTAATCCAAACAAAGCCCCCCCTTGGCGATGGGACTGCATTGATACGTAGTGGTGAAAGAAGGGCTTAACTTTCGATGCCATCATAAGCCACTGTACTGCAAGTTTGTAACTGAGAAGCCCAGACACAAAGCAGCGAAATTAAAGAGAATTTTATCTTGGCTCCATTATTGGCACGCAAATCTAAGAGTTTCTTCAATATCTTCTTCGTCATGAATTTGGTTTAGGTCAGTTAAAAATGGATCTGTCATCCGTCCAGCTGTCTTTGCTTGCACTACCTGTTCTTGCTTCATAAGGTTATATCCATTTGGACTCAAAAATAAAGACGACCTGAATAAAACAACAATTATTGCCATATTTTTTTATTCAAACATCAACGTAAGCGTAAAAGTCATGTATGAGATTGTATGAATACAAAGAAATTGACTGATTGTATAAGGCTATCAGATGAACACGGCAGCCTCATAGAACCTGTCAACATAAAAGTTCGCTTCTTACGTGGTGGTCCTAAACTTTTGGCCAGGAAAGTAGAAATAAAATTCTAAATCGTTTGCTGCTTCAAGCCGCTTTCTGACGTTATTGCTGAAAATAAGATAAAATAAGGACGCAAGTCCAAACTAAGTACATCTCCTAGAAGTAAGTACAATGAAGTTTTCTAAGACAGTCCCCTTCATACTAAGGACAAATCTTACAAATAAGTACGGTATGGTAGCCCTGGTTATAGTTAACTTGTGCTTATATTAAGAGATGGCTAACTTTTCGTTCTATCGTTCTGTTGACTTTTGTAGTCGTGAAATAGCAATGACGAATGGCAACCAACTTCAATTGCGTAACAATGAAATTAGTTGGACTACATACTCAGGAATACAAAACAGCAAATAACCAAAGGAGAGGTTACGTACTATTGCTTCACTGCGGGCATATTTCAAACTGTTCATCACTCTTAATTTCTTGAATTTTTTGTCACTTGACAGACCCGAAAACACCAATTTTTTCACCCCCTCCGGGTCAGCGGACCCCGCTTTGGGAACCTATGAAATAGGTGTTCATAATCTCTTGTAAAACAGGCACAGGAATTTACTTGAAACCATTATTATCAACATTACCTGTAATGTTTTACTTTGGATTTAAACATGTTCGGAATTTCCAGCGTAAATGACCCATCCCTGATTTTTAACGCCGACACGAATTGCTTGATATTGAATTGTATCTTGTAAGCTGTAAGTTATTGCTGAAATGTCTCGCTATGGAGGTCCACAAACCAGCAAGGAAGCACTGTTGTAGGCCTCCTGCAGTTTTCTGTGTTATCATGAAAACAGTGAAGCCTTCTTCAGTATAGCTAGTTGTCCCCATTAACACACTGAACGAATTGACTTCTACCCTACGACATTAAACAGAAAAAGGGTATTGCTGTGGCGTAATGTTACAGATCTCTGGGTAAATTCTGCAGACATCTCAGTTTTGTTATAAAAGTTAAGGCGACTGATTCTTTGCAAGAAAGAACTAGTTTCAGTGGAGGCTGGCATATACTCAGTTTCATTTTTTCTTATTTCACCTCCTTCCATATACTTCGTTACATTGTCAATGTCATTAGCGTTTTTACGTTTGATTTTATGCATTAAAACTACATCTGTTATTTTTCATTTAAAAATAAACAATTGTGCAATGGTTTTAAACTGCTGCTACAGTATTTTCCGCCTCACAAAGCAGTTGTACTTCAACTGAATTGTGTGAAATTAAATTTCAGCTCTATTTCTTTCATGAAAAATATTTGTCTGTTTGTTAAGACCTTTGTCAAATTGTGTGGTTTCCTAAGATACAACCTTCTTCATGTATTACAAGTTTCATGTCGCATGTTATCTTGGTGTAAAAACTTTTCACCATTTTTGAAAAACTGAAGAAAACAAATTCTGGTTTTGTTAACCTTTCCACAAAGTTACGTAACTATTGCCACTGAAGGAGTTGCAATGCAATATTTTTTCTTGTAACTGATAGACCAAACCCAGGTTTAACAAGTCTTGAGGATCGCGTTAGGGCGGCAATAACTCTGAAAATGTTAGAACGTAAGCTTCTAAAGTTGATAAAAATCGTTCTGAAAATGTCAAAATATCCTGTTAACAGCGCGAAAAAATTGCAAATGTTTTGATAAATATTTTCAGTTTGTTCTATTGGCATGCAGTAGAGAATTATAGAAAAAAGTTCAGCGAACATTTAATTTAACATTTAATTTCATTTAATTTTCGTGATTGTATAACAAGCTATACACTTAGAAGTCACATCTCCGAGGACGATATCCTTTAAAGGACGACATTTTTGGCCCCACCATCACTTTTTGTTCATAATAAATGTTCAAAAAATTAAAGCAAAATATACAAATATGAAAAGTGTATAGCAAAATTGCTCTCTAAAGTCGGAATATTCACTAAAAATCGTCGAAGTAGTTTAAACCCATTCTTGTGTTCAACAGCGTATGTGTAGTAGACTATAAAAGGTTTGTGGGTTCAAGTGGTTTGCTTTAAAGAGTTTTATCAACTTGTTTCTTTGTTTTACTCTCTTATGAATAACATATTTTTCATAAATCATAAATCATCATCGCACGGTGTGTATGTGGTTTAAGTTGTGTTCACATCTGTCATAATATTTGCAATATTTTTCTTATTTATTTTGCAAAATATTCTTATCTTGCTTTCTCAGTCAGGGGTCAAAAAAACACGCGCAACAGAGAAGGCTGGTTTTGCCTAAAATCTGAAACGGCGTTTTTTCAGCTATCAATTCGATACATAATACTGTGCAAAAGATGGCTCAGTTTCAACAAACCAGTTACCAACCGCAGGTTGTAATTCAACAACCGGTGTCCACCGTAACAACAGTTGTTACTCAACAACCAGCAGCAATGGGAGGATGGAGCAGCGGATTGTGCGACTGTTTCCAAGACCCAAAGAGTTGTAAGTTTTTCCTGATATTGTCTAATGAAGAACGTCTGCTAGGGTGGCTGCTTAGAAAAAAATTTCAAAGTGACCCCGGGCAAGGTTAAGGGTCACTGAGCTGTCCAGTCATTCGTAGATCGCATTTTGAAAAGCGTGACCAATACATTGCGTTCAGATTCATCTGCTGGGGATGCTGGAATGGATACATATTTTTACTCTCACTATCGATTCCCCACACCTAGACTGGTTACTTTGTGTGATAAACTGACAGCAGAGACGGCCACAAAGGCAGACATTAGCAGTGCCGGGTCGGTACTGAACATGATACGAATATATTCCTAATTCGGCTCACCACGCTTGCATTTCCGCATTTTTAATTCTTTCGCGTTGAGTTTGATCAAACATATACTTTAAAAACTGTTGATCAGTAATCAACGTAAACGGACGGGTGTACAAATAATGACTCCATTTGCGGACTGCTTCCACAGTGGAAGTAGCCTCCTCAACAGTTGGATATTTACAGTCAGTTCTGGACAAACGTCTCGACATACATGCAACGAGTTGCCCGCCTTGGTTGAGAATCGCTGCGATAGCAAAATCTGACGCGTCGCACTCAACGGTAAACGGTTCATAGTCATTTATGTAAGCTAAAGAAGCATGTAGGAGTTCTGCACGAAGATCTTCGAAAATTGTTATTACGTCATTCCGTAGCGGGAAGGTTAATCGCTCAGCTGTCAAGGTTTCAATTTCGCAGAAAAGTTCCTGATCCACTTGGCATGGTACGCGAATATGCCAAGAGCGTGTTTTAACATTTTCGAAGAATATGGCAACGGCAATTCTAGCAAAGGACGTAGGCGTTTAGGATCTGGCTTCATCGTTCCTTGCGAAAGTGGATAACCGAGTATGTCAATTTCGGGGGCTGCTATGACAGATTTGGCCTCGTTGAAAGTCAAGCGGACCTAAGCCGCTGCCTGAAGCAATCTCTCAAGGTTTGTGTCATGATCCCGTGTATCGGTTCCTCCATGTGTTATATTGTCCAAATACGCGTAAGTTTGTTTCAGATTGTTTTGTGATATCAACCTGTCGATAATTCTTTGAAAAGCGGACACACTCCATTGGTCACACCGAATGGGAGACGCCGGTACTGATAGAGTTCACAGTTAGCTTCAAAAGCTGTATAAAGTTTTGTCCTCCGGATTGATACTTATCTGATAATGAGCAGACCTAAGTCGAGTACTGAACCAACTGCACTGAGCCAGGTTGTTGACCTGCTCATCAATCTTTGGTAGGGGATAAGCATCTCAGTGCAGTGAAGCGGTTTATCGTTTGCGAATAGTCTACATCCATTCTAAGCTTGTGTCTCTAGTCTTTGGTGACAAGCACTTGCACCCGCAAAGGGCTTTCCGACGGTTCAGTGATGCCTTCGCTCAGTAGTTAGCTACTTCATCCTTTATAAATTGCGCATCTTTCACATTAAATCTACGAGACTGTGTAGCTATGGGTTTAAAATCAGGCAATAGGAACTAGAATAAACGAGGCGCCTCGACGTCCGCAGCAGTAACTCCGCACACTTTCGCTGGTGGCACAATAAAGGAGTCTGACCGCCCTCCCAGTTTAAAAGTAATAGAACGATGCAACTTCTTAAAATCTTGTCCGAGGATTACGTCAGCACAAAGGTCGCTAATAATTCCCAGGCGCAGCCTATAAGAGTGGTTGAAAACTTTCACAGTTGCCTGAGCAGAGCTACATACCTTAGCTGAAGACTTCGAATGAGGCCAGTCTGAGGCCAAAGAGATATTACATGGTTTTCCGCTTGATTTTAAGCCGATCTCACGGACGAGTCCTTTGTGGATGAAACTTACGGAGGCTCCCGTATCCAGCAAGGCCTTGGCGGGAGTTCCTTGCACGGCGACATCAACAACAGCATCGTGTAAGCACGAAGCAGCACCCACCAAGGATGCTAGGTAACCTTCCGGGACAGCTGTGACCGCTTGCTTTGCATCTCTATTCGCACCAGCTCTACACACTCTCGCCTAGCGACCTATCAAACCGCATTTTTTGCAAACTGCATTTCGAGCAGGACAACCCCGGCGGGTGTTTGTAGAAACCACAAAAACGACATTTCTCTTCAGCTTTTCTCGCAACAGAAACATAGTCGGCATGTGGAGCCATTACGTCCGCAGGCTCTTCCGCGTCTTTCGTCAAGACCAACAGCCGAGTTAAAGGTTCTTCCGCTGCAGCAAGGCAACTAGAACACGAAGGCGACTTCTTCCGGGGTCTGTCTCAGAGAAAACGCTTTTTCAATGCATTTAAAGTTAAATCGTCTTTCAAGAAGCCTCTGTCAGTTCGCTTTGGACGTTACACCGTTTATGAAGGCATCACGTAGCAGGTCTTCACGATATTGCTCCGCGGTCACACTTCTGAAAAAACAATCTTTTGACAGGCGTTTAGAAGCTTGGAAGAATTGCTGGAGGGATTATCCTGGTTGCTGCTTGCGTACCGCGAGAAGGTGCCTAGTACACACTTTAACACTGCCAAGGCCTCTTCATACGAACGTCTACCCTCGATATAGGAATAAACGGTAGGCGACAAAAGTTTAACCAGCAAGCCTCGCTTATTTGCCTTCACACCTGGATCATTGCGATGCTGGCAAGCCACAACTTCTACGAAAGTTTCGACCGTAGCAAGCCAGTATTTAAAAATCCAGGGAGCTTCAGCGTCGGAGGGAAGCACTTCTAACGCCTTCGGTTTCAACAGTCGATCCAATACAATTCAGTGAATTAAATTGTGATAACCTGGCAGCAGAGACCGCCACAAAGGCAGGCATTCAGACTTTAATTCACTGAAAGTTTACGCTACGTTGAAACACACGGCACCTGCAATAAAATAACGGTAAGCACTGCAAGGGCAACACTATTGAGAACCACACAACACCGATGACCAAACTGGTTCAAACACTCTGGCCATGTAAGGTGTATAGCTGGCTTGCATCAGTAGAACGAGTAGACCCAAAAGGCAAGAGCAAGGCATTGATTGTTTAGTTGACAATAACAGCGAAATCGTCCCGTGCACGTTGCATAACATTACACTTTGCATGGCTAATAAATTCGACCTGCCCTATTTTACCATAGCTGGAACCTTGTCACGCGTTGCCACACCAGCCCAGAACAGTGCTGTGCATATTGATGACAATACGTTTTCCAGACGCCTCCAATTGCAAAATTCCTAAATTGCAGTCAATCCATCCCTGGTTGGAGCTCAGTGTCATGCCCAAACCTTGTATTCTCATTAAACGTCAGCATTAAAACAGTTCTAAATGTGCATAGGTCAAAGCAATGCTTTCGGCCGAGTTTAAATTTCATATGTGTTTTTTTGCATCGGCAGCTTGCTGGCCAAATTTTCAGTAATATGCTTTGCTATTCTGCTCAACATTTTCTCAAAAAAAGGTTTGTGAAGCATGTTTAGTAGCGTTGAGTATCTAATTTTATATGGATTGCTCTTACTTTGATAGACAGCGCATTATTTGAAACCGTTTAGGAACGAATGCACGAGCATTTACCAAAGTAAGGCTTGTGCAAACAAGAAGAAAAAACTATTCAAATGGCTGCAGAGATTTTTAAGAACAACCTTTGAATTCTAGAAATCCTGCACAAAATGGTCAAGCCGTTGTTATGTGGGATATAATGTATAGGAAAAACTTTTGGTAAATTTTTGCTTAAACAATACATCCAAGATGATAGTTTCGACTGGAGGTTGAGGTAGTTTTTAGAAGTGAAGTTAAACACAAGCAGGAAGTAAAACTAGTTTCCATTTTATGATACGCACAATAAATTTTAATCTAATCTCACATGTTAACGTTGAAAGGTGCACAAGCTGATGGAAACAAAATAATAAAAATATGCAATATACCAAGCGTGATTGAGGTTAAAGTTAACTTTGATTTATCTGAGAATTTCAGTGAGTTTGACTTTAAAAAAAGTTAAAGTCAGTTATTCAATAATTGTGTTTTCCTTGTACAAGATAGTAAACGATGTGCACTGAATGGGAAAGCAGCGTTTGTAGTAAAGCTTTGATCCATTATTTTTAGGAAATAGAAGAGATCGATCCATTATTTCGTCTACCAAGTTAAAAATTTCAAGTTAAAAAATCTCGAAAATGAAATAGTTTAAATTTTATCTACAAGGTTTTGGAAACATAGTTATGCCATCATAGAAAGTTGACACCTGTTCTTTGATCTGCAATCAAAATTTCTCTCTACCAGTGTATAAATTGTAAAAAATCTTTACTATGCTTTAGAGTTGCTTATAAATAGTCACTAGAAGTAGCTGTTTTCTGTTCCAGGCTTGTGTGCGTTCTTTTGCGGTAATTTTTACTACGCAACAATTGCGTCAAGAATGGGGGAGAACTGCTGCGTTGGATGTTCCGGCTATGGAGGAGGTTGCGTTCCAGGAGGACATCTTGCAATGAGGTCTCGGTTTCGTGGTACTCACAACATACAAGTAAGTGTCGACTGAAAAGTTGTTTCAAAGCCTGAAAACGTTTTCATTGTGTTGGAAATTTGGAACTAGAAACATAAACAGATGATTTTGAGTCACTAAAAAATGATTGTCATCTATATCCATATTCCTTGGCAGCAATATCAAAGATCCACTAATGGTCTAATGCAATGTGGAGGTACGTCGTGTACCATACACCATGTTTTTGAAAAAACATGCCCGTCAATATTACTAGTTAAAAGTGCATTCGTTAACCCGTTTGTGGCCACATACAATCCTTTTCAACCTTTTTTGACCGTCCTCAGCTGCCTATAAAATTACCCTTGGATTTCAGACACAGCTGCCTCTAAAACAGTATACGTAATGCAGCATGAATGGTGCATGTTTCTACTAACTAAAGCTATAAATACATAATCTAGAAATTGATCAAAAAAGTCGATGAATATGTTTTTATGTAAAAGAATCGCACATCCTTCTTTCAAACAAAGATTTTGCGTGAGCAGCAGAGAGCGCTGAGATTTTTCTTACTAGATAGTCATTGTCAGTTTGAGGAAATGGATTCTTTAAACTTCAACATCCTATCTCCTGTTATTAGTTGCAGCTTTAAAAAGGCAGGTCCGTTCGCTATAGATTTCCTGACATATGCCGTATATTTAGCACCAAATCAAAATGAATTCCTCTGCATTTCAGGGCACTATTTGCGATGACTGCATTATCCAATCGTGCTGCTTGCCATGTGGAATGTGTCAGTTGTCCAGACAGATGGACCACTTCGGTTACAACGCAAACTGCTAAATTAACGAAGAATTTCTGCAACGCTATTGTAACGGCGATTGGAATAACATATTATGAGCGTTGTGTACATTATACCATGCCGCGCACGTATTTGCAATATACAGCATGTTAGAAACATCTGCGAGCACGTATCGCCGTGATCGGGAAATCTATTCTGAGCGTCTGAGAGTGCGTCTTTTTCTACTTACATGATTTGAAAGCCATAAAAACACGGCACCGCAAACAACCTGTACAAACCCACATAATTACATCACAATTTACTACGGAAAGATTGAACTTGAAAAGTAAAATTTAACGATTTATTGCTAAAACTTATCTCTTGTCTCGGGGCGACTCAGTATCAGACCCGTAGTCAGAGTTGAAAATGTAAAGGCTGTTGAAAGAGTTGAAAGTTGAATGAACTTTTGAAAGTTGAACAAACTTTTTTATTTTGGGGGTGCAGATGTTTTAATCATTAAAAGTGTAACTCGACCGTTGAATACGCCACAAATTTTGTAAAACAAAAATGTGCAGCATTTAATCAATAACAGCTAACTGCATATGATCCACATAAAAATATGTCTCACAGGAATGAAAGACTATCATCTCAGGCTGAACTAGTTTCAGTTGTCAGTCCCAAAAGATTTGTACCCGCCGCACAACAACTCATCATTTCCTCTGACAATAACAACATACGTGCGACGTATTGGGAGAATCACCAATAGAATGCGGAGTAGGTGGTCAACCCCACAAGATTCCGCATTTTCATTCCAGACAACGGCACCCCCGGGAGTGACCGTCCCAAGAAGAGCCTGGGTCTGACTTAACCGCCTCATCACCGGCGTCGAACGTTTCCGCTCATGTTTGCACAAATGCAGTATGGCCTCCTCTGCGGCCTGTGAGCGTGGCGCAGAACAAACCGTCGACCATGCTGTCCTTCAGTGCGCAATCTATCGACCTACTCATGGACTGCATGGCCTGACGGTTCTGGACGATGAGACAATTGAATGGCTACTCACCACCTGCCCCGAGATATAGTGCAGTCAAGCAGTGGTTAGAACAACTGGCTCAAAAGAAGAATGTGTGAGAAATTGTTGCAACATGGAAATTGCCTATATAGCCTACCACGTTGTGCACAATATACAATTGCTGAAGGCAGTGGCGGATTAAGGTGGCGCGGAGCCTGTAGCATATAAACAGCGCGGGGCCCAAGAAGGTAGAAAACACTTAAACAGGTGAACCACTGTTCAGTGGCGTAGCTAGAGGTTTGGGCCAGGGGGAGCAAAACCTAGCTGAAAGGGGCCACTGGCCATCATTCAGAAAAAAAGTTAAGAAATGATAGTGAACCCGGATGTCATGGATGTCTAAACTGCCTAAAAAAAACGAAAACTCCCCGAAAAACGAAAAAAAACAATGACCATTCCTCACTGCAGTGGGTCAACGTGAGAGTTTTAATAAATGCGTAAATCATCAATCATCAAAAATCATGTGGTCACGATGACATTCCGGTGCGCACTTTGAAATTATCAAAATACTTATTAGCACCGCTTCTATCAAATGTTATAAACGAAAGCCTATGTGACGGTGTCTTTCCAAACAATCTAAAAATCGCTAAAGTAGTACCACTTTTTAAGTCGGGAGATAGCGAAATTCCTACTAATTACCGACCGATATCAGTTCTAACATACTTTTCAAAAATTTTTGAAAAGGTACTGTATGGAAGACCGATTATTTCACCAAAAACAACTTGTTGAGTCAGCAACAATACGGTATTCGCAACAACCATTCCACATCCCTGGCTATTACAGACTTATACGAAAACCTTCTTCATAACCTCAATAACAAACTTATATCATGTGCGGTTTTCTTAGAT
>JGI24021J15306_10012668_pt1 | contig 10481 bp, 4 predicted proteins | sample Ectturendosymbi1_FD_15306 | JGI IMG/M metagenome (IMG submission 15306) | reverse complement strand
AACCTGCGCTTGCCCTGAAAAACAGAATTTGCCCTGAAATTTTTCACTGTAGTGAAATATTTTTTATCTTTCAGGATATTTGAGCAACTTGAGCTTGCCCTGAAAACAGAGTTTGCCCTGATTTTTTCAAGCCGGGGGGGGCGGCCGCCCTCCCCGCCCCTCACGTCTCGTACGCCACTGCTTTTTCATGTGATTTATATTTCGTGATTCTGGCATGGGTACAAAGTTGAAATAATTTTGAAAAACTCATGAAACCCTGATGTCCGCAAGAATTTTTTCACAAAAATACGTCTCATGAACAATTACTTTTCATGTGATCGGCCCATCATGATTCCGGCATGGTTGCAACGTTAAAATATTTTTGAAAAACTCATGGAACTGTGATGTCCGCCAGAATCTTTTTGGAAAAATATCTCCCACGAATAATTACTATTCATATAATGCACATTTCGTGATTCTAGCATGTGTACAATGTTGAAATATTTTTGAAAAACTCATGAAACTGCCATGTCCGCCAGAATTTTTTTAAAAAAATATGTCTCACGAACATTTATATTTCATATGAATCACCCATCATGATTTTCACATGGGTACAAAGTTGAAATAATTTTGAAAAACTAATGAAATTGTGATGTCCGCTAGAATTTTTTCACAAAAATATGTCTCACGAACAATTACTTTTCATGTGATTCACATTTCGTGATTGTAACATGGGTACAAAGTTAAAATCATTTTGAAAAACTCGTGGAAGTGTGATGTCTGCCAGAATTTTTTCACAAAATACGTCTCACGAATATTAACCTTTCATGTGATCGACCGATCATGAATCTAGCATGGGTACAAAGTTGAAATCATTCTGAACAACTCATGAAACTGCTGCTATCTGGCTGCTATGCAGTATAAAATAAGAGAAGACACCTGGGCTAGACATAGTAGCCTACATTTTGTTACAACACTCACTACACAATATACGTTGATCAAGCGGAAATTGACTTCTGGACATATAAAACTAGGCATGTAGGCAGAGCCGGATAAATGAACGCGAGGCCCATCAGGGCAAAGTCGTGACCTCGAGGCCCCCGACAAGCTTAGTACAAGTGCGCAGTTCACGCCTTTGGCAACAGAGGCAGGTTGCAAAACTTGCTAGGGCATTGTTGTACTCTTGGTCTTTATGGCATAAATATAATACGGCAATAAATCTTCAAATGTTCACTTCAAGTCATGGGAATAGGCGTTTTACTGCATGTGACCAAGGCTTCCACCGGGGATTTTTCCACCCAGATCTGCTTTTTAGTCGACCTGTGTGTCTAGGTTATTATGAAAAATCGTGTGTTTTCTGTGATTTTTGAAGTGATAAATTCAACAGCAACTTCATTGTGTTCAATACCATAAAGATAACTTTACATCACAGTGTTTACATGAGCACATCAGGTGAGAAAGTACGCTTGTCGGATGAAGCAGAACGTGTTCAATCGGTTTCATCAGGGTTATATACAGTGGTGTGTTTTAAGGGAAGACAAGCGAGGCACTTGCCTCGGGCCCCCCTTTGTAACTGTAATGTGTAAAGTAGCCTACCTTGCCTTCAAAGGGGCCTAACAGCAACTGCAATATATATTTGGGCCACGTTGCTTTCATAGGTGTCCCCAACAGCAGTTGTAATGTATATATACCTTGGTTTCAAAGGGACCCAAAGTAACTGTAATGTACGTTTCTTTCAAAAGGCCCCATAACTTCACTGATTTCTAGTGCTTCACATTTCAATTTGGGGGATGGAAGCTTTCTTTAGGGTGCTAAGCGGTGACGGGACAGGAATTTTGGGCCCCAAGTGCTCTGAATCCAGATAGTCCAGCGGGAAGTACAGCGTTTGTAGCGAATTCTCGCTTTGTTCCAGCTAGCCGTCCTGTTGGCCACCCGAAGTAACATACTGAGTCTAGCTGTGAGACGTAGCAACAAAAATAAGAGTTTTTCTTAAAAACGGGTTGACACTTCGGCAGCAGAAGGGACAGCGGTACATCACGATGTTTTATTTATATATATTCAAAGTGAAACTATAAATATAAATGCTGGAGTAGGCTATGCTTACATGTAGTGCAGAAATTTATATAAATTATCTTTTTTCTGAGGCATAAGGTAATTTAACCCAAGTCGAAAGCACCTTTCCACAACGCTGATAACTAGCATGTGAACAGAGATCATCCGCGGATACTAGTGAAAAAAGCTCAACGAAACCAGTCAGGTTTTGTTGTCCTTTGACGTTTTCGTTCAATAGACAGATGCGTAACTATATTGGCATCACTGTTCATTTCATTTCAAACGAAATGCAACAGAATGTTATGCGCTGCGCTTGCAGACGGTCCAAAGGCCATCACACAGCTGTAAAAATCGTAACCCGCAGTTTGAAAAATAGTCAGAAATAATTAGAAATTACTAACAAACGAATTTTCAACGATGCTGGACGAATGCTCAAGCCTGATAGATATCGTNTTACTGATAAAAGATTCGAAGCGTTGTGTTATCAACTGTAACAAACATTTTAAACATTGTTTTTTGTTTATTCAATATTTAACTCTTTGATGCACGTCATAATTGACGCGGACAGAGGGGCGAATTTAGTAGCGTAACTGACGGGGGGGCAGGGGTGCGCGCCGCCCCCCCTGGCAAGCTGAATGTAACAAATGGGCCCCCCTCAGAGATTTCATGAACTGTAGAATATAAAAGTGCTTCTAAAATTTTTGGAAATCCGTTGGTCTTGACATTTCAAATACTGAAATACTGCAGTGCTTAGCAAGCCAACAATCATCAAATGAATCGTAAATTCAAAGTTGTTGCAGTGCAGCGGCGTGCATGGTACAATACATCATCTTGAACGTGCATACTGTGTGTGATGTAATAGTCGCCCGTAGGTGTGGAACGTTGGCGACATTTGCAGCCATTACACTTATACTTGCTTTGGACTATTTGATGGAGTTGTGAATAAGTTTATATCTGAAAGCTGTCTTGTACATTTCCTTGAGATAAGGCAGTGACCTTGAGATTAGAATACAGAGAAAGTTGTGCGGTGACACTACAACTTTCTTTTTTGTTTTGCAAAGCCAATTAACAAACCTGTGTGCAATTCACCGCTGGATGTTAACCAGCGGTGTTGATTTTAGCATCTCGGCTGAAGGTGATAACTTCGGTTTTCTGGCCATCTCAGCGGGTACCGCGGCTTTCGTCAGCGCAGCGTACTTTACACCTCCTTGAAGTGAAATATGGGATTAAGTCCGCGGTATGGGTCGCGACCCAAACAAGGGTTGCGATTTCACAAAGCGTCAGAAAATACGTTGCGCCGAGGCGATCAAAAACCTAAACCTGAGTTGCAATTTTTCAAACTTTTTTGTTTCTGTTTGCAGTGTAGCGTAGGCACTTGAGAGAACACTAGAATGCTGACATTGAAAACGAACTTGTGTTCATGGGTGTCCGCAGGAGGACAAAATGGGAATTTGCCACCACCTGGAAATTGGGACTAAGAACCAACAGTTTCTAGAAAACCTAACCTGAAATCAGCAGCTTAATTGACTTAATTCTTGCAATGACAGTTTTACTTTCAGATAGGACACTCACACTGCGCAAGAACCGGGTTCACTGTTGTGGTGTCATGCAATTTTGAGCTTGCAGTTAACTCATGTCCGTTACATTGCCTGCAGAGGCGGGTTGCGAAACTTGGGTGCGGATAGTTCTAAAATTGGCCTTCATTGCATAACAGTAACATGGCAACAAAGGTTCACTTCAAGTTGCGGTAGTAGGCGTATAGCTGCATGTGACTGATGAAGGCATCTGTGCAGGGTTGCCAGATTGGCCATTTCATGGCCAATTTCGAAAAATTTGGCCATTTTTAAAGTGCGCTGGCCATGAAAAAACGCTTCTGGCCATTTTGTGAACTTTGGCCATTTTTTAGCCATTTTTTCGGTTTCTTACTGTAAAATTAAATTTTCATTAAATATTTTGTCTTTTTGTATTTTTTGGACTGTCTTCATCTTCATGACATTGTTAGTGTTACCGGTAACACCATCGTACTTCAACCTTAGATTGCTTTGAAGTGTGTAGTAATAATTTAGCCCTTGCGGTCAGTAGACTTTGTGCAGGTGTTTCATTCATTCAGTGATAATCGTTTGATTACCATTAGTAGCAGCTTCACTTGCGCTGTATCTGAAGACTGCTGCACTCGGTTGTGTGGCTGATAATGTTATAGTGAAAGCATTTTATATTGTTGGTAAAATTTTACTTTCAGAAATTTTTCATCACTTTTACAGTAACACTCTGCAGTACTTCAACCTTGTAGGCTAATTTTTGAAGTGTGTTACTGTAGCCGTATTTAGCCATTGCAATCTGTAGATTTTGTGCAAGTGTTTTCAGTCGGATCTGAGATGAGTCAGTGTTTGCTCTCAAGTGTTCCTACCTTTTCATTCATACTGTACGTGAACTTAATGATGGTTTTGAGCATGTGATTAACTGATTATGATCATCAACTTAATGCAATTCATAACTTTAACCTTTTGTTCATATACTTGGAGCACAAGATCATGAGAATTCTAGCCTTGTCCTTGAATTGAAAAGTTAATTTCATTGTTTAACCAAAAATGGGTCAGAATTGAAGCATGTATCTGCAATAGTATTTAAGATCAGGTTCTTAGTTTTATTAAGTTTAATTAAGACAAGCTGCAGTACATAATGTCAAGTTCATGGCAGAAATTGCTGTTTTAGGGTTAAAACTTGATTCTTTGTCAAAAAAAACAATTTTTCCGGCAAAAAATACGCTTCCAAACAGTTTGAGACCCCTACGAATATAGAAATTACCACAATTAAAGCATTTTGTTATTTTGGCCGTTACTTTTTCAAAAAACAACCATTTTGGCCATTTTTTTATCAGAATTTTGACCATAAGCTACAGAAAATAGCTGGCAACCCTGCATCTGTGGCAGGTAATGCATCGAGACAATGACTGCTGATTCCAGTAAGTCACGTACTTTTATACAATGTGAAAAGAAACCTTGCTGCCAACGAAGCGCATTTTTGGCACTGTTGCCGTAACATGGGTCATTTTCCTTGTGGTGTAGAAAGGCTAAAGCGTTATGTGAACGCCCATTTGCATTGCATCGTCAGCAGCCTGAAATGGGCAAGCAAAATGTCGACTTTGCCGATCAATGGAAAAATTTCTGTGAACGCCTATGCCTGTGTTGTTTATGCTTATAATGTAACGTCTGCTTTGTACTATGCTATAACTAACCAATTTTGTGTTATTCGAGTATTCTTTGTTTCAACCTCTCGGTGTCGGTTAGCATGTCGTTGAATGTGCGATTCACCACGAACCAGGTGTGCATGAAGACTTACACCCACATATATATGGAGCAAACATGCGAAAACTAAAGCCCATATATATGCAATGTATGTCAATTTTTGGGAACTAATTATGGCATTCCCAAACGGTGGCCAGTGGTCACCCTTCAGCAAAGCTTGCCCCCCTGGCACAAACCTTTAGTTACGCCACTGGGAGAATTGCCCCACTAGCAAGCTAAATGTAAAAACTAGGCCACCACTTGGCTTATATTTAAATTTTAATATTATTTTGGTTTTGAGTAGGTTGTCGTTTTTTTTTGCATTTTTCGAAGTATTTTCTGTTGAAATTTTAGGGTTTAAGTATAGCCATCCATCCAAATCCTTATTCACCATTAATTATAAAGTTTTTTTGGGTGTTGGATGGTGGGACCTCTGCAGTGGCCAGTGGGCCTCTTTCAGCTAAGTTTTCCCGCATGGCTCAAAACGCTAATTACGCCACTGGTTTGTTGACTGCATAAATCCTCAATAAGCAATTCATGTGTTTTTTTCGGTGCTTAATCCTTACAGATTGGTAATTTTGTTTATTGCATTTATTCATATCGTATGTTGTCTGAGCATATTCTTATATCAAACCATGCACATCGATATATTTTCTTTCTGAGGATGTTTCAAGACAAATCTAATCGCGATTGTAATCGTGATTACTTTCAATGTAATCGTGATCCATTTCATTGTGATTTGGTTTATTTGTAATCGTAATCAAGCATGTGACAAGTAACCATAATCGATTACATGTGTGATGTAATAGCCCCACGTCTGGTACAAAGTTGAAATATATTTGAAAAACTCACGAATGTCCGCCTGAAATTTTTAACAAAACTACCTTTCTTTAAACAATTTCGTTTCTGGAACTGGCAACCGAGAATATAAACTTATCGTATTGTGCTGCCATTGGCTTGCACCAGTGCAAAGAGTAAATTAATAGAATATTTTGTGATGGAGAATCCTATAGTGTTCTGATCAGACATTACAAATTATCAAACAGTGGCATAGCCATCACTAAATTTTGGGGGAGCCAAAATGTTTGATTTTAGGCTAGTAGCAGTATTTTGTTTCGGACGCTGCTTCTCAAATCACAAAATGACTAGATATGCTAAAAATTTTGGGGAGGCCATGGCCCCAAGCCTACGCCCAAGGGCGTACGCAAGGGGGGGTTTTGGGGTTAAAATGAAACTCCCCCCATGAAAACTGAATGAAAGTCCCCCCATGAAAATTTTCTTCGTACGCCACTGGCTACGCCTATGCTGCCAACTCCATTTCGTCTTTGAAACGCTCTGTTGCATTTAACCTGCACCCATATTCCAACGTAGCCTAGTTGTCACCCTTCAGTTTTTTGCTGATTCCTCGACTTTATGTTGTTGCAATACGGTGCGTTGTAAGATGCTACGTCGCTGTGCTGTGGCTCAATGAACAGTAAAACCTAAGTTCAGATGATCAAAAGATGTGCAGCAGTTTTTTCGCAGGCGAAAGAAACAGCATAAGAAAAACTGATATTGAGGCATTGCACTGAATGAGCAAATGATTCGCATTGCATGTAGCCTACAATACCATGATTTCATGATCAAAGAACGGTTGAGACAAAGACAACAGCAACGCCTGCTGCATTCGGGATGTAAAACCGACCTTGGAGGTTGATTGCAACCTGTGAAAGATATTTGTAACAGTGACATTTTGATACTTGGATCGTAAAAATGTAATGCCATTGTATTCTCCATAGGCAATGCCCTGTCAGAACATACATGGATGAACTAGAATGATGTTAAAATTAGTCCTCACCGCACGAAAGACTCGTTTGCGACTTTGCTGAAGTTTAACTTGTCTTGGGCAGAATCTCGAAGCATAGTGGGAAATACCATCTTGAAATTTTAGCTTTCATAGTCGTGAAGTACATATAGCTTGACAAGTGGATTTGCGGACGTCAGTAAAAATTTAAAACGATATGTTTTCAATGATACAAAATGGGGGAACAGACTGCTTGGCGATTGTCGTTAACTTCCTGTTGGCAAACGACACGTACACTTTAAATCAAATTTTTACGAAATATATACCCAGTATATTTTTTTGAAACAATGTGCTATTTTTTAGAATTTGATTTCGGTGTGGCAACTGGTGGCAGGCCGAAGCCTGAATTTTTACTTCTTACTGGGACGGTTGAGGTAAACGCTCTTGTCCAAGGGAAATACGGCGATTCAATCAGTGCCCGAACACCCAACCTTTTAAGTGAGAGCGGGACACCCTGTTATTGAGCATCGCTGCCCATATCATCTTGTTGCAAGATCATTTTCACAATTTCTGTGTTCTACTTCTTCTCATGTCACTTCAAACTTAAACGCGTCCGCACCAATGTTCCACTCATAACCTGGCATTGGGAAACAGAACAGCAAGGTCTACTTTTGTGCATTGTGTTGGTAGCACTAGGGGACAGGAAGATGAGCCATTGTTTGTTCCTCCTCGCAGAGGCAGCTGTTATCACCATCGTTTTTATAACCCCATTTGACCAGGTTGGCTTTGCGAGGCCAATCGCAGTTCTCAGGCGGTTGAGGTTGAGGTAAGCCCAGAACAGTGACATCTCGTCTCGCAAGAGCCAGGGGAAGTTATTCCTGTGGAGTGATAGCCTTCTTGTTTGGTTTTTCTGTTAGGTGTTCCTGCCGCATGGACAATAATAGCTGACTGCGACGTTGGGTGTCGAGGACATTTACACAGTGGAGGAAGCTGTGCCTAGATTTCATTCTTTTATTTGATATTATTACGTGGTCGAAAAGGGGATTTCGTAGATCGGTTTCCTGCTTCAGTTTTTCATGTTGTGATGCCACAGTTATTCTAATGTACGGAGGAGCCAAGCCACTCAACAAGTAGAGATTCTCTACATTCGTGGGTTTAAAGCGCGGCATGCGCTATTCAGGACTGAATCTAACTTTGCGGCGTGAGCCAATCGACACGAAACAAGAGAGGTTTATTCTGTGGCAGAAAAATTTAAGCCAGGGCCGTAGTATGTATTGTTTTTGTTTTCCACTAACAAACTTAGGCTACTCAACTATCACTGTGTTCCACTCGGGCCCGTAACCAGGGGTCGAAGCCCCCCAAGAAAAATTTTCGCCCCTTGGAAAAATATGTTGGACATTGTTCAAAAGTATTGGACATAGTTTAAAAATTTTTCGCCACTCTCAGAAAACTCTTCGCCCCACCTGGTGTCACAAGCTGGTTACGGGCCTGGCTCCACTTACCAGCTTCTTCAACGTTTGTCATATTACTTCATACCTAAACTTTAACGATTTACTGTATAAGCTTTAAAGTATATTTTTATTGAGTTTGATTAATAAATTTTCGAAACCTACTTCAACATCTTTTACGTCGAAAGCGGCACTATAAGCAAGTTTTGCTGCTCTTTTTTACTAACATATCTTTGACTTACAGTCACGAACAGTAGGCATATGTTTCTCGTTGGAACATTTCAGTTTGGTGGCATTCAGAAAACAGAAATGCTAACAAGTAGTTTGGATCTGATTCAAGTTAGAGTCGTCTAAACGATATTAAAGTCCGTTCCAGGTAGAGTCAAATCGATCAAGTCCAAATTGGGTCAAGTCCAGTCACAATTTTTTTCAATTCAATTCGAGTCAGTGGATTATTTTTCAAGTCATTGTTGAACCACACAATTAGGAACTGGTCTGCCTTTTTTCTTTTTAAACATAATGCCTATTGCAGTTGAAATAAATGTCCTAGAGTAATTTTGCCATTTTCACTGTCATTCTAACTTGCCAAAAGTGTCCTCCAGTTTGACTGCATAAGGAAAGGAAGAATCTCTTACGTAATGTCAAACAATTTCTGCAAGTTTATTAAGGTTCCAATGAAGTGGCAATCAGTTTCAGTTTAGTCTCTTTCGAATAGAAATAATAACACAAGCACTCCACAGATGGACATTACTAACACATTGTGCGAAACGCATCATCAAATTTGTCGAAACTCTTTACGCCAATGTCAATGGTTTTGAATTGCGTGTTGCGTTGACACAACAGGCTACTGGTTGTGCGTAGTCTTCAATCTCAAACATCTACGAAGAACAGAGAAATCTAATGATTAAAGACAATTACAAACATGAGCTGGCTAATTTCAAGTAGGTCTACCATTTTGATAGATCACCACTGTCACTTGCATTTGATGAGTATTTCAAGCTTATCAAAAGTTTTTGCTGATAAAATACGGAGTAAACGTAAACACAACAAACCTTCAATGCAATCGAAATTTGGTCGAAACGACTGAAGATTTAACGAACAGTCTATGTTCACTCTTATTTCCGCTCACAAAGATGTGTTGACCTAGTATTAGTGAAATACAACTGTCACTTATTTTAAAGCAAGTGTGTGGGTTTGCATATTTATGTGTCTTTGTCTTGCACATTCATGTGTTTTTTAGTAAAATGTTGCATTTTTGCAAAGTTTCTATAAACACATTTTGCGAACAATGAATTTGAGTAATTTATTTCCCAATTTGATGTAGGCCTACAGTATATTACTTTGACATTGTGGTGTTAGGCTATATATCGTTGGGGTAACAGGTGCTGGATTATGCATTTGCTGTGTTCTCAAGCATGACCTTGACTCGAGTGCACACTATTCGTCTATGCAATGACAAATTGCGTATCCATTTGCCTTCATTAGTCACTGTTTTTACAAAACAGACCATGTTGCGACTTAATGTTTTGACCACAAACAACTCGCCATTACTGGTACACTATACAAATATCAAGGCTTCCTGAAACACTCATTCTAATGTGGCATTATTTATAAATATGCAATGAATCACCCTTGATCCACACCGTAAAAATTATTTTCGTCATGCGTTTGTAACAAATTTGGAGTTCCAGCGTATTCTTGTCATAAAGCAACACCGGTCCTTGCAACTCCTCGGCGTATTTCACGACTTGAGTTGTTCTCCAAGTAGAACTGTAAGTATACACCTACATTCTCAAAACTGTGTATTTATATAACCATCCTTTTTATCTCGAAAGCAATTTCGTCTCAACAGAAGTCTGCTACCCAAATGATCTATAGTTTTTCGCAGCTTCCAGCACTTTGATGTATGTGGTCGATTACTTCCACGAATTTATT
>JGI24021J15306_10012666_pt1 | contig 10481 bp, 8 predicted proteins | sample Ectturendosymbi1_FD_15306 | JGI IMG/M metagenome (IMG submission 15306) | reverse complement strand
GGATGCGCTCCCCCCACATGCCTGAGATGCGCTCCCCCACATGCCCGGGATGCGCTGCCCCCCACATGCCAGGGGTGTGTTGCCCCCCACATGCTTGCCTTTGATTTCTCAATGGCATCAAGTTCATGAAATATTCGGAAGCAGTCCTGGCTGCAACTTTCGTTGCAGGTGGCGACGTCCCTAAGAAATGTGTTGGAAGTTGATAAAAAAGCCTATCAAATGTCACAGATTGTTTTGGATCTGTTTTCAATTTGGAACTACTTTGTAGAAGATGAAAATATTACGTGGATTTTTTCAAGAATATTCAGGTATGTGTTTTTGAACGTTTAGCCATTCAGGCTTTGAAGAAACATTTTATGGAATGTTTCAAGAAGCATTCGTTGTAGGTTCACTACGGTTTGCCGCAAAGTTAGCTTTTGCTGATCTCACGGAATGTCCCTCATTACTACGTCATCTTCGTACCCAGATAACAAACGTAATTCTTAACTAGTTCTAGATTTTGGCATCAATATTTATCACAACCTAGTGTTCTTTCTATCTGATGATATTAAAGGCACACGTTTGGCCGAAAAAGCATTTTCATGTTACATGGTCGAGGGTTTCCTGGAAGATTCATTACAAAAATGGAGCGGTAATTATGCTCTTTGTGAAGAAGACACAAAAGATAATGAGTTTCACAAGTTTTTTTTGCCGCTGTTTAGATCTTGTGCGCGCTCATACGTTTTGTTTGGTTGACCGAAACAGAATACTTGCTGTTTTATGTTGAGCACAATCTTGCTTCAGTGGGACCCATCTTTCATCAGCAATCCTGCCCTCACCAGGCTCTTCCAACCCCGGCACCATGTAGGCCCAACATACTTCGATGGATCCAAATCAGAACCAGGCCCAACACCTTGTAGCGATGGTTACAGCGTTGTTAACCTCTTTAAATTTTAAACATGGTTTTACCGAAAATTTCATACCAACCACTTTTCGTGCAGATTGCAGGTAAAAGCTCCAACCAACTTAATAAGAGGCCAGTCTCACAGTCAGGGCTGGAAAGTGTGGAAATCGGGAAGGACATTCCCGGGAAATCGTACATGCTCGCGGGAAATTACTCAACTACAAGCAAAGTAAAATCAAATATTACGCAAATACATAGGTGTGGGAGCAGGCAAATCCTTGAGGGTACGAAGGATTTTTGCCCGAACTTGTCCGAAAAAAACTCCAAAAAAATGACCTCCAAACAAAAAATTACTACATTTAATTTCATTTTGGGCGACTTTTTTCAAATCAAAGCACATTAAGCGCCATTTTCACCAAAATTTCCCCCAAACTTGCACAAATTTTCCCGAACTTGCCGGAAAAAACCAAAAAAAAAACGTCTGCACTTTGATTTTGGGGGCAATTTGTGAAAACTGTAAGCACATCAAGCGATTTTGCGAAGGTTTTCACACATTTTGCCCAAACTTCCACAGACTTTACCCGGATTTTATGGGATTTTGCCCGGATTTTCACCACATAAAAATTTTGTTTGGGGTGCGCTTGCACACCCGCGTCTCCTACACCGCTGCGCAAATAATTACAAGCAAATCACAACGAGAGACTGTACGAGTTTCCTCGCTGAGTCGCGGTGTCCCAATGCCTGGCCTTGTGGCGCAACAGTTACGCGTACGTAACAATATTGACCTCATGCAGTCACTGATCGCGTGTCGTAATGGCTACATACAGTGATGTGCCGGTTACTGAGTGAAGCTGTGAGGTTGAATATTGCTGCTATGACCCATGTAGTCAGAGGGCAGTAAGGCCAACACGTTCCAATCCACAATCACATGCGTGTATGCGAGAGAACTTCATTGCGTTAGAAGGCAGACTGGACGGTATTATTCGGTGTAGGCAGCTCAACATTCTAAATTGGGGCTATCAGTATTTGCTAAAGACAATGCTGCAAACATTGCGTTAAGATATTATTAAAGTTTATTATCCAAAGGAAATCTTTAGCTTGGCGTCTAGAAGCCTCTAAATCAGGGATGGCCAACCAATCAGAAAGCATGAGCCACATTTCTTACCGTGTTACAGCAAAGAGCCACATCATACACATGGGCATATATGAACATCACCCCATCTCTTCCTCACTCAAACACATACTTTTGCTCAGCTAGATTTATTGTAAAAACCACACACCAACATGACAATGACAGAACCTTACAAGCCATTTATTGTTATGCATGCTGTTTAGTAAGACTTCTGGTAATGACGAAACAGCCGCATGAAACCGGGCAAAGAGCCGCATGCGGTTCGATGTCCACTCCTGGTCTAAATGGTCCACTAACTACGATTTGATTGGTCGTTAGAAACCGTGCTAAGCTTTTCAAAATGCCGGCAATTGTTGCGAAGCTTCATGTAATCAATCCATGTATTACTTAAATAATTTTGTACAACTCTAATGTAGTAAAAAGATACTTTTAAATGAAAGAGTGTCCATAAAAAAATTTTTAGACGCGGGACCCCTAGAGCGCTAACCCAGGGTGTATTCATCTCGTCACATGAGGTGGTCATGGTCATATGGTTCATATCTAAGCAAGCGCGGGAGCGCCCTCCACGCTTCAGTAGCTGCGGATATTTGTCTGACTTCTCGACTGGTGCACGTAATCTCGTGCTCGCTGTCTGCACTTTTCCACTAAGAAGAAAATATAGTTGTTTCGGGTGAACATCACCCTGCGTTATGGCTATTGTGATTTTTTTCTCCCGTGCGATATAGGGCTGTAAGTGTTGTAATCGAGGGCTGTAATTCACTCAGGACGTGCTTCACTCAGGCGTGCTTACTTACCAGCATGGAGCAGGAGAGGTTGCTCAAGCCAATATATTTTTTCATGGGCTTTTTCATATTAGATTTTTGTATCTTCTCTTTGGAAACTAACGCCGGGTGAGTTCCACACGGTCAGGAGTGGCTTTCCTTTTAATCAATAACAGCGTCAAGTTAAAGAACAAAGTAACTCTATCAGTACACAAACCACGGAATATCAGTTACGTTTCCAGTGTAGTTTGCGTAATCAAACTAATTGAATGAAAGTTTTTTTAATTTTTTTTATTTTTTAATGACTAGTGACATTATCCCTGAGCTGGTTATATTTTTTCGGTCATAGACCAAAATTTTTTGAAATGACCGAAAAAATGTAAGTCAATTCGGTTACAATGTCCGAAAATATAGCCTAGTGAATGCTTTTATGGTGAATTTTAATATTATTGCGGGATAAATGACCAAAATGTCTCAGCGAAAAAAGAAACCTAGTCCACGGCTTGTGATTCATGTGACGAGAACTAGGGTTGGCGTTCAAGGGTCAAGAACTCGGTACGAGAATTTGCAATTTCGCGGCGAAGATTTGCCGCTCTTGCACTCCTTCCAGTATCTCGTTTTTACGTACCCGAGCGGAAGCGTGGTACACTGCGGCGATGCAACTGCTTTCACATTGAATGTGAATCGATGGTAGTTGGCTTAATCGATTCAAGTTGATCCATGTGAACGCAGTGATTGTTAAACTATTGATCAAACCCCGTTTGTGATGTCATAAAGGGAAGATTTTCTTCAATTTACGACCCATGGGAAATCTCGACAAGCTTCCCGGGAAATTTACATTTTTTTCAAGCCCTGCTCACAGTTACCTTAAACTGTCTACCACAAGCGTTTTTTGTCGGATCCGGATCCAAAATTGTTTGATTCTGCGTTTGTCGGATCTGGAGCCAAAATTGTTGATTCTGCGTTTTTGCCGGATCCGGAGCCAAAATTGTTTTCGGATAAACCGGAGCCGTGCCCAGAGTAACTTTTTATTGATAAACCAGAGCCGTGCCCAGAGTCACTTTCTTTTCGGCAATAGTAGGAGTCTGTATGGTCGAAATAACAAGGAAAAAAGGTTCAGGCAAGGTGTGGTTTTGTTTGCATCGATGGTTGCCGGAGTTTAAGCAAGAGTCGGATTTTCAAATTTGAAAAAACGTTGGATCCGGATGCGAAAATTTAGAACAGGAGCGGAGTCGGAATTTGAAAATGTGACTCCGGCAACCTCTGGTGCGGGGCGGGTGTCCAGACGTATCTGAAAAGAAACTTTATATTTTCTGTTTAAATTCGATTACATAAGATATATCCTTCTTTAAATTTCTATTTTAGTCCAGCGTAATTCTTAATGATTCATTTGCCGAAGTCAAACTGTCCCACCGGTGACAACGGTCTCTTAATCAAATTGTGAAACAAGTGCAATCAAATCTGAGACGAATCAAACAAACAAGCGGACGCTCATCAATCACTGTTTCAAACGTTCTCTTTCAACACAGCAACGTTCCTGTTACTTTCGAGAATGTGATTGTCCGCAAAAGAACTTGAACCTTTTGTTCTGCATTCGTCATGCGCAAACCGCTTCTTGCGCAGCATCGCCAGGAACAGCGCTAGGCAGTGGTGAACAACAACACTGTGCGAATTGCGGCGGGTGGTGTGTTAGCCGTTGGGATTGCCGAGTCGTAACATGGGTTATGCGGTTGATTAAATTAGTACACCCAAGTTGGTCATGCGTATTAACAGTGCATGATAAAAGTGGAATATAACGCAAGTATAATCAGTAGTTTTGAGGATTACACATTTCAGAAGCACAACATGCCGCATAAAACATGTGTAAGGTTTTCTCAGTAAACAGGACGTGGGTTTTGCTCTGAAAGCGTGCTCGCACTTTTGTTTCAATGAGTAAATTCAATGAGCAATGGCTCTTTCGCTAAAAGCCTTCAGTTCCTGTCGCAGGGCTCCCACGCGGTATTTAAAGTATTGAAAAAGTATTGACTTGTGAAATCGGTTTTTAAGGCTTTGAAAAAGTATTGAACTTTGCCAAAATGTACGTACAGCATGAAAATTCCAAATTCAGCCATTTGTGTATTCAAATTTTGTTGTTTATCGCTGATGACAGTTTTGCAAATGTATTTTGCATTGTGTTCCATGAATAAATTATTGGGAAAATGAAGATCAGTGATGGTAATGAAGTTTTTTCATAGGTAATGAAAAAGCATGAAAAATGTTTTTTGAAAATGTGGGAACCTTGCTGTCGACACTTGTGGCGCTAATCCACTTGCTGGGACGTAGCCTGAGATCTGTCAGAAACTGAAACTGTGTTGACTTTTTGTTTTCGAGGCTGTGGCTCAGCTGGAAGTTCCTTTTCAAACCGTATGTCTTGGCAAATATGTTGTTCATCTCACTACCTGTTTTGTTCGCGCGGAAGCAATTTTGTTCGAATATACCCATGCGGGAGCCTCTGAGGGAAATTTTACCCGGGGCGTACGAAGGCCTTCTAGCTTCTGGGCCCATCATCGAAACTTGCACAGCTTGTTGGTATAGCAACTCGAGTATAGACCAGCTATGTCCAACCGAAATTGCTTACTGAGCCAAAAATTATGTCACTATCTTAATCAGGGCCGCACATTTAATGACTTTCTTTGATCTTAGCAAACTAAATTTAGTTTCAACTAATGTACTGAAAGCGTTCGATTCCCAACTACAATGGTAAAGACTGTATGGCAACTTTAACCACTCCGTAAGTGTGATTACATAGGCAGGTTTAGTGCCTATGGAAAAAACGTAGAAATCAGAAGGCTAGCAATAGTTTTGCACCAAGAGGTGAGTGGACACACGGAAATCTCACAGCACGCAGTACAGACGTGATACAGTGGCACTGAGGAACACCTACACCAAAACTGTCAAATTTAAGATTATCGAAATAAGGACAGGTTGTCAGTGTGTAGGCTACTTACAAAACAGAAAAAGGCTAAACTGGGTCGTACAAAACCTTCGACTGGGCAGCATACGGGCCGTGGGTTGGACATAGCCGGTATAGACGAAAAAACTACCATGCTAAGATTTACAAACAGATTAATTGCTGTACTGGCAACTGGCTTACACTAGTAATTTTGTGCTTGATCACAGAAAAACGTATCGTGCGTACTTTCATCCTCCCGGAACCTGGTACAATGCATCTCTTGTATTCCCCTGCCTTGAATGCACATCAAATATTCCCTGAACTGGCTTACAGGGTGTAATCTTTAACTATAAAATATTGAACCTGAAATGGAATGTGTGCTAAAAATGCTCCCTGACAAAGAAGTTAAAACAGCAGCCAGGCAGGCCCGAATTAAGAATGTCGCCTTAAAGCAAGATCTATTGCACATGTTGTAACAAAAAATACCGCTGTTGTTTGTTGCATTTCTTTAAAGGTTTTCGCTAATCTAATGTTCTTCATACTTTTTACTCCACAGCAAATTAACAATGTACCCTGCATGTTACCCTGGACTTTTGGCGAATCCAGACTGGCCGGGTACTTTCATTACCGCGTTGAAAAGACACGCGGCTGCTGCTGAGGTTGTTCTTCGCCTCTGCTTTGCTTTGGGAAACCTTTCCGCACACAGTGACGATCTAAGAAAACAACTCCACTTTTATCACGGAAGCAGCGTTGCTGGCACTGGAGGTACGTAATGCACCATCCCTATACTTTTTGCGTAATCCATTGATGTTCGATAAACAGTAAATTTGACGTTTCATTCATCTGCAGCTAAAATCTCCTCTCGTTTAGATTTTGAAGTTGGTTGGTGAAGCCGTTATTTGACGTGGTTGGCTTATCGCTCGTGTGACGTGGTGTTCGGCATCTTCCAGCTAGTACAAAAAAATTTTGCCTTAACAAAAAACGTGTTTAAGATGTCAAGGATAATTTCAATGCATGCAAATGTTGTTTTGTGATCAAAGCACAGTTTAAAACTTATTCCTGGTCGTGAAGCACGTTGTAAATGAAATATATAATCCAGTTACTGTGGTCCAGTCAGTTTGTTCTATTTTCTTATCTTCTGGGTCAATACAGCCATTCGGACAAGTATCCTATTTCTTGGTTTGTCTAAGGAAGCCAATTGATAACGGGTTAGACACTACAGCATAGCTTGAATTAGTGTTGATTCGTTTCCTTTAAAGATACAAACATTTTGTGAAATTGGACATTGTTCAGTTTCACTCATTAATTACCACAAACTTACTAGAATGCGGCGTTGCATTTGCAAAGCAATTGATCAACAATTCCCAACACGTTAAAAGCTTGCGAGAAAAGCTTTACTGTCTTCTTTTCAACAACACGCGTTTTATGCAGACGATCTGTGTATGTAGGTCTGGAAATAGACAGATTGAGAATAACATCATTAAGTTGTTCAAAAACAAAGGGTTGAAAATCACAATAGACACAAGCATTGCCGAAATTGACTTTTGTGATGTGATCTTTATACACCAGGATGGTGTAGCAGTCAAGTTGTTGCCTTCTTGAAGATGTTGATCGAAGCTAGGAATCGAACCGTCAACCTCTGCTGCTGTAGTGAGAGAATCTTCCAACTTTGCAACTCACATCAAGAAACGCTCCACCAGCTGTTCTGGTGTTCATTCTTAGTAGCTTTGGACTATTTCTTTCTTGATGTTGGTTCATGCAACTATACGTTCCTGATGATCCAAGTCTTTCGATGACGTCTATGTTCGGTCGACCGTGGCCATTCTTTCGTGACCTCATATTCGATCAACCATGACCACAGCACCTTTGACTTGAACCGCAGAAATTTTTGCTCGTGCAGGAAACTATACAGCAAGTCACTCTACACCTGCGCCAAAGCATCCAACAACGGCGATAAAAACCTGCCAATGTTGATAGCAGACGAAATTCTATACATGCAACAAGAAGGAGTTCAACATAAACAAAGATATATGCGATGGAGCTGTACATGAAAGTGGCAACAACTGTGGATTGTAATTGAATCCAAGCGACCATAAAACTGCGCGAAAGCAAAACACCACAAAAATTAATTTGCTTTTGCCCTCCGTACATCAAAACCGTATAGACCAAAATTGAAAGAATGCTGGTGTGATCTCATAAAGGCTCTTTCCTCCCAGCAATCGGTTTCGTGAAATTTTCAGCAAAAACATCCGCATGGGGGCGCCAGTGTTGACTGCATGTTTCACAGAAAATAGGTCATCTGGAGACAAACAACACTTCACACACGAGGATGTGCTGAGGTTTTTCCGAGACACGTAATCTTGAAAGTTGTGGATCCGGAATTGTAAAATCAGGAAATGGATGTTATTTCGTAGAAAATGACGCTGCTTACAGATTTCTTGAGACAAGGCCCTTTCCGTTTCTTCAAACAGGATGGCCTCAATTTTTTTACAAAAGCAAATGCTATCAATCGGAAATCATCACTAAATCAGTGACGAAATCTGCTTGAGCAATAAGTTGGGTACAGTCAGGCAGTCGTTTTTTTCATTGCGAGTATTTTTGATCGTTTCTCGTGCTACCCTGTGTTTATCAAATGCTGTTTTAAACCAAATCCTGAAATAGATGAACGCAAGAGAATGCCTTCAACAACAGCCGCACGACTTCAGGCACGTTCAAGCGGTTTTGCAAGCGTCAAGGCGTTTGTTAAATTGGGGCGAGCAAGCCAACCGACTGCGCTCTGCTTTCATAACTTGCGCGAGTGCGTTATGAAGTGAATCAAATTGCTGCTTAGGAACAAAGTCGATTTGTCCATTGACTTTATGAAACAATGCGCTACACATATAGTTCGTAGTTCACTTCCAGTTTACCGCTGTACAGCTTCATTNAAAAAACTTCCACTACCCTAACCAATGTATCTGGGGTTGTGTGTCGAAATGCACTTGTCAGTAAGTTTCTGTCTATAGCAGAAATGCAAAATTTCGCGGTGTCGAGAAAGCACTGCCGTAATTTTAGCTGATGAATTCATGAAAAATGCTGCTTTGATTAATTTGCCGAGATTTTCCAAAAAAGTAAAATTGAAAGTGCTGAAGTTACCAAGGTGGAGGTGTGGGCCTTATCTGGCTGTTGTTGATTTTATGCAGCTTGTCGTTATCGTAATGACTGTGATTACGCAGATGTCGTTTGAAGCAATCAATTATAGCGTTCGTGATTTACTTTACGTGATTCGCTCGTTTCTGCTTTTGTGCTGATTTCGATTAAAACCTATGCTCTGACACTAGTAAATAAAAAAGATATGGTTTAATTGTGGCGTTGCATTGCTACTATGACGTCAAAGTGGTTTATGCTGTAATCAGTGATTCATTTCACCCCCACCAAGTTGAATACTCAACATCACCCAAAGTTTCTCACTGCAGCGAACAACGCGCAATCGGTCTCCAGTCAGCAGCCTCCACTGCTCGACGTCAAGGCTTGTGTTTTTCGATGGACATGTTAGCAACCATGAAAGGCTTTAGCATGCACGACTATAAGCCCCAGGGAGAGAGTGAGCACTTTCTGTAACACATTTTCTGCAACACATTTTCTGCTTGCATAAGCAAAACAGTGCTGGAGAAAGCTACTTGGAAAATATTTTGCCAACGCAAGGCAGTTAAATGTTTTCAAGGGAAAACAGTCTTCTAGATCTAGAGTCCTTAGTGCCCTCTGGACCTGGTCCTATTCATATTTGTGCTGTTTTGTGGAACGCCTGCTGTTACAGCGTGTTGTTGATGGTAATGCAAGGTTTCCCGGAGTGCTTTCGCAAGGTTTTGGCTACAAAAAAACTTTGAAGTCAGATCCACCGTTAGAGTGTTATTGGCGCGAACTCCGAACCACACGTTTTGTTTTGTCTTGAACAGCTTTCAAAATATGAACAAGAACATGTCATCATGGCACATGCAAGATTATTAAGCAAAACTGAGTTAAAAGTATTTTTTATTTGTGGTAACGAAAGCATCAAATTTTATCACAGTAAACCTGACACACATTCCTGGGGTACTCCTCGCTTCCGCCACATTCGTATAAGCCAAGTGTTTACATGCACTAAAATAAGTCAAGTGTTTACATGCACTAAAATAAGCCAAGTGTTTACATGCACTAAAATAAGTCAAGTGTTTACATGCACTAAAATAAGGCAAGTGTTTACATGCACTAAAATAAGTCAAGTGTTTACATGCACTAAAATAAGGCAAGTGTTTACATGCACTAAAATAAGGCAAGTGTTTACATGCACTAAACAAAGTCAAGTGTTTACATGCACTAAAATAAGGCAAGTGTTTACATGCACTAAAATAAGTCAAGTGTTTACATGCACTACAATAAGGCAAGTGTTTACATGCACTAAAATAAGGCAAGTGTTTACATGCACTAAAATAAGTCAAGTGTTTACATGCACTAAAATAAGGCAAGTGTTTACATCAAGGCTGCCCAACCCGCGAGCCGCATGCGGCCCCCGAGCTTGTTTTAAGTGGCCCGCGATGTAATACGTTCGTGAGCAGACTTCTTAAATTTTTAGTATTTTTTGTAGGCTCAAGTACATTTACCATCAAAACACACCAAAATTATACCTGTTGTTTCTGTTATGGCCCTACCACGCAAAAACGTGTATAACAAACGCTTCGAAAATATGTCAATTTTTTAGATTTGGTTTACATCCATACAAGCTGGCAACACTGCGTGCAACTATAGGACTCATTATCA
>JGI24021J15306_10012665_pt1 | contig 10482 bp, 3 predicted proteins | sample Ectturendosymbi1_FD_15306 | JGI IMG/M metagenome (IMG submission 15306) | reverse complement strand
TCACCAAGTACGACGGTAGCATTGAAAAATGTTCACTTGCCCACCACATGGCAAGAGTCTGAGCTAATGTTTCGCAACAATGGGTTGTTACATCATAATGTAATAAATGCTGCAGGCCTACTGGCTTAAGCGCAATGCTGGCAAACAACTCAAGTACTGTACAGTGTACATCATCGTGTTTTGCGATTTTTGAGCTGGTTAAGCTCACGTGCTTTGGCTCAACACTCAGTTACCCGCACAAAGAATTTCTCAACCCGCGCCCGCCCCGCACCAAGTTCAACCCGTACCCACACGCAAAGCAGTGAGGGTTCCCCCACCCGCCCTGCAAATACGGGTACCCGCAACCCGCGCGGGTTAACCCGCCCCGCGCAGAACTCTAGTATTCATGGCGTGGTACTTCACGACAAAGCGCGCAGCTGTGAAATTCGTAAAGCCCTGAACGTCGACCCACTTCTTTGAATAGAGAGATCTCATGATGGTTCGGTAACGTGACCAGATAACCACAAGAAAAAAGGACCCAGAGGCTGGCGAAGGACCAGCTGGCATGATTTTGTCTCCAATCTCGCTTGGTCGTGCTTCGGTATAGAGTCATAGGTTGCCTTTAGAACCGTAAGGTATTTCGAGACCAACTTTGAGCTGCTGCCCACGCGAACCTCCCCAGAGGAAGAGCGAGTGTGAAAACTGCGTGAGAGTATAGGGGTGCATCGTGCATAACATGCGGTCTTCAATAAAAGTCTATTTGGCCGGCGCACTTGTAATGTAAAATATAAGTTATGGCAGCCGTGCATTTTTCAATCGTCTTAGTCTCTGTATGCGGGTACTTTGTAGAAAGACGGCCAAACAAACGTGTGGAAGCAGGCTAGACTCACTATGTAGAAGCAGAACAGAAGCAATGCAAAAAAATGACTTGAACCCACCGGCGGCCGTAATTCGTAAAAATAAACGAAATGCGGCCGGCAATAACAAAAAGATTTTGCAGCCCTGCTAGAATGCAAAGTCAAATCCCGTGTTGAAACAATTTTACTTTTTTCTCAAACTGGCACTTACCGGTAGGCCTTTTATATAAACTCTGTTCTGTTAATAGGTTCCACGAAAGCTCAAGCTTGTTGCGCATTACTGCAGTTGTATACTACACATATTTACACATGAAACTTACTGAGGAACGATGTGCCTAACTATACATTTTAAACTTCTATGAAAGAATCCTAAAATCGCCATGTTAAACTGTAATAATTATTTCCATTTTGATTCAAAACCTTGAACATTTGTGTCAAAAATCTGACACAAACCAACATTGCAGTATGCTGATATCGCCGAATTTAAGTATATAAATGTCGTTTAGTGGAGATTATAAAGTCTAACAGTGCCAATACAAGCAATCATTGGTTAAAGTGGTGTAGAGTCGGTGCCTCTGTAATCAAAACTATCGTGTTAGTGTCTGTTATAATGTGTTCAACTAATAGAAACATGATTTTTATCTCGTTTGCATTGTTTTTATATCCTTTCGCTTTCAAGGCCTTACTACATTGCATTGCAGAGCAACAGGGCATAAAGGACCCATGCGACAAGATGGAGCTGTTTGTATCTCTACTGCTAAGCGTTTTACTCGACTCCGGTGGAAGCAGCACTTCAACAAAGAGAGAAAACTATGGACTCTTAGTTAAAAAAACTGAAAAAGGAATTGGAGGGTTTCGAAATTTGCAAGTTGGAAATTTGAAAGATTTCTTGCGTAAGAGGTTTAACTTCAGTTTTGATGAAGACTCTGAAGAAACGGTCTTCCTCACAGAAAAAGGGCATGAGACATTTTCTAATTGGATTCATCGCGTGAATAATTCACCTGATTTGCGTGCCGCAGGAATTTCATCTACCGCTTCCAGAAACTCAGTAACAAATACACTTGCTATTGGCTATCATGCGCAGAAGGTGAATGACAACAACAAAGTTAATTCCATGTCTTCAAAGAAGCAAACGCCTTCGAAATCATCGCGCAAACATATCAAATCTACCGAGCGTGTCAGGGGGGGAGAAGAAGACGTAACAGAAATAGAAAGCCACTACGATGTGTCGCAGCCAAAGCTCACAGAAGACAATACAAGCAAGTGGATAACAGAAGTGGAAAAAGCACGAGAAGAGGTGGAAGAAGCAACGGGTGTCAATGCTGAAACGATGAAATTCCTTAGTAAACACTTAAGCGAATTTGATTCCCGCTTTGGCTTTTTTCTTATTGCCAGTAGCTTGCCCGAATGTGATGCGGAGGGTTATAAGGGCATTGTTAACATACCGTGGCTCAGGGTTTTTGACTTCGATTGTGAGAGTCGACGCCGCGGTTTGCTGCTATCTGTTGAGCAGCTCATAAAGAGCAAGAGAAACCTGACTATATCAACCCTTTGCGAACCGACGCGCAAGCTTTCTAACAGGGCGACGGACTGGCTGTTCATGAAAGGATTTGCAGATAAGCCCGAAACTGTTGAGGACCAGACAGCGATGGAATGGATCGCATTTCACAACAAGGAACTGCAAAAACTTTGCATGACTATAGTTGATTTTTGCTTTTGCAAAAAGCAAGCCATCTTCTTAGTCTTGTGGTATGACAAACACATCAGCAGTGTTGACTTTTTGGTAGGGTTTCTGTTATTGCTGACGCAGAACTTTAACCAGAAGCTCGACAAATTGCCAATGGAGATAATTCTATGCATACCAAGCCAAGATGCTGCAGAAAGCTCTAAAATAAGAAAATTAATAGGCAGGTTACATCTAAAAGAAAAAACTATTACGATTTCAATTTCAGCGATCACCAGATACTTACAAAGTTTTGAAATCTCTAACACTCTGCCACAAGATAAAATTAAACTTCCTAAAAGAAGTGAAGATGAAAAGGTTGAGTACGCGTTTCTTGACAATTCAGTTTTGTCGTGGGTTGCTGACTATGTGGAACTTCTACCTTTAGAAGAAGAAACAGCAAAGACTTCTGGGTTTAGTGCGGGTGAAGCCTTCGTGAGAGGAGGCACTATCACCTGGGAAGAAATAAGATTTGGAAGAATAGCAGTTAAACGAGAAATCCAAGATGAGTTTTTGCGAAAAGTTAAACGAGAATACATTGACGAATGTAAATCGACAGTCATTGATATTTACCACACTCCAGGCGGAGGAGGAACAACTTTTGGCAGACAAGCGTTGTGGAATTTACACAAATTTGCCCCCTGTGGCGTAGTGATACCATCCTCATCGCTGACAACATCTGACCTGGCTGAACGTCTTGAGCTTCTGCATAGTTTAACTCAACTACCAGTCGTTTTACTGATAGATGGAGGAAGCCAATATGAAGTGGATCTTTTGTATGCTAACAGAACATTTGCCGTTATTATTCTCCATGTGCAACGATACAGCGTTCAAGACAATAGCAGCAGGTACGAAGCTGGAGGTCCTTGCTATTTGTCTGGACGGGTTACCAAGCGAGAAGCTAAAGACCTTGCTACACTATTTTCTCAGTTTGCACCGAAGAGCCGTAACGCTTTGTTTAAATTGTACCGCGAATCAAAGCAAGGCTCACACAAACAAGTTTTTGAATTTGGCCTCACTGCATTCAACCATGAATTCAAAGGAGTCAAGAGTTACGTCAGTGGCTACTTGGAACCGCACAACCATGAACAAGAGCTTCCTAACTGGAAAAAAATTGTTTTGTATCTCTCCATACTCAAGTTTTTTGGACAAACTGAAATGCCTAGACAGGTATTTAGCCACTTGGTGGAAAGTGACTATCGTTTTGTTACTTTGGATGATGTTCATCAAGGTCAGTACTTCATCACTGAGAGTAAAGATTTGGACTGGCGAATAAACTATCACGCAGTGGCTAAAGAAGTCATAGAAAACCTTCTAGGGTCAGGTATGCAATCCCCTGATGTGATGTCAGTCTCCGATGCTGTAAAAGCAAAATTGCACAAACACGTGATTGAATTTATTCATCTCCTAGGAGACCTTCATGGGGAACTCGAAAGCGAGACAATCACAAAGCCAATCTACAACTCCATACTCAAACGAGATAGCCACGATGTTGATGCAAATGACAGCATACCGAAAACAAAGTTGTCACGTTTGTTAGAAAATGTTGAAGAGCGGTATCAGTTGAGTGTCCTCCAAGAGCTCGTGAAAGCATTTCCTTCTGCCGCTGAGTTTCATGCACACCTCGGCAGGTATTTAAGCTTGGTTCGAAAATTTGATGAAGCAGATAAATCGCTGCAAAAAGCTTTGGAGATTCGAACTGCTGAAAAAGCTGGAAGTAGTCCGAACAAAACGGACAATGTCAGGGGCAGAATTCACCATATGTTTGGCAACAGTTTAACCAAACGTATTCTGCATGCAATGAAAGCGGAGCAACTGGGTAAGTTCTCTAAAAGTCGCTATCCCAAGGATTCTTCATTTGGCATAGATAAAATTTTGCCTTTTGCAAGGAAAGCAATTGAAAATTTTGCTCAAGGTCGGAAATTCATTGTCACCAATCGGAATTACGGTTACGTCGGTGAAGCAAAAGTAAGGTTGTTGGTTGTGGAGTTTGCTGTGAAAACTATCAGCAACTGCGTGGAGAGAGCGTTTAAAAATACTCTAGGAAAAGACAAAGTGAAGTTGGCAGAATTTGTCCGAGAGTCGCATTCAGTGTGCGATCAACTTCTTGTTGAATGTCACAACATTGTTCCAACAAAAGAACTTAGCAGAGTTAGTGACTACACGAATTGTGTTTCTTATTTTTATCAGTTTTTCGGCTTAGCTAACACCAGACTGCAGTCCGTGTGGCGAGACGATGATGCTAGCATCCCGATGCGACGAAGCAGCATCGCCACAATTAAAGCCAAGTATTTTGTGTCGCGTGCAAACAGAAAGAATGTCCGTTTGCCAAGTGTGTACGACGTAGGAGAGGCAGAAGATATTAACAAAATCATTGGCTTGCATGAACGGACCATTAAGAATGTTTTGGAAGGTAACATCCGCGATGTCAGTATATCCAACGATATGCAGGAATGGCTAGATGCTGTACGCCATCCGTTGGTAGAGGACAGGTATCATTTGGAAGATGTGCGTTGCAAGGTGGAGCAGTGGAACCAGAAAAATGAGTTCGGTTACTCACTGTTTTACCTTTACGTCATTACATTTTTATCAGCTATTTCTTGCCCTGGAAAAGAAATGATAAGAAAGCAAGTTTTGAAACTCAGTGACCTACACGAGCAAGTCCGATCGAGATATAAGTATATTGGTTTAAAAAGAGGAAGCAAAGAAATTCTTGCCAACCACAAAGCAGATACTATTCGCAAACTCATCCCAGCTCACTCCGCAGGTTGGGACAAAGATGCCAAAAAGTTTAAAAATTCAAGTGGGCTTAAAGTGTGCACCGGAACTGTAATACAATCTGACAAACCTTTGATCGGATTCATTTCGTTGGATGCAGACTACGTAGTACCTGGCAAACCGTTCAAGGTTTATTTTGTTCCAAAACCGTGTGGTTTGTACGGGAGCCGATTTTCCCACCAAAAAACTAGAGTGGAATTTTTCACGGGCTTTAGCATTGGTCATGGTGCTGAAGCTTTGCAAGTTAAAGAACTAATCAAGCGACACTGTCGGCGATGCGGTGGATCTAGAGAAATTATCACACTCAACCAGGAACCTGGTTTTGGTTCTTGCACTTCATGTGAATACACCGATTCTTTTAAGTTTGAAAGTTAAATTTTACGTTAATTTCCTTCTTCACTTTCAGGAAAATGTTATTCAAACGCGGTAGAGTTCGTAAAAAACATGCGGCACTCATCTTTCGTGCAAGCCAAATCCACATCTTTCCGTATGAAAAGAAATATTTTAACTTGTCCTTCGAATTATTTGTTTGTTTTATAGGTTCTCGCGAGTTTCGCGCTAGCTACAGTCTAAGCGTCTTTAGTTGCGAGGGTCTCGGGATTCACCAGTACATATTTCTTTGGTGGCAAACACTGCTGTATTTTTCTTGAGAAAGTTACATCTTTCAAAGAGATATACAGTGGTAGCTTTTCTAAAACGCTTTCCTGATGGCGGCAATGCAAAACAGGAAACGTTACAGATTTGTACGTTCAAGCCATGCAACTAAAACTACCTTACTCCTGCTAATTAGATTGGGGGGTAAAGCTGTAAGACCCTTCTGAATTTGACGGAACTAAAACAACTATACTGTATTTCAAGAACAGAGTTTTAAATATCAGATTTAAATTGTCAGATGCCGAATTCATGCACTCTTGATAATGAACTACCTAAACACTTTGATAACTGTTTTTCTGACATTGCATCAGTGCACAAATATCAAACAAGGCTTGCACTTTTGCAAAAATATAATTTACCCAGAATAAAAAGGCTGTTGAGTCAGCTTCCTTTAAAATATATTGCTCTCAAAATTTGGTCTGATATTCCTGAAAACTTGACATTTCTCTCGCCTTAATCATTTCTTAGAACACAATGTGCTAAATCTGATGTTTTTGATGTTTTTATATTCTCATCATCATGCAATTAATTTCTACTCTTTGATGTTGTTCATGTTCCTTTTGCTACATTTGTGTTGTTTCATGATTTGAGTCACCAAAAATGGAGCGGCTACATCTCCGACTTTACTTGGTCCCGTCTTGGGGTGGAGCCAGCAGATTATCTGAAATTGCTGTTGACCTTGAGGTATTTCGAGTCCTCCTAGGGCTGCTGCACCCGCGACTCTCCCTAGAGGAAAAGTGGGTATGAAAATGAATGAATGAAAAGTCACCAAAAATGCATGAATAAACCTTTTCTATTTGGAAGACAATACAAAAACGTCCTGCTGTCTTGTCAATATTCATCTTGATTTTCATTTCATATGCTTGTGACTTTTATGTAGGATTGCTTTTAGTGCCCCTCTTTTCCCTTGTATCTTTCATCTCTCCAGTTATCCACCCCACCCACTGTACCTAGACATGCTTTTCCCCCCTCTGTTTTTTGTTGTTGTTGTTTTGTTTACTTATCTTATCTGGCGTTGACTCGATACGGTTTGTTACTTTTCTTTAATTACATGCGAAATGGTCACCGGCCTGTTCCTCTGCACCACATTCACAAGCCGCCGAAGTAACTGCTGTGATAGTATAGTTTCATGCAAAGCTTCCTATATTTCAAAGTGATTTGACTGCTTTGCTTGATGGTGCATTAACAATCCGCATTATCGCTATTGCGCATTCCGACAGCATACTGCTCTTTTTGCTCCCACTCCGAAGCGTGTTGATTCTCCAGCACAGTGCGGTTTAAATTATCTGACGCACACGCCGCTTCATACTTCAACGCTTCAGAGACTGAGCTCAGTAAATGATCTCATCGCTTTTTGGCTTTGTGGATACCAGGCACAACGTGTATTACATTAAATGCATGGGAAAGCTAAGCTTTATGTAGATATGCTAATTTTCCCTTGCCAAACGCTGCAACCTATAGTCAACCATCATTGCCATGCACCTTCGCCATACACTATTCTGCTTTCGTGATCGTTGTTATTATTCACACAAAAACTTTCAGATATGGCCTTGTGCTACACAATGCCTTGCGCCTTCATACTTTTCTAATGTGCTCTATGCCTGGCAACACGAGTGGTGGCGCTATAGCTTTGTATGTCTGATGTAATTTCACCTATTTCTTAGCGTTCCTTCATCTTATTGCCAACTGATATCGTGTGGATTAGTTTGAACTTGGCAGTGGATCTTTTTGTGGTGAGACTGTCGTCAGAATAGATGTGCAGCGCCCATTCTTCGTTATAAAATGTTGCTATAAAATATCCCAGGTATTTCTTAGGATATAAAATATCCTAAGTATTTCTGCAGGGCTAGTGTTAGATTTCGCTAAAAATAGCACTGCGTTATCAAACTAGAGACAATAGTTTTCGCAGCAGCGTAAATATCATCATTATCATACGGTCATAAATTTCAATGAAAACACGGGTGAGGATCAGCAGAGCTTGAAAACAAAACATGTTGTTTTTGCAATAATCGTGTTGCGATCGGAAAGCCCGAGCGGCAAGCGCGCAAAGCTTCGCACTGTGGCAGCAAGCAACGATAGAGATCATGCGCCGCGATCACTCTATTATTGCTTGTTCGCGCCACGCATATATAGTGTTTTTTTCGCGAATACCACGTTTGTGGTGAACCGCGCATTCCAGCGCAATGCCAGCGGAGTGGTTGCAACATCCCTTCCTTCTTACAACGAACCGCACCGATCGCACGTTCTTTGTGTGAAGGCTGAACCCGGCACGACCTTCACATCCTGGTCACAGCACCATTTTGTTGCGAGAGGCAAGCGCGCAAAGCTTCGCACTGTGGCAACCAGCAACAATAGAGATCACACGCCACGATCACTTTGTTATTGCTTGTTCGCGCCACGTATATATAGTGATTTTCTTCGCGCACACCACGTTCGTGGTGAACCGCGCATTACAGCGCAACGCCAGCGGAGTGTTGCAACAATCGTATCCAACAGCTTAAGACGGGACAGAACAAAAAGTTAGTAGAATCAGCTTGAAATCTTGAATGCAGTGTGCAGATCCGGATTAAAGGGTAGGGGGGCCGGGGCAATTTTCACTAGGGGGCCCCTATGACGTATTTCGTGACGTCATCTTTTGTAAAAATTTATGTTTTCGCAAATTCGCCACATTCTCGTTTGCTTTTTCCAGTAGTCGATTATATGTGCCTGCCGTATTAACTCGATTGTTAGACGCCTTTGATTGTAAGCCGCACGAAATGGTGTTAAAAATTAATGTAAGCTGCCCTTGATTGTAAACCGCACTTGAACATAGGTTACCTAAGCCTTTTGAGATGCATTCGCCATGTTCGCGTACGTTCGTTTCCCGTATTAATGGTGCATACGCAATCACCACTACAACTGCTTTCTGTTTATCATAATCCGTCCTGTGACGGATGTGCACGTCATGCTGAAGAAAATCGAATGCGAAAGAATTATCTGGTCGACAAAACGTAGCCAAGGAAAGACGGAGCGTCATCTATATCTTTCGAAAAGGTAAAAAATAAAAAATGTAAGCCGCATGAAATAATGAAAAAACTTTATAAGCCGCGGCTTACAATCGAATAAATACGGTGCTCAACTGCACATACAGTTAGCTGCGAGAAGAAAGTTTATGATATAAACACTACAGCTTATTCTTACTAATACAACTACTTCCACAGGCTAGAGAGTGACTCGGCAAGAAACAACATTCACCCGAACAATAAGCAGAAGCCAGAGATTACAAACAGAAAACTATATCAATATGACCAGCCAGTCTGAGTGTGAAAGGTGCTTCGAAACTTATGTCGTTATTTTCACTTACATTTTCAGGTGCTCTGGTTAACTCCACTGTTTTAACGTTGCTGCTTAAAAGCTTTGCTGAAAAAAAAATGTTTCTCTCGTGGTGTTTTAGCTAACACTGCCAGGTTCTTACGCTTTTTCTCCTTAGAAACTTAGCCGTTTTTAGCTACTTATGGCATTATAGAATTCGTCATCGATATGGCTGATAACTGTAATCTCGCTTTCTGCTCTTCCTTTCCACGAATCGACTGATCAAAAACCTTTTCTGACGGAACACGCAATAACATGTGGTGCAAATGGCTTAACTTGCTTCATCTGTTTATGATGTAACGAAAGAATAGTAACCATCGGAAAAATGCGTTTCCACCAGGGCTGTGAACCCGGCACTCAAATTTCAGGCTCCGGCTCTAGCTCCGGGCATCTAATTTTCTTGGCTCCGGCTCCCGAACAATTTGGTCCAAAAACCAGAAAAAACATGGTATCATTTGCATAAATCGCTTGAACGGGAACCCAAAATTTCAGGCTCCGGCTCCATCATCCAAAAAAATTTTGGCTCCGGATCCTCAGCCCTGATTTCCACCACACGTTACACTTTATGATGAAACAAAGGGCGCAGTTGGGCTGCAGCTACCTCTAGACGGCACAAGAAGTTACGAAATCATTGATACTAAAGAGCAAAACTAGCTTTGCTTAAGCATGCAAATAGCATCGTTTCCGCGACATTCGTGCAGTAGGTGTGATGCACGAGTAGATACAGTAAACCCATGCCAAAAGAACGATTATTAGGAAAAGTTACAAACAAAAACAAAATATATTTGCATTGAACAAAACCGAGAATATTTATATTCAGTAATGATTACCATAACTGGCAGAAAGTCATACTTGCAGAGAAATCATACTCAACGCAACATCGGAATATAAAGTTGTATCTCTTTTGAATCGCGACAATTTTTCAAAAGAATATTTTATTTAAAACAAATATATGTCATCACGGAGGGCCCGGGACAAATGCCCCCGTTGAGAGGCCTCAAGCAACGTGTAATGGTACGAGTACCATTACATGCAATCCCGGGTACCACAAATGAGAGATAAGGATCTCTGGAAAGTATATAAAGACAACGCACCCTAGTAGCAGTAGAGTGATCGCGGCGCGTGATCTCTATTGCTACT
>JGI24021J15306_10012660_pt1 | contig 10483 bp, 7 predicted proteins | sample Ectturendosymbi1_FD_15306 | JGI IMG/M metagenome (IMG submission 15306) | reverse complement strand
AAAAAAAAAAAAAAAAATCAGCAAAACAAATACGGTCTCATTTGCAGTCGATGGTACTATTGGGAATGAAATTGTTGCAGCAAAGTTGAAAAAAACCATTGAATTTTACTAAAAGATGCAAAATGTACTAATAGACAAGCGTTTATGCATAAAAGTTCATGGATGCTTCGTCGCAAAATTTGTTCTCAGACCATGCAAGTGGAATGAGGCACTTGTATCTCAGGCCCTTCACTACAGCTATTGGGTTCCCGGTCCAGTCAAGCCGTTGTTGAGTCCGTGTCTCTTGATTGTGTATTTCGTGTACTACCAGTTTGGATAGGCTCAGCAAGAACAGAATGAAATGGCATCCTGAGAGTTTCAAAGGCAGTTGGAAAATGTTTGTAATTATGGTACAGTGTTTAACCGCCTCTTGCCATCCCGCTCGTTCGTGAGTTTCCTTGCTTCCGTCTCGCGCTTGTCACGTGACAAGTGACCAAGGTCAGTGGCGTAACCAGGGCGGTAAACTTAGCTAAATGGGGACCACTAGCCAGTACTCAGAAAAAGAGTTGAGAAATGCTAGTGATTCCGGCTGTGGATGACCATGCGAAAACCCGTAGTCACCGGTGAAAAACAACAACCTATACTGAAAACCAAAAAAATAATAAATACCGAAATTGCAGCTATTTTGAGGCCCGGTTTTTACATTTAGCTTGTCGGTTCGCACCCCTGCCCCTTCAGTTACACCACTGGCCAAAGTAAGTGACATGCAGATTTACCGTCCAACCAACATCGTAGCCGCAGTCTTGGGCCAGCGAAGTGGTGAGATATCCATTGCATTCGGAACTGGAATAAAACTGTTTTGCATTTTTGTCGGAGCGATACAGTGCTGTGAAAGTGAATTTAAATTCTGAATTGGCTGCAGCCGTTCAAGAGGACTGCATCATGTTGCTGGAAAGGACTGTAATATGCCAGAATGGTAAAACTCAGTGGTAATGTCGTGTGTGATTCTCCGCTTTTGTCCGCCATCGTGTTGTCTTACAATCCGCTCATGTAGTAGCCGCTGTGTCGCTGCAGAAACATGTGCAGTTAATCTTCCGGAAAAAAACAACAGTTTTGCAGTTCGCGTTTTCGCTTAATTTCACTCTTTACGTATTCACAGCTTTGTCTGAAACCGAATCTGTGCTGACCATGATTGCTGGTTGCGAAGAGTCTTTGCTCGAGTGGCATAAAACTTACTCCCTGTGCCGCTGGAGGTCCGTTTCTTTACGAGTAATGTTCCTTAGCCCTTTCTGGACCGTATGCACAACCTTGCTGAAAGTAAAACTGTTGCCAATTTCAAAATACCAATTATTGCAGTTTTCTTCACAAAAATACACAAACAAAATGAAGCAACAAGTGTCATGCAACTCCTGTGTCTATTGAGTTCGTCGAATTCATTAGATGCACTGGTGTAGTGCCTCACGCCTCATTATCGCATGATGATGACATTTACAAGCAAACGAAAAATCATCTTATGTGTTGCAAACAAACAAACAAAGAGGCGCTTTGCTCAGTGCTCAAGTGCAAAGAAATATACTTTGTTTCGTAACTATTGCATGCCAGGGTAGGTTTTCCACCTTTGGAACAGGTAAACACAGTTGTACAAGACACATATTGCCTATTTCCAGTAACATTGCCTTCAGAATTTCGCACTATACAGTACTACCAAGCAAAGTGCTTGACCACGTTAGGTTAGGCATTTCGTCAAGATATCTCATGCTTTGATTCGACGGAACCACTTTTGTTCAGTGGTACGCATCTGCATCTTACAGTTTTATCGGCTCACTTCTAAAGCCTGCTTTATTTTGTAAGTAGTGTATTTACCCATTGTGTGAACTTTTTGAAAGAGACTACGATAGTCGCTGCTTTATGATTGACTACTTTATTGTCAGTGTTTGTGTTCCGCCACTAGACCCATTCTTGGCGAGTGCGTTCTACGTACTTACGCCTCGCCAATGCTGCTTGGTGTGTAAATGGATTTCGCATTTCGTGGATGCTGTTGGAAACACTAGTGATGTCGATACTGAGTCTGAGACAAATAAATCAATAAAATAAAAGATAAAATCACAGCTAATTTCCACGTCAGTGTTAAATTTTATGCTACAAAATGTAAGTTTAATCGATTACATTGCAAACAAGCTTTCAAAAAAAACTTTTTCTTTATGCAGCACCGTTCAAAAATAATTGTGGTAAAAACACAAATATTCAGGGAAGTACTAATAATTCTCAAATAAAAATACTGACTCTTTAACCTGAAAAGCATCAATTTACATATTNAAAAGGCTGGATAACCACTTCAGTAATTAGGTCCATGGTAGGTTTATTCGGACATGTTATGGGACAACTGTACAGCACTCATTCGACATTCAAACGTGTATTCCACAAGGGAAAACTGTATTCCACAAGGGAGGGAAAAAAAGGGAAAACTGTATTCCACAAGGGAGGGAAAAAAAGGGAAAACTGTATTCCACAAAGGGAGGGAAAAAAAGGGAAAACTGTATTCCACAAGGGAAAACTGACCATCTAGACTAGATTGACAAAACGTTTGAATAAACGACTGCATCACCAGATGTAGCGTTGCGGGGATCTAAACGACGAGCCATAAATGAGAAGAATCCATGGCATGACGCATGGGGAAATGAGTGGTCCAGCACTGAGCTGCATACCGGCATACAAAGACTTAAAGCCAGGGAAACAAACGCCCCAGCAGCATCTTTGAGGTGGGACATTGCATACTTACAGCTTATTAGTTGCATTCAAAATGCCTGCTTGTATTTGACAATCAAGTGGTTCTGAGCATCAGCAGACAATTGGTTTGAGCACCAGAAAAATCTAATTCAGCCATCGCGGTACTATACTAGCTTGAAGTCGCCCAAAGTAACAGGACGTTGACAATTTATTGCAAATGTTTGCCCGTTTCAAGCTTGCTATGGCAGCTTTGACATAACCAGACGACTTTAGAGCAAAGTAAAAAATACAGGTTTCCTATATGCATCTTCAAATCGGTAGGAGCTTGTACTAATAATGGTTTTGGAGTGTTGGACGGGATTGTGACGAATGCATGAGGTGATTTAAGTGAAATATATGAAAAACTACAGACTTTCAATATGCTGGGATTGCATCCAGGGCCTCATTCCCGCTGAGTGTGCACTCTGCCAACATGTTCTATATTCCCCTTCATCTCATGCAAGGTTCGCACTAGAAAACACCCAGACAACAGTGTACTGGGGTCTATCGCCTCCTTTCTGTAAGTGGCCTTGTGAAAACCAATTAATTTTTCGTCCCTATGTCACTTTTTGTTCTTAGCACACTCCACATGTCAATATTATTCAATAATGCATTCTTGGCTGGAAATGTTTGGAAACGTTGTAGATGATTCAGCAACCTCAACCCGTTTTGATACAGTTTAATCGCACTACAGGTGTACAATTGTTATTTGAAACTATTTAATTTATTAGTTTAATTTTTCGAAAGTATTCTCATTGGAAATGAAACTCAGCAGGAAATCGAAGGATGCTTTTTGATTTCAAGGCTAATTTGCTGTTCCCGATCTGAACGATGATTAGGTTATAGGAGAGCCTGTTTGCCTTTCTGTTTGAGGACGCGAGACCATTATAGGATCAATATTTCGCTTGAACCATGATCATGCTGATCTAAAGCATCCACCAATGTGAGTCATAAACTTGTTATTCAACGTCATAAACGTCCGTGAAATTTTCAAGTGTTGTTCCAAACAAAATGAAAAGGTGAGCAATCCAGCAATCCAGTAGCTTGTCTTAAAGCGCGAATCGCACAAAACTACTCGGAGAGTTTTTTCTTTTTGTTAAAGAATATAACTGGTGTACAAGCAAAAGTCGATGGATTTTGTTAAAGGACGTCGCCACGTCACCATTGGTTGGGTAATGCCACAAATGTTTATGAATGGACAATGGTTTTGCGATAAACAAGCAAACAAAGAAAAAACATCGAAACTAAGTTGCAGGGTAATGCTGTGCTGTGAACCAGCGCAAATTGAATCGATCACATTGCTACTAAGATTTTAAACATTGTTTTATTGCTTCCGTGTGTAAAATATTTATGAAAAAGATACCTATGTAAAGGAAACTGCTTGCAATTCTCAAGTGAAAATAAATTTCAACTTTTGTCTGCTAAAAATCAAATTACTCAAAATAAACGTTCTGGATAAATTTTGTGCATTTGCGTCGATGGTGGATTTTCGAAACTGTTTAAGTCATAAACATCAACAGTCATAAAAGCATTGAACTTGTATCCCGTGTAATAAAGCTGATAACCCAGACTATGAACTTTTATGAACAAGGAAATGCATTGTTGGTTGTGGTGTTGATGAGGTCCAGGAGAATACAAGCACATGTACGTGGTGTAATGATACTGGAAAATCACACAACAAAATACGTGCTTTTCGCCTCTGAGCTGGCTCATCATACAAATCAGGTAAACAAACGCATTTAACAAGAAACAGCAGGTGATAAATCGCGTGTGAGGAGGGACACAAATGTTGTTAAAAGTTGTTTTACGTAGCTGTACTCAAATGACACTTTTATCAGGAATCAGTTGGGATGCTAGAGTCAATACAACCAAAGATAAAAATGCACGGGTTGGCCATCTTGTCACTGCTTGCTTTGGCATCTCCACCAGCACTTAGACGTCCTGGTTTGAGGTAATTATTCTTATTTATAGTATTGCATTGGTTCTCAACCTTTTTAATGCTGCGGTACACTACAAAAATTTAAAAACTTTTGCGGGACAATTTCGCGCACATGATAAGGATTATTTTTTTAATACGTTGAATGTGTCTGCTTGCGACATCAAATAAAACTAATGCAAGGCTCCCAAGCCTCCCATGAAGTCAAGCAAACTCGTTATTTCATTGTCAATACTAAGATGTCTCTCTTTGTTTTAACTCTAATTTCAGTCAGTGATCAAAATCCATACTTTCGAAGCCATGAAGATGCAAATGATAAGATAATTTTGACAGCTTTCGAGCTAATTATCAGATAAGATCCTCGGCAGACAGACAAAACTTATCCATGTTGTATTGAAAAAATGCTGATTGACAGAAAATCTTGTTTCAGAAATCAATGAGATGTTCATCTTCTTCGGTAGATAGAGTGGCAGTCTCGTTTCTCCGAATGAGATAATTACACATTTATGGTCATCTTTTGTCGCATTCTGGGAGGTAATTCCGATGTGGTAACCGTAGATCAGTCAGTGTCTTAAATATTCCTGCAACAACCCTCTTTTACAACGGAGATTCATCAAGAGTGGGAAACGCATCGAAAAATTGGTTTGAAATTGATAGTTTTCCACAATATCGATATTTCGTCAAATGAAGTTAATCTTGAAGTTGCTCAACTGTAATTATATTTCCGAATGAACCTTGTACGCCTGAATTTAAACTATCCAGCTTGTCAAACAAGCCAGAAACAAAATAAACTTTCAACCATTAAAATGCATAATGAATAGAATATCCAAAGTCTTTTGTAAAATTTTACGCAAAAGAAATAAATTGAGGTTTTAATTACCACAAACTCTTTAACACAGAGGGGGAGAACCTAATTACTATCACAGGCCACATATATTGTGCAATATCGCTAGCAAGCCGCAAAAAATGCAATTAAGTTTATCGTAAAATTCTACGTTATGTTTGTAAGGAAAATAAGAGGAAACAAAATTATAAGCGAGAGAGACTTATCGTAACTTACTCTCTACGTGTCTGCGTATCTGCGCCCTGGACAGAAATTTAACAGCGTCTGAAAACCTTACACGATGTCACCTTCTGCAAACAGTGGGGGATTGTCTATTCCCCTATTATAAATAGGTTTGTTTTCACTTAACCGTGTTCAGCTATGTTATGTGCCGTTTTGTAGCTGTGTTGCGATCGGGAATCCCGAGTGGCATATGCGCAAAGCTTCGCACTGTGGCAGCAAGCAACAATAGAGAATAGAGACATGCCATGATCACTCTGTTGTTGCTTGTTCGAGCCACATATATGTATGGTGTTGTTCTTAACGCACATCCCGTTCGTGGTGAATCACACATTTAACGCAACATCACCGGAGAGGTTGCAACAGCTGCATATGTCTTCTACAGGAGTGTAACGCATTTGTATGCTTGTTTTATGTCAATTGTGTGCTTCGTACATTGTTTTTTGCGTTGCGATGCGTATAATGTGTTTATGCATTGTGGCACTGTGTTTGATTTAACAAAATTTTGGGGGGGCCTTGACTAGAAAACTTTAAGTTTGTTTTGGCTTCCTGGTTGTCGGTAGATTCTTGAAGTATTTGCTTCCGCGTTGCTCCTGTTTGCTGTATCGTAACACTTACTTACATAATACACAGTTAGGTGTCATAATACAGCAGAGGACTTCCCAACAAAACCAAATTAATTTCAGCGTAAACTTGGGCAAGTCTGTTTTAATGACTGGTTTGTTAGAAACTGATTTCATTTGAAAAGTACTATTAAAGCTCTAAGTTTGCTGTGAGCTTTCGCGGAATCAGCCGAATGGGCTCTGCTTTCATTTTTTTGCGATGATTCAAATTTGCACATGTCTGTATTCAATTAACTAGTAAAGTCGTTTGTTTCGAACAGCTTTTTCGTATTGTTGTGCCTTCTAACTTGTATTGCTTCAATCTGTCTGGAATAATTCATCTACGGTTGCCATCTCCTTGCTCAGCACCTCTTCTACTGCCTGCCACTCTCCAATAGCATAAATTATTGCTAAGTCGTCAGCATATACATACTTTCTGGAGACTGCAATTGGCAGGTCAGAGATGTAGATGTTGAAGAGAAGGACAGATCCCTGTTTGGACGCCGTTTTTGAGGCGTCGTAACCTGCTTCGTTTGCCATTTCCGGTGGTAAGGATGAAGCTGTGATTGACAACCATCTCCATGATTATGCGGACCATGTGTCTATCAGGTAGCAGACGCAGTAGCTTGGTAGTAATGCCGCGATGCCATACAGTGTCGTAGGCTACTGGGCGATGGACACATGCAGCTCCGGCCTTCTTCTTAGCTGAAAAGCTATCCTCGATTCATCGATGTCCTGTGTCAGAAAGGTGATGACCTGATCTACTACACTCGACCTCGAGTGTCGAAAACCCGCCTGCTCCTGCAGCAGTAATAGGTCGATGATTGGTTCCACACGATCGTAGATGAGTCTCTTGAAGATCTTGAAGGGGACACACAGACGAAATATAGGGCGATTGCTGTTTGGATCTCCCAATGGCTTTTCCGACTTAGGGATCGCAACTATTAGTGCTCTTCTCCATTTTGAGTTGGCGCAAACAGGAAGTGACGAAAACATAAAACCAAGTTTTGAGAGCCGGCCCGGCGTGGAGTATAAACTCTGGGAAGATAGAATCCAGACCCGGAGACTTTCCTGGCTTCAGGTGCCTGAGGGCGACAGCAAGCTCCTCTGGCCTGAAAGGGCCAGAGATACTGCTACCCTCAGGTGTTGGGATCTTCCATAGGTCGAACAACTGCTTGTTGACAAGCCTGGTGGTCTCGCGGCTCCCAGTCGTGAGTGCCCTGTTCTTCAGTGGTTGTGAGGCGATGGAGTTTGCTGAGACGGGGCACAGGCGAGAGGAGCGTCCAGACATGCCAGTAAGTTTATTGATGGTGCTCCAAGCCTTGTGGCTGGAGTGGGAGAAGTGATGGAATTGACAGCTTCTTCCCATAGGTCCTGCGTTTTCTGTTCGATCCGAGAAAGCAGGGACAAAGTGGCTCTATCGGAGTCAGTCCCCACACAGGCTCTGAGGAAGGAACTATGGAGGGTCTCGTACTCTTTGTCCCAACATGGCACATAGTTCTTGCGACGGCCACGTGGGATGCATTGCTTAGCCGCAAATAGCAGGCTATCGCAAAATTTCTGGTGTGCCTTTGCGATGTTTGTTGTTTTTGGAGATGGCAGTCTCTCAACGAATTCACCTGTGAGAAGGCAAAACCGCTTCCAATCAGCCCATTTTCAGGAGAAACGCTTAAAATATTTATGTTAAACAATGGCGTTTTTCGCAAAGTGAAACCTCTCGATCTTCGCAAAGTTTAAATGTTGATGGGCACCTTGACTCATCTAAAACACTTATTTGTAGATGCATTAACCATTTTGACCAAAGAACTGCAACAGTTTGAAAATATGGATGTGTCTGTGGAGGGTTGCGAGGGTTACCTTGAAAAATTGAGAAAATATTGCAACGACCTTATTGTCAAACTCCGTCATATGGGAGAAGTGAACGATAAACTGCTGCTACACTTAACTGGTATGAAATGCAAGAGCAACTCGTATCGCAAGTCAACGGTGCATTGGCAAAGGTTTTTGTTGTAATACACCAGCTTACGCGTACCCACTTTTCACAACACACAAGATGACCCCAGAGAATTTATTGAACGTTGATATCAAAGACATACCTGTGCACTTGCTGCAATATGCTGGAAACATCAGCATCTCACGCATTACTGCTTTTCTGAAATTAATATTTAAACCTACAAGTGCAGACTTTTGCAAAAACTGCCCATATGAATTTTGTCAAGACAGACGACAATATATTGGAGACCTGCTCAATTGGAAAGACCGCCTAACCAAACTCGAGAAACTGGAAAGCAAAAAACAGTGTTTTACATTGTGATGCAAGATGTAAAAGCACTTTACTCAAACTTGTGCAGAGACACGGTATAACAAAGCCTTTGAATTTGTATTGGAGAAACATTCCAAATTCATCACCAAGGCCCGAGAAATCATTGTTGAATTGAACAAAATTTGCCTGAACAACGTTGTCACCCAACATGGAGACCAGTTATACATCCTAAAAACGGAAGTATAACCGGTGACAACCACTCTGTCTCATTTGGTGCGACGTGAGGCAGACCTTTTCCGCAGATTTAGCGATGACATAATTTGGATAGCTAGATCAGAATCGTCTAATGAAAGCGTTCGACAAGCACGCACGTCAGCGTTTGCCAACAGTGGTTTGGAAATAACGTTTCGCCACGCTTGCATAGCCGATCAAAAGGTGAAGTTGAGTTCCTAGATGTTGATCATTGCATATCTCCTGACGATGACTTTGGATGTGTTTCTAAAGTCTTCATAAAACCCACAGAGAGGAAGGCAGTTCATTAGCGGGAAATCACATACCCAAAGTCAACACTCAAGTCAATCTTATTTGGAGAAGTAATAAGGTTGAGGTGTCTTAACCGAAGAAAAGAAGACTACCTCAGCAGCTTAAATCGACCCCAAAAAAGCGATTCGCTCAAACTTTGCTTTGGACATGACTAATGACATGATAGCAGTGGTATCAAATCGGGAAGAAAGACTACGCCCCTCAAAATGCGACACAAAAGATGACCAACAAGTTTGGGCTACATCTTTCCCTCTAACAGAGAAAGAAAAAAAGTTAAATCCCAAGGCAACCATAACTCACAAAAGACCTGAAACAATTGTGCAAATACTAACAAACTACAAGAACCTTGCTTTAAACAAGACGAGGGAACGTGTCAAGGGTGATTCAGGATCTTGCGGCCAGTGCACTTTGTGGTTGCTACGGAAACACGACAAATGAATGGCACCATGTGTTTCACAAATGATGAGCAAAACTAAAACCTTTCCGCTGAACCAAAACTTGACATGCGGAAATTATGGTCTTTACGTAGCGACTTGTGTGATATGCCTTGAACAGTATGTCGGATAAACCAAGAACAAATTTTCCAAGAGATGGTCATCTCACCGCAGTAATTGGAACAGACTTAATTGTAAAAACGACAAAAAAGGAAGTGGCCTTGTCGCGGCACTATGCATTGTTCCATGATAACGTAAATTAACCACCGATACAAGAAGCTTACACCGTCACTTTTGTTGAAAAACCAAATTTTCACTCTCTGAATATCTTCGAAGATAAACGGTACAACCAGCTTGGCGCACATGTTAATATTCACAGCATGATCCTCCCCCGCGTGAGATAAAAGTTTTCTTGTTTCGCTTCTGAACTGACCGTTGATGTGTTTTAATTATCGCGGCCAGCGTGGTATAGTTTGGTTCTCGTCAGTCACGGCGTTTCAAATGCGCCTGCTGAAGTTTGGTTGCCATCGCTACTAAATGCTAGCTTAGCTTACGCAATCTGCAGTTATGCTAAATCATACGGCGTGTTGTTTCAAGCTAAATTGGGGCGCCGCCTCGACAGTAGTCGAATTTATTTGAGAACGAAGTATTCTGTTATGTAAATCATTGTAGCTTACGTTGAGTTTTATTAAGTTCATATAACTTTTGAAGTACGTTTTGAAGTTGCAGTGAATACTTTCATTTGAGTAAGACGTAATTTCCAGTTTTAATTGTTGCAGTTGGTGTTGTGCTCTGTTTCACTACAGTCTTGAGGTTGTTTACTTTCTCTGGCCTTGCTTTAGCCTTTCAACGTTTCACCTGTTAGCATTTGCTTGCAGATGTAAGGACTGATGATGC
>JGI24021J15306_10012658_pt1 | contig 10484 bp, 5 predicted proteins | sample Ectturendosymbi1_FD_15306 | JGI IMG/M metagenome (IMG submission 15306) | reverse complement strand
CCAAGGAAAAAGTAGGGGGGCCAACATAATTGTCTCTCCTGCATGGTGATTTTCCGTTGTAATGAAGGTTGATTTGCTATGATTAACCCCATCAAACAGTGGCGATTCTAGAATTGAAAAGTGGGGGGTCAAGGAAAAAGTCAGGGCGCCAACATAAATGTCTATCTTGCATGGTGAATTTTCGTTGTTTTCAAGATTAAGTTGCTATGATTAACCCTGTCAAACCCAATATAGGCTTGTGAATATCGTTAAATATGAGCTAGCGTTATTTTTCACCAGAGACACATAAACGCCACTGTAAATGCAATCGCACACGTGTCTTTGTCGAATATTCTGTGCTAACCATGCAACTTCCACAGCACTACACAGGTAAAAGGAAACACCACTTCGCGTGCACAATTGTGCCAACCCACATGAACGAAGCAGCTCTACGAAAGTGAATACAATTCACATGAAAGCGAAATTGTTCTAACCACGAATTCCATCCTGACACAAAGACAAGTAGGCTGTTGATAGCAGCCAACTGGTTTCATCAAAATATTCTTACTACAAAGCACATCAAAAATAAACCATCTGCCAAAGGATTGATGACTACTAACTAATCCGTTTTGGTGGTAGTAGCTTATGGAGATTTTGTGATTTTGGTGTTCCCATAACAATGTTATGCAACTTCTTACTATTACGAGCTTAATGCCCATCTGCAGCGTGGATAGGGTGAGGACTATCCAATGCAGTATGCAGTTAACAGCAGCGAGGTTTCGGCATCAGTTACACCTAAAGTAGCATAGCAGCGTCCCAAATATATAGGGGTGCATCGGCGTTTAGGGCGCGTACCTGATAGCAAGATGTAACAGCAGGCGTAAAACTTATTTTGCAGAATCTTCCCAACAAAGTCGTTCATTTTAATATTCACACTGAATTTTCCTCTCACTTATCCTCAAAAGCTCACTTTTCAACCCTGCGTTGATTTATGACTGTTTGTCAAAAGCGAAACACGCACTAACTCTGAACCTAAAAAGATTCAGACGAATAGACCATGAGCAATATAATTCCACACAGCTCCCTGCACAGTCTATATTAGAATTTTATATCATCATTACCTCAATGTAACTTAATCCTTCGATTATCACGTCGACTGTCAAATTCATCAACGAAATCATCTAAATCTGTTTTTCAGTTAGTACCTTTCTATTGAAAGTAGATCAATCAGGGCAGGATTTAGCTGATGTGTGGACCTGGGCCAGGGGTCTTCAACCTTTTTTTGCTCATGGCCCACTAAATTAGTAAGAAATGGCGTTGGCCCATTAACGTTCAATGAAAAACACAAAGTTTCAACAACACAATAAATTAATCAGCTGAACATTCACACAAATTTTGAATTTATGGTAGAAATTGAGTTTATGGTAGAAAAGCTCTATGGCCCACTGAAAACAGCGTCATGGCCCACTACTGGGCCATGGCCCATAGGTTGAAAACCTCCGCACTAGGCTAATCCACTTGTGAAGGCCCCTCCCCCATTTTTACGAGGAAAAAATGGAAAAGCGTTAATCAATTTGCAAAAGCCGAAAATGACGATATTGACGCTCTAAATTACTGTCAATAAAAAACTGTAAATTATTACTAGAGTGCCCCACGATCACTGCGCTTGTTGCTAGCTTCGACGCAAAAAGTTCAATGACACGGAATTGTAGAAATTGTGCTTGGCCGGGTGGAACAGGATTATCAATTTCCAGAGGCAAACCAACCGAAAACGCCACGGTTAAAATATTTGACAAAACACATGGATTAATTGTTGTAAGTTTCACATCTGTCTTTTCTTATCTGTGCTCGTAAAAACCAACCACACTGCACATATGTATGGCGGCATAAAGACGTTAAAGCAGAACGTGGGGACCACGTTGCGGCTCGCTTACCACTGCTGTAAAAATCTCACACACACAAAACAAAACACGTCATGTGAAACGCACCCAACTGGTTGAACTGCTAGGTTCACGATTCGCATGTTCCTTACATTTTCAGACTGCAAAGAATCAAACGTAAAGAAACCGTCGCGCGAAATGATGTGAGGTTCAAATCAGAACTGTCTCCAGAAAGTCTTTAATAGGGGGTATTACATTTACGCAGGGGGACTTGACATTCTGAAAATTTGATAAAATATCTAGTGATTTGTAGTGTTTTATATTTCAATTTGAGGGGCTGAGAACCACTAATCCCAGGCATATAAGAACCACTAATCTGACGCATAAAACCCAAACGTGCTTTTGTAATTTTCTTTCTGTTTCCCTATTTTTTGTCTCTTTGGGGAAGAATTCTGTGGTTGCCAATTGGCAAAGTGACTTTTGCTTGCTATTCAAGATCACCAATGTCTCTGATTTTCTTGGCATGGGAGGAGTACAAATTTGCGCAAGTAGGGGAGATTAGGGACCTATGGCCATGCAGGACCTTTGGACCACGATGCCTTTCTCATAAATGACATATGGTAACGCTTCGTAAATCATGCGTAAAAATGGTTAGCAGACGTCAACTTGCTATGCGTAATGCAGAGGACCTTGGTCCAGTCATTAAGCAGTTATAGTTAAAAATGCATTTTTATGGAGTCAAAGTAAAGTTTAAAGGGTCTGAACTTTTTGTGATATCCGAGGATAGAAAGCAGATTTCCTTCAGTTGCTTGGTTTGCAAATAGAAGCGACATTTATGTTTGGAATGACAGCAGAGTTTTTTTTTAATTAATAAAGCAACAATGTTTCAGTAGCAGCAGCATCAAAATGGCTGGGTGAAGGACCTTTGGCCCACCTTGCATAAAGGACGTTTGGACCATGACCAAAGGTCCTTTATATAATTGCCCATTTTATAATATTGCAAAAAGGTTCCATAATAATCCATTCCTTACGTTTTCGTCTTTGTCTCTTGCGCTTTGCAGAAGTAGACCAGGTATGGTCACATTTAAAAAATGTAACAACATTAACGCAAGGTTTAATGAAACCACTTTGAGAAAGCCGTTAAGATGTGTTGAAATGTAGTAATAGCATTTTTGAGGCTGATCTTGATTACAATATTCGTCAAACAATTCCGCGGAGATATATACTAAAAAACAGAAACCTGTATCCAGAAAAGCTGTGGCGACAAAGCAGATAGGTTTTATGTCTGTGGTGTGTGGCTGATGAATTAATTTGTTTTTCAACTTTGAAATATAATTCGGCGTATATGTTTTCCTGGCAGATTTCTAATCCAGCAGAAAGCCAAAATTGTCATCCTACAAAGACTGCCGTATTTAATTGATTGTAAGCCGCGGCTCATGAAGTTTTTTTCATCAATTCGTGCGGCTTATAATCAAGGGCGGCTTACATTTTTATTTCTTTACTTCATTGCAAGGCAGGCCTATAGATGACGCTTAGTTTTTCTTTGGCTACATTTTGTTGACCAGACTTTCTTTTCGCATTCTCTTTATATGTAGTATCACATGCACGGTAGGGATGATGGGCTAATCCAGTGTTTCCCAACCATTTTAGTTTAGCGGCACCCTACAGAAAGCAAATATAATTTGCGGCACCCAGTGGCGAACGCACAGCAATTTTCTTTAAGGTTTGATGAAATTTTGAAAATAGCATTTATAATGATATATTGAAAAACGTATTAGCTTGCGGCGCCCCTGGGTATTGTATTATGGCACTCCGGTTGGGAACCACTGGGCTAAACTTTGTCTAGTGATAGTTTGTAATAAAAATGCAGGTGTTCATGTTGAGTTAGGATAACCCTAAAAGTACAGCTGTGGACGTGCTCTTTGCTAAGTAAAATAAGTGTTATGAAGAAAACTTGCATTTCAACTGCATTTCATGCTCTTTATTGCAGAAATGCAAATTATCGTTTTTCTTTTTTATGGTAAATAAGCAAAAGTTTCATTTCTCAATGTAAATAAACGAAATTTTGTTTGTCCTCTGTAATTATTGTCATGAAATTACCTGCAAAATAACGTGATCCCAAAGTCCCTTAGCCATGGGCCATTGGTCCCTTAGGATAGGGATCTTTGTGTCACTTTTTCAACAATTTTCAAAGTGCAATTATTCAGACGTTATAATATATTTTGGTTCTTTTTTGGTATTAAAATAATGGGGACTCTTCGCACTGTTCAGAAATCGACTTTAAGCCACTTGCGGCAAGCAGCAGGGATTGCATCGAACAAAATGTAAATCTGGGCCCAAAGGTCCCTAATCTCCCCTACTCAGTAGAAATCTGATTTCTGAATGACTTTTTGAAAGAAAATTAAAATGCAAAGAATCACATCTAAAAGTACCAATTGAGCTTAACCTAATAGAAACGCTGACAAAACCACTGTGTTTGTTCAGAAGAAGCAACTATGTTTAGTTCCGGAGACTGCTGTTAGCCCTAAACATATAGCTCTCATCTGCAAGAGCCAGAGAGAAACTTAGTTGAAGGGAGCCCACTGACCAGCCCAACACTCTGAAAAAGTTGAGAAATAATAGTGAATCCGGATGTGGATGGCTATACCAAAACCCGAAATCAACGGAAAACACTCCGAAAAACGCAATAAACATCAACTTACTGTAAACCAGATGAATAGTAAATACCAAAATACAAGCTAGGTGAGGGCCCGTTGTTCACATTTAGCTTAAAAGGGGGGAGGTTCGCACCCTTGCCCCTGCCCCCATCAGTTACGCCACTTATCAGGTGCATTTCAAACACGACCAGCCACAAGTTCTTAACCTGATTCGCTCGTAACAATCCGTACAATTCAGCAAACGCAAGACGCAGCCAGCGTGCTTAGCGTATATCGACAGAACAGTCGGCATGCGGCTTGACCAACCGTCATATTGAGATTCATGGAAATTTGTTGGAAGACTCTGGCATTATCACCATGAAATCTGAATGGATGAATAAAACAAAATGACATGAATAATCCTGANAAAAATTTTTCATGAATATTTACTTAAATGATCATATACCGACAGTGTACTCTATGCCAAGCCTACCACAGTTTGTTGGAGGCCCACGTGGATCTTGAGGCCCTAGGCTTAAGCCTATATAGCCTGTTGGTAGATACTGCCTTGAGATCAATGTTACCCAATCTTTCACTAGTTATGGAATTTCTGGGAAATCTTTACATTAATTTTATTTTTGAAAAACTTCTCTCGCATTAAGCACTGGTGACGGGAAGAGTTACAGCTACCAGTAACAATCAAACGCAGCTTTGTAACTAGCTATACATGAAAAAACTTGTTCGTTCGGGCGATATAGGCAGCTTCGACTCCTTCCGAAGCAAATTCTTTGTCAAAGTTATTTCACGTTTTAAATCATTTCCACTAAATAAATATGAATTGCGGATTATTTCAAGTGTTTTTCTGATAGAAATATTTTATCTCCGGGGCAAAGAGCTGAAATACGCGAAGAAGTGCTTTTGAATCATTGTAAAAAATCCATAACAAAATTCTATTGAGGCTGCAGAACATGTGAGTAGAGCTAAAACTCTGGTCACGAACCACTTACGTAAGATGTTTCCAAGTCGTGTACACAAGGTAGCATAACGCAATACAGAAGCCAGAATAACTTGAGATAAATTAACGGAAAACAATTCTTAAAGCTTTCACAAACCTTTTGCTACTGGAACAAGCAACAATCTGCTGACAATAATATAATCCAGTTCCATTTCATGCTGAAATGCACGAAAGATCAATCTTCCCACTTCTGCGACTGCTTCTTAGTTTCGAAATTAATTTTTCAACACCACGACAGCGGTCTGACTAAATTTCACGCAGGATCCGAGCAACCATTGGTGTGTGTTGTCATAATCAACTTTGTTTACCCGACCGTCAAAAACAATAACACAGCTTATTATGCATTTGGGAAATATTGACTACAGGCTACAGGTTTTCTGAATTATCTTTTAAAATATTTCTGGCCGAAGATTATCTATTGTATATGTCAACCAAACAAAATTAAACGGGAAATTAAGAAAAAAACTGGGGGCCAAGCAAAAATCTGGGGGGGACATGGCCCATCCAGGCCACCCCTTAGAACCGCCGCTGGGGGGAAGCCGGCAGCAGCATCGTCGCAATGCGCATGATGGATTGTGTTCGTGGCAGATACTGGCCACGACTTTCGTTAACAATATCTAGGGGGTTTGCATCGAAAATTTTCGTTTAACTAGAGCGGAAACATCTTTGAAGTTTATGTTGCTATCATGGAAGTGCATGAAATCCGCTTTTGCGAGCTCTTGTGCACAGGAATTTTGAGACGCAAACACCCGATGGTTGTTAGTTATGTTGTAGGAGCTGTCGTTGGAAGTTTAAAATGCTTTTTGTTCGAAGTTAATTCCGTTTTACAACGGTTTACTTTCCGATGCAGATTCCAAGAACGGAAAGTTCACTGGCTTCAGCATTGAAGCATGTCGCAGCATGGTGGCGCTCATGGACGTATCCTTTTGTCGTCGCTTGGCGGTTATTTTCAATGGCTTCCCTTTGTAAAGTTTTTTTTCTGCTATGTCAAGTTGTCATGTACGTGTGAAACGGTTTCCTGACTTTCAAAAACAAACAACGTGCGACCTGCCTGGAATTAGTTGCCGATGAAAGAATCATCAAAGTTTTTGTTGCAGTGTAAATTGTTTGACCAACTTCGAATTAGCGAAGTACAGTTGTAATTGATTCGCATGCGCTCAAGTTTCCATAGCAACTTCTGAAGCACTGAATGTTTATTTGCATTTTTAGCGCATCGTGGCTCTCGCATCTGATCGTGTAATTCCGACCCTTGTTGAAAATTCCATCGATTTTCTTGTTTTTTTCGTTAAACGTTTTTTGTTGTTTCAGGAATAGTTAGACATTTGTACTGTGCAGCTTGTTTCATTGTCACAGAGATTAGCCTCTCTTACTCAAAAAAACCTATTGAGTGTGAGAAGAGTATGTGGCCGGGTAGACATTTTTTCTATAACATGTTCATGTGTGCAGGAAAGTATAGATAATAATCTAACATTTCTCGCAACTTTGTAAAATTAAGTTTTTTTGCAGTGGCATCTAATCGTCATTTATAGTCGACAAATGTGATATCTTGTCACGTGGTTTAGTTTTTGTATAAAAATCTGATGAAAGTGAACGAACAATTTCGAAACCTCATGCATTTCAATTTTGCTGGAAATGTTTACTTCTAGCCAGGCGCGCAATCAGAGGGGGGGGGCATTTGGGGCATTTGTCCCCCCGAAAATTTCAAAACATTGCGTAGCAATTTTGACATTTGCAGAAACTTTAAAAAAGTAACGATGAAATTTTATATTCTAATCATTTTTAAGAAAAGTCTTTCTTGCATTTTTGTTTTTCCTACTGGTTAATCATCTCCTTACAAGATTTATCTTTAGACTAGCCATTTGATCGAAAATGTAAATAATGGTTATTTAAACACAAACATGCTGGAATTGTCAAAACTTGGGAGATAGAAATATGTTGGTATTTATAATGTTGGTGTTTCTGGTACCAGCACCACGGCTTGAGACGAAGGGCTTAGTAAAGTGTCATATGAATGCTAGTCAAGTGTTGAACGCACCTACCTACTACACCACTTTGGTTCCAAATAATGCTTAACCAGACCCTAACTTTTGCAACCAGTGCAAGCCCTGTAAGCTCATAGTCTCAAACTTGCTTCTAAAACTTCCACGCAACTCGTGGATGCCAGAAAAAGCCATTTTGCCCCAAACACACCTGATCCGTTGCGCGCCAAAGACACAAGACACCTGATCCGTTTTGCCCGAAATGGAAGCATTCAAAGATCCCCTCACCCTTGACATAGGCTATCCCTCAAGCTTGAGATCTTCATCTGTGATAGAAATTCAAACACATGGTAGATGAATATGGCTAGAACGAATTTTCTAAAACAAGATAAAAAGTTAGGCAAGTTTACTAGTAGCCTACGCACAAGACCGGGCAAGAAATTCCAGCGCCCTAGGCAAGGTCAGTTTTCAACGCCCCCTCAACTAGTGTTCGCTTATGATGGCGCCCCTCCTGTTCAATCAACCATGGCACGACTTTTTTTAATATATGGCGTAGATAATGACGATTTTTTACATCAAGCTGATTTCTTGAATGAATATTGGGTTTATCTGAGCATCAATTTCATCAAAATTTAATTTACACCAGTAACAGGCGTTACAGCATTCATGCATACACAAAAATTAGCATACGAGCCTTAAAACTTTGTTACTGGCCCGTTGTCCCGTTCTTAGAGCCTGCAAGCTCTGACAGTCCCGAACGCTACCATCATGTTAGTTGTGGTACGTTTCACTTGGAATTTGTTTTGGTAAATAAGTGTACGGTGGTGCGTCCTACAGCATAATAATCCAAATTTGACCGGTTAACTAGGCTACTAACGCCAATAATGTTGGCGTTTCGGTAATGTTCGGTAACCTGACTACACGTGATGGCTGAAAATTGATTTAGTGAAGGCTTCGACCCAGGCCACGTATCCAAGTTTAAAGGTTCTGGAGAGGCAAAATGCATTTTAGCCGGGCAAGATTTTTGCCTTATTAAATGTTTGAAACAAATCATTCTGGTCACAACAAAATTTTGAGGGCACAAAAAATTGGGGGACACTGCCCCCGAATGCTCCCCGTGGATACGGGCCTTCTTCAACACAAACCTATTCCAATGAAAGCGTCGCATCGAAAAAAATAGAAATGAAAAGAACAGTGATAATAATGTTCAACATTTTGTAGTGAGCTTAATAAAATATGGCCTGCAGAGCATGTTTTTCTGGCTCTGACACCATGTCATTGATCGAGTTGTAAGCACCCTAGACAGGTTTCTTTCCAGCCCCCACCTCTCATATTCAAAGATCCTTACTCCACATAGAATAAATCGCGTTGTATATTTTGGAAATAGGAGTTTTTTTTCATCGGAAAAGTTTATTAGATGAATAAAATATATACCAGATTGCGACATTGCTTACCTTGTGCATGTGAAATTGAAATTAATAGGAAAAATATTAATCCCTCTGCAGCAAACCTGAAATAATGTACTGTAGTACATAGGCGTAGCAAGGGGGGCCTAGGGGCCATGACCCCAAGATTTTTGAAACATCTGGTCATTTTGTGCTTTGAGAAGCGGTATCCCAAAAAATAGTGCTATACACCTAAAATCAAACATTTTGCCTCCCCCCAATTTTTGGGCTGGCTACGCTACTGGTGTAGTACCTATATCTTCTCATAAACTGCATGAACGTGTGTTCCCTTCATTTTCATGTTTTTTCACCTTTACTTGTTCTTCTTCGTCACCTTCTAACCCACACAGTTGTATTTTTGGTCCTTTTTGGCGCCCCCTTTGACCCAGCGCCCTAGGCAGCCGCCTAGTTTGCCTTATGGTAATGCCGGCATTGCCTATACAGCTGCCACACACACTAAAGTCATGATTGCACTATTTTAATGCGGAAGTAGGTGTTTGTATTAGGCTAATAATTTTTACTCTGTCCTGATCGTTCGGTCTGCATCTTGATTAAACTGAACTTTCCCATTTTTGGAAATGTTACGAAAAGAGCTTTATCAATATTGTACCACGGTTGAATAAGCACGATGATGTTATCGAATGAAATTTCATGAGAATTGCCCCCGTCCACCGAAATGAAGAGCTGGTTGCGCCCCTGCTTCTAGCTGACCTCAGTAAAATTAACTATATTTTCTTCTCTGCAAGATTGGTCAAATTTTGTTTATTGTCAGTGTTATACACTCTCAGGAAAACAATCGAATGATTTCCTTGACTCGTCTTTCTCATCAGGTCACTCACTCGGGCAAACTTGACTACGAAGAGTTCAAATCATTAGGGGTTCATGTTTGGAAATGCATTGTAAGTAAATGGAACTTGTTACTTTTATCCCCCAGTGCAGCATATAGAGGTGTCAACCGCAAGAGCAAGCACGAAATGCTTCCTTACCAGAAACAAACAAATTATTGTGAAAAGTGATGCGCCGTTAATTTTTTGACCCGTATTCGATCATTCTACGCTTGCATCACTCACCCTTCTTGAAAGCTAAAAACAAAGACTTAGATTGCGACCGAAAGCTGTTTCTTTGTGGTATTGACCTGAAGCTGGTCTCTGTTTCTTTTCGAGTAAGATCCGGTCGTTTGTGACCAGATGTTGCAAATCATCCTGAAGTTTTGCCGCGTGCTTGTATTGCAAGTATGCTTTCATCAATAAACAATTTATAGCTGTACAGGTCAAGGCAACTTCAGTGCGTGCGATTGCTTCAGAACTTACACAACAGCGAAAACACATCTCATTGTAAAGCTTTCCCAGTCCACGGACTGCTCCGTGCATTCACAAAGCTCCTGTGCTATCATTCGCCATGAAACCGCAGTCACGTGATTGCCAGTTTTGTTTCTATCTTCTTGCACGATGTACAAAAGCAGGCAACTCATATTCAAGTACGGTAACTTGTAAGTCCACCAACAAGTTTAAAACCTTTCAAGCCAGATCGTTTTGCATAGTGGAGCAATC
>JGI24021J15306_10012657_pt1 | contig 10486 bp, 10 predicted proteins | sample Ectturendosymbi1_FD_15306 | JGI IMG/M metagenome (IMG submission 15306) | reverse complement strand
GTGAATGTGGCATGTTGTGAATGTGGCATGTTGTGAATGTGGCATGTTGTGAATGTGGCATGTTGTGAATGTGGCATGTTGTGAACGTGGCATGTTGTGAACGTGGCATGTTGTGAACGTGGCATGTTGTGAACGTGGCATGTTGTGAACGTGGTCTGTTATGAACAGGTCTCTCACGAACGGGTCTGTTATGAATGTGGTGTGTTATGAACTGGTCTGTTATGAACAAGTCTGTTATGAACAAGTCTGTTATGAACAAGTCTGTTATGAACAAGTCTGTTATGAACAAGTCTGTTATGAACAAGTCTGTTATGAACAAGTCTGCAATGAACAAGTCTGCAATGAACAAGTCTGTTATGAATGTGGTCTGCTGTGAACGGGTCTGTAATAAACGGGTCTGTTATGAAAAGGTTTGTAATGAACGGGTCATTTATGATTGTGGTGTGTTATGATATGTCTGGCTCAATGTTACTGACGACAGGCAAAACAGAACTGAATGCTCAAGGCTGCCAACTGTGGAGTTTAATTGTTCATATTGACCTAGATTCAAAACTGTTCATATTTACCATGTTTGTTTACACGATTGATAACTGACACATTTGGGCATGCCCTTTTGCAACACAGTCTGTTACAAGTTGGGGCATGGGTGGTGTATTCGGAATAAAACGTGACATTCCCTTTGTTACAGCTGGAGCGGTGTGGTGACCAAAGAAAAGTTGCAAGCTATTATTTTAAATATGAAATTAATAGTGAAAATATTACTGTAACACAAAAATACATGAAAAAAATATTACCATAACGCAAAAATATGAAAATAATCAAACACAAAAAAACATTGAAAATATATCTCGAGGGGCAGGGAGGTTGGGGAAAACCCCTCGCTACCTGAACACAACTGAAAGCCGTGCAATACCACCCCTGACCGCCTTCGTTTACTACTGGGTCTGGGCAGCAGATGCAACAACGTCAAGCAAGGAAAGACGTTTCAACAACAAAAAACAATTGAGTACAGAAAAAAATTCATGCGTAACGCCAAGAAAAGGATACAAACAAAAACAACAAAAAATCACAAGCGAGGCACTGCTTTGTTATCACTTCACCTGATAATAACATGGGTTGGCCNTAACTTTTGCCCAATTGCCATAAACGCCATGCGGTTGACGTGCAAGGTCCAACATGAGTAGCTGCATGCAAATCTTTATGTAACGGATTGAAAGAAGATTTAAAGACATTAAGCTAAAAAGTGACAGCCTGACAATAACTCGGCTCATTCAAAGCTGCTGTTGCTTTCTCCTTTCTTTGTCATGTTTTTTGCTGCCACGCCATGAAAATAAGACATAAATGCAGGAGATAACAACATGCATAAGCTGGCCTTTTGTTTTGAGACCAATCTGAGTAACGCTGAAGTGCAACTTGAATTGCTGATTGCGTGCATTCTGATCATATACATTAAGTACAGATGAATGCAAAATGTAATTTGCTGCATTGCTGTTCGTATTGATTTTTCTAATCAATTTGTATTTCACAGAAAAGCTAAGAAAAAGCAATAGTTTTTGCCTGTTCAAAACCAAACGTACCTTTCTTTTTCCAAGTTATCCCACCTGTTCGCGCATACACAACTCTATACCTGAGTTTCCTTCCGGTATCTCCTCGTCATCAAAGATGTAACCAACTTTCGGAACAATGACATTCACCTTGCAAAGTCCACAAGAGATTACTCGAGTTGTTCCTAGAAATGTAATGAACAATTTTAATGAACATGAAATTATCGTTGAACGCAAAAGCTATTTTGCACCAACTACAGCAGGGCTTCCCAATCTTTTTTTTGGCAATGTACCCTTTCAGCATTCTGACAGATGAATATGTAACCCTAAACTTTCTTATGACAAAATATTTTATCATGCTTAATCATAAATATATTTGAAAATAAGCATATAATCATTTTTGAAAATAATATTCATTGATATATGTGAAAAAATATGTAAATAAATATACATTTTTCTTGTAATGCTAACCTTAAATGTACCCCTTTGGATAGGCAAGTGTACGCCTAAGGGTACATGTACCCCAGATTGGGAACCTCTGAACTAGAGTAAACTACTGGTTTATTCAATCAACGCCAACAACATACTGCATGTCACATAGTACCAAGCACCAGGTTCACTTTGTTCTTGTACTCAATGTGGAGTGTCAGTTTTCAGCGATGCTCATCTTTGCTTTTGTGCTGGAGGCACCGCGACTACTTTCACACTGATTGCTGCATTGGTAGCACAGCGTGAGAACCTTTCGTTTGAACATAGGTGATTGTATTCAAGAAAGAGGTTGGACAAGCCGCGTGCACCGTTTTTTATGTCTACGGTATGTCCCAACCAGATTTCAAGCCCAGGCTACCAGCTGTTGCGACACAGATTTATCCAACTGCACCGCTTTACCAGTAGTGTCAAGCATAAAGGATAAATGTCAAATTGCAAAACCATTTCGCAGTTTGCATTTCTCTCAGATCTTGACAATAAAATCTTGCATCAACTTTTCAGCACCGTTACAAGTTGCAATCGCAGAAACTTTTTTAAGCAAATGTGCAATAACCAGGCCTATCAATATTTCTTACACTTACTTAGCTTTTCGCAACTAATCCAGAATAGCAGAGTTTGAAATTGTCTTTCTTCGATGTTCTGTGAGTAATTTATTTGGAGATTTTTAAGATCACTTTCTGGGACATTCAGTGCATTCTGAACAATGTTAGTGTTCCATACGTCAGGATTAGAATAGCTCTGGGTAACTGAATACATCAGCCAAGCGCAATTACGGTCTGCAATACAGAACGTACAACATAAAACACAGCCCACAAATTCAGGTATGTTTAATTTGAACTGGCACAACTGCAATGCACTTATTTCGTCAAATCGATCATTTGAAACCCCTCGCAGTGAGTCCACACGGAAACGGATGAGAGCAAGCAAACATTATTTGGTATGCAAAAAAAAAAACATCCTTTAACCACTGCTCATGAAATACCATCTACAACTACTTCACCAACAACCTATGAGTCTTCATGGCCTCGTTGGGATTAGTACGCACTATTGCAGTGGCAGGAATGCATGTCATAAGTCAAATGGAAAAAATTTCAGCTGCACAAGCTAAAATCAAGACGATTCAGCCCACACTGCAAATATTTGCAAGACTGAGGCGATTTCAACATTTGTATCAGTTTTGAACAATACCATGCCACTGCAGCACTTATGGACACTATGCTTTACCAACACACTGATAAACTATCGATAGCAAACTGAACAGTGACCAACTATTCATGCTCGGGGAGTGCTAGAACGGTATTTTGAAGAATATACTGTTGGAACCTTTGAAAAACGCACAAAGGATTCAAATCTTGCAGTGCAGTCGCTTGCGTTACTAACAAAGTTTGTTCTGCTTTGATCAGTATGTTGGCAGTGTTGCCTCTAAGAAAATTTTGCACTGAGCAAATGCTTGATTCAGTGCGTAGTAGGCCATACCAAATTTGAACAAATGCCTCAGATCTCTACGTAAGTTGGTCAAAAGTTGCAGTTGGCCTCATCATTCACAAAAATGACAAAAAATTTAATCAATTGTTGTTTGACGCCTCCTCCATAAACGTTTCCATGGAACCAACCCAAAAAATAGAAACATGCAAGATGTCAACAACCAAAAAAACTAGAACAAAAAATTTTTTTTAATGAACGAGAACTAACATGTTCCTATGTGCATACATTTGACTTGCTTATTTCATGTTTTTTGAGATATTTAAGATTTCTTGATTTTTTGACGATTTTAGGCCTAAGATTTGGATTTTTGATGCTTAGTGATACTTACATGAAACTTAAGTACAGATTTTTGAAAAGTCTCCTTGTCATTTTTAGTGACTCTGTTCCCCTGAGTGAAAAGTGAGCAATAGCTAAGGCACTCCACCATCACCCCCAGCAAAGTAATGAAATAGTTGCGCAACAGATGCTTCTTCTGACTGAGTATTCGCTTGTTGATCTTGCTGGAAAATATTCCTGGACACTACTTCAGCTCCTGAATGTAGACGATGGCTTTTTAAAAGCAGACCCCAAGTCTTGACAACAAAATAGTGGTTGTATTACTGCTCACATCTTTTTGAAGAACCTAAATGCTGCCAATGATGCTTCAGAACATACCCTTAAGAAAGTAGCAAGAATATTTAAGGAACAATGTCAGTGTGCTATGGCAAAAACTATATGAAACTGTGACATTTTATTAAAGAGTGACAAAGCAAAATCTTCAAAGGGTTAGGAAGCACTTTGATTTTTTTCTGAAATGAGAAAGATATAAGAAACCTGACAATCACTTTTACTAACTATACACCTGACAAACTTCTGAAAATGTACTGCAGGTATTTTTTGTTTTTCCCAAGGTTAGCCCTTGTGTCTTTTATGTACCATCCCACTGTGCTGATGAAACTACAATGCTTTTGTTTACATGTTTATTCAGATCAACTAAAACCTGGCAATGGTATCTCATTTTGTATGGTTTTAGCATTTTTTTTTGTTATGTGAGTGATAAAGTAGTCAGCTTCATTGATAGTATTCCTATGCGTAACATTGCTTAATGCAAACACTTTATACAGGATATCTTTTTTTGATTTATAACAAACAAACTTTATGACAGTGTGCTTCATAATGCACTCATTAAGCTTCTGGCTGATCATTACACTGTGGATTATTATGTTGAACTAGATTTTTTTTTCAAAAATTTCTACGTAAGTTTCATACAAGTACCAGTAAGCATCAAAAATACAAATCTTATGCCTAAAATCGTCAGAAAATCATGAAGGTTTAAATATCTCAAAAAACATAATATAAGCAAGCCAAATCTATTAAATGCATATAGGAACAAGTTAGTTCTGGTTCATTAGAAAAAAAATTTTGTACTAGTTGTTTCGGTTGTTGAGATCTTGCATTTTTCTATTTTTTGCGTTTGTTTCCATGGAAATGCTCATAGAGGAGGTGTCAAACAACAATTGATTCAATTTTTGTCATTTTTGCGAATGATGAGGCCAACTGCAACTTTTGATTAACTTACGTAGAGATCTGAGACCTCCACCCAATTTTGGTACGGCCTAGTGCGTAAGCACTCAAGCAACCATGTGGGTACACATCTAGTGAAGCGCTTCAAGAGGTAGAGGTCTATGCAATATACATCGGATGTAAAATTTGTTGTTGTGTTGGATTTCAGTGAAAGCATTTAATAAGCAGGGCAAACCACATATTTGGAATGACTTCGTGGATACTTTTTGGCTGAAAATTAGAGCTTATTTGAAAAAAGTCACTGAAGTCAAGTATGTGAAAGGGTCATTTCATTTAAATTCAACCCTAATTTTTAAAATTTGGAACCACATGGTTTAGGTTTTTGCTCCTTTTCACATATGTTTGCAGCTACAAGTTTAAGAAAATTGACACCAATTTTGCAAAAATTGATCGTGCTGTTTTTGGTTTTTCACTCCTGTATTCTTACCACTAGATGGCATTCGCACTGATAAACAATATAAAAATGACTATAACTCTAGATCTGCTAGTCCAATCCTGATGAAATTGGTGTTTATCCTCATGTTTTCAAGGATGGGCTTTCTAAATATGCAGTTTAAAATGACCTAAAACCCACACTTTTCATGATATTTGCGTTTTTGCCCCCATATATTGCTCGCCTAATTGGGGATGGATGCCTAAAATAAACTTTTTATAATTTGTTGGTTTAGATTAAAAACATGGCTGTGTTTCCAAACATATTATTCTCAAGACTAATATTTATGAACTGCTACAAAAAATCACAAATATATGCAGAAGAATTGGCTGCAAACAAATTTCCTTTGCACTATGACATCACAATTGACATTTACATACCATCTATGACATCACAAGTACCATTCACATACTCTCTATGACATCACAAGTGACATTTACATACTGTGTCTGCAATTGCTTTCCTGTTGTATTTAAAAAAGCATACTTCATATTAACAATGTTTTCAGGATGATGTATCCTTATCCATGAATTTTATCAAAAATGTTTTCACTGAATTTTTTTCACTGAATTTATTGATGTTCACCCAACCTCTGAACTTTAGTGGCAATCTAATAGGATCTACCTTCATTTTATTCCAACACTTCAATTGAACGAGATGCTTTGAACTCAAAAAGAAACCTGAAGTCTTCAGTTGAGTATGTTCAACTTTGAACTGTTTATAAAGGACTGTTAAAGTGCAGAAGTTCCACAAGAAACACTAAAAGACAACCCATATACAAGTAATCAAAGGCAGTTTCTATCATATTACAGGTATTTTATGCAGTCATTAGCTAGCAATTAACAAGACTGTTATGCAACAGATAGAATGTAAATGCCACTTGTGATGTCATAGAACAGATAACTGAAATTTGTTTAGAGCCAATTCTTCTGCAATTATTAGTGATTTCTTTGTAGAAGTTCATAAATGTTAGTCTGGAGAATAATATGTTTGCAAACACAATCATGTTTTCCATCTAAACAAAAAAATTGTTTTTTAAATTTATTTCAGCATCCACCCCAAATTACGCGAGCAATGTAGGGGGGACAAAAACGCAAATATCATGAAAAGTAATGGTTTTCGGTAAATTTAAACTGCATATTTGGAATGCCTATCCTAGAAAACATGGGAATAGACAACCAATTTCATTAAGATTGGACTATCAGATCTAGAGTTATAGTCATTTCTTTGCTGCTCATCAGTGTGAATTCCATCTGGTGGTAAAAATACAAAAGCAGTGATAAACAAAATCACAAACTGCTCGATCAATTTTTGTAAAATTGGTGTCAATTTTCTTAAAAATTTGCAGCTGTAAAAAAATGTGAAAAGGAACAAAATCTCAAACCATGTGGTTCCACCCATGGGTTGAATTATAATGAACTGACACAAATTCTCCTAACTGAAACTGATTTTAGATTGCTTTAGCTAGGTGACAGTGAAATCAGTCAGCAAATATTTTTGGTAACAAATTAATTTCACATGACTTCACGCATCCTCAGTTCTAAAATCTATAAGGGGTTCGAACGAGTGAAATATTGAAAGGTATAAAGCAAGCAAGAGTAGAGAAACCAAGCAAAATCAAGACTAAAATAATCCAAGCACAACGCGCAGTAGGCAAAAATAGCAAATAGGTCGTACTTAGGACTTCGAGAGCCGGTATACGATATATTCGTACTTCGATTTCGGCCTAAAAAACAGCAGTTTTCGGTTGCCTTACCAACGCCCTAGCTCCTCCACCAATTGCGCTAGAGAGCTGTTCAAGGTCTCAAATGGATCGGCCAGTCTAGTAGATAGCACTTGAAAAAATTTTTGTGGTTGGGGGTGCGGATTTTTTATGACTGACGTCATAAGTAAAGTAGTTTTAGGTTCATTTTGGCTCACATTGCCTGGCCTAAGGCCCAACCGGAAGGCCAGAGTGTTTCGCTGAAGTTTTCATTGGAAACTAGACACGAGTCCGAGTCTTTTGAGCCTTTGATCGACTTTCTAGCGTTTCTGGTTCAAAAGTTCTGATCTAAAATAAACAAGTTATAAAATTAATTAATTATCTAATTAGTTAATTAGTGAAGTAATTTTACTAACTTACATCACAACTTTTGAACCCAAAACTCCAGCAAGTCATCCAAAGTATCAAAAGACTAGGATTGTAGCCTAGTTTCCACTAGAAACTTCAGCGAAATACTATAACCTAACGGTTGGCGCCCAGCGCCAGGCAAAGTGGACCAAGGTGGCCTAAAAGTCCTCCACTTATAACGTCACTCACGAAAAACCCGCACTCCCCAAGCAAAAATTTTTTTTTCGAGTGCAGACTAGAAGATTTGCCGCATCTTTTGAGACTTTTACCAGGTCTGTAGAGCATACTGGACCAGAGAAATTCCCAAACAAAGTGACATGCGTGTAGGCGTTTTTTTCCAAAAATCCCCGAAACCTACCGGACGTCAAGGAGGTAAATAACCGTATGTTGCAAAAACTTAAACATATTTTGTATTTAGTGCCAATAATGGAGCACATAGTTCCCCCGATGGCTCAACACGAAGCGCAAGTAAAATGGGTAAGCAGATAGGAGGTCGCAAGGTTGACAGGCCTTTGGAGAGATACAAGACAACGGTAATCAAAAACTACATGTGTGGAAAAAAGGTAATCAAACAAATGGCAAAAGCATAATGGAAGCAAATCATTGGACATCGCAAAGAGATACAAGAATTGTTTGAAACGAGAGGGGATCATGCCTTGAACGTTATTTTGTGCGTTTATTTTTTTTTTAAACCTTTACCTTCACAGCTGTCCAGAGAGTCAAAATTTGGTTGTTCTAGAAAAGTAAGTGACAGCTGTGAATCTTACAGTCTCAAGCGACAAACACAAAACCGACTTCATTAGTTTCGCAATGATTAACGTTGTGGAATTTTGTTTCGTTGCCTCTGGTAAGCTGTGCAGGCTTGGCAAATCGTTGGTTCAGAGTAGGGCTGCCGTATTTTCATTACCCAAAATGGAAACATTATAGAAAATTGCTCAAATCAAAACACTGGTGTAGTTTTTTAATACATACCCTCACCAAAAGTAAGTTACTCAAAATTATGCTGAAAACAGTAGCTTGTATTCAAAAAAACTTTCAATGGGCAAAGGAAGACAGTTTAGTGTTTTTTAGTAAAATTGGAACACATTTAAATTTTTTTAAAAAATGTATGGTCAGTCTACTTCCAAGCCAATGTTGGCAAATGCTGAAATTAGTGTTTGCTGAATGGATCATTTGGCATTTCTGAGGCACTTATCTTTGATTGATAATCTTTGATAATACTTTGTTTGTTTGATTCTCAAAGCAGTACGGTTTATTGTGATAATGCTACTGAAGTTATGTGCGTTGACATTATTTTCGGGCAAGAAGGCCTAACCGAGCAGTTCGTTTCGAAGCGCTTTTTCTATGACAGCGTTTTTCTCTTTACAATGCAGTGCTCGTCTCCAAGCGAGCACTTCGCTTTCAATGCACTCTTTCTGTGAGAGCATTCTCTTTTTGCACCTGAAGGTGCTCAGAGGCGATGAGCTGTGCCTGGTGAGAACAGTTGGAATGGTCGGACTTAACAATTGACCAGACCCTCTTTAAAACTTTGAGCAAAAATGTCACTAGCACTGAGATCAACATCCCAAGTTTTTTGTAGTCCTTCGTCTACACCAGTGTTTCTCAACACCGAGTCCGCGAAAGGCTCTGGTTGAGTCCGCAAACACCAGGGGCAAGCAAGTTTGCTGTAATGCCCTCAGACAATAATAACTTTGCTGTTTCACATGACATTTATACTTTTGAGGTAGTGTGGTCAATAGCTTAAAGTTTTTATCTAAAATGCAGTTTGTTTTTGCCGTCTTTGTTTATAATTGCAAAACGAAAACAGGCGTTTGAGTTTAACTACAATACTTGAAACTTAGATTTACTTCAGTCGTGGTAAACGGTGAAATCCGGCCATAGTTCGTGTTATGCTTAGAAGTCCTTGCTCACGGATCTCTCAAAGAAGCTTAACCATAGAGTAAAAGCATGTAAAATACGTTGGCGAAATCCTTGAGCTTTTTAAAGAGAAAGAAACACTAGGCAACATGAAGTCTTTATCGTCTATCTACTTCAGGAGTAAAAGCTTACTTTCATAGTAAAGCAGTGTGTGCTTCTTTTCCTGTTGCTTGGAAAAATGCAAGAGCAAAAGCGCCTTATAGAACAGGAAAGAACGTGGTCAAACCAGCAGCAGTGAATATAGCCAGGATAATGTGCAGTGAGGCCGTATATCAGGGGAGTGCAACCAAGCAGCACTGCCGGGCCAAATGCACATATAGCCAGATTGGTCCACGGGCCACAGCGGCATGTGTCAAGCTCTGCGGGCTAGACAAATCGCACCTACTGAAGATTGGCAATACTCTTAACCTGCGTTCTCTGAGTGTTTGTTTGATCAAATCGCTATAGTTTCACAAGGTGTGGACAGCACAGCGGTTCAGGTTCAGAGTTGCGGTTGGGTGCTGAGCCTGATAAGAGTTATGTCGATATTTCGGTAGTTAAAACTAGCTGGGCTTTTCTAACGTAACCAGGCACCAGTGAAGCCTCGCAGAGGGCCACGATCTGCGAATCTGATAACAAGTCCGATACTTCCTTCAGGTCAGTGGTCAGACATTACGATTTACAACCGTAATGCTTGCTTGTGGAGCAGTAGGGTCTGTATAAAGCAGTGGTTCTTAAACTTTTTTGTATGTTTTACCCTTTTAACAAAGATAATTATCAGATTTACCCCCAATATATAAAATGGTGTTCATTTATTAAAAAACCAAAGAAACAAATTACATCAGTTATATTTAATGCGACGGATGCCTTTGCTTTTTGGCAACGAGTTGTTCAATGTCTGGTAAAGTAGTAGATAATGCACAACGAATATCAGATTCAACATGAAGTCGGTTTCTTGCTTTAGAT
>JGI24021J15306_10012654_pt1 | contig 10487 bp, 7 predicted proteins | sample Ectturendosymbi1_FD_15306 | JGI IMG/M metagenome (IMG submission 15306) | reverse complement strand
AACAAACTTCACTTTGCAAAAAACTGTATGATTTTATCTACTTTAGTTACTTTGCAATTACATTTTGAAATGTGTGCAGGACTTTATGGACACCCTGTATTACATGGTGCAGGCGCTAAAAGGCATTTTATTCCTTCTACTGCGTTACATGCCTCCTGTAGTTTTGTGCAACTATCCGCTCTGTGTAAGTTTATGGTAGTTGAAATGTGCATCTATTTTTGTTGTTTATTCGTACGGTTGCACCGATTACTGGCCAGATATCGGTCTTACCGGCCATTTCACGGATCAATCGGTGGCCGCTTATTTCGGCCGATTAATCGGCAGTTTAGTGTGGGATTTTTAAAATTTTATTCATCACATTAGATGTTGTGAAAGTATTGGCTGTTTTCCCTCCTGTTGGTATGGAGGCACTGCACAAAGTGAAATTGCAGACACTAGCATCGATTTTGTGTGCTTTGAAAAATTGCCAAACACTCATTTTTGTTTGCTTACAGAAGCAAACGATATAGAGTTATTAACTCCTTTGCTTACAGAAGAAAACGATGTATCGTTCATGTTAAGCACTCCCAAATAGTCGTTTGATACACAAATATAATTGACAATGCTATTGCATTTGTAAAAAAAACAATTTTATAAATCAGTAGCCACTCATGCGTGCATCGAAGGCGAAATATATACTCTGCAAAGGTCTTTCTATATGGATTCTTAGCTGCAGAAGGATTCCTTTCGATAGCCAGAAATTAACTCTTGTATTTTCCGGCGCCACTACAATTTTTCAGCGTTGTGCTATTTAATTGTTTGTTTATTTCAGGTAATCCTAGCAGCAGTGGAATTCATGTCCAGTCTTCATCGCCGTCATCTTCAACTTTGTCGAATGATGACACTGACGGAGAGTTTGAACCTTCCGCTGACGCGATGGTTCATGAGTTTGATGACGAGACGACGTTAGAAGAAGCAGAAAATGAAGCCGACGAAGACGCCGAAGAACTGCACGATCTTACCAAGGTTTGCATTCATCATTCATTTTTCAAAGAATGGTTTGACTTGCTATTTGCCGAAGTAACTTTTGTGCTGGTGTTTCAGAAAATCCTGCGAAATGTAACATGTTTGTTTGGAACAGTGATCAGCAAACTTTCAGTATAATGACCCAAACCACCCATTCAATCATGATTCAAGGCCCCATACCTATTTTCCAAGGCCCAATTTCAAACTTACGCTCTATTCAGTTATCTGTTACAAAGCGCGATGCTATGTTAATTATGTCATAAACCGTATAATGACAAAAACAATGCTCAGTTAACGTCAAACAATCAAATGTTATATTGTTGTTACAGTAGCTTATGTTTTAACCCACGCAACCGGCGCAGGACTATAGTTCTTACATACCACGCGGCCCATAACAAAGTGTTGCTTGGCCCAATAAAATTTGCTAAACGGCTCCAATTGGGCCGAGGCCCAGAGTTTGCCGACTACTAGTTTAGAAGTAAACTCTATTCTTAGTGGCTGCTAATATGTCACGTACGTGATGGCTGTATCTCTTCAGAGGCATTGTTTTACAGGAAAGTGAAATGCCGATCGAAGATTTGCTTGCTTTGTATTATGGGAAGACCGATGGTGCTGAAGTTATCAGGAAAGAAGATCGGTCTAGCCCTGTAAGCTGGTCAAGTGCATGTAGATTGTGGGTGTTTTCCTCGAACATTTTGAGAGTATTTATCCATTTACTTGTGCCTTTTTCCTATTGTACGCCGGCTCTATTCTCATTCCAGTCTAAACACACAGGTTTTTACCAAGACGCTTTCTTCCAGTAATGTTAGCACTCGGTGGTTCCAGCACTTTTAGCACCCGAGGGATTTCAGAAATAGACCATTCAGTGCGAGCCAATTAGTATGATGTTAATTGTAACTACGAGAAAAATTTGCACCTGGAAATATTTTCGAAATTTTGTTATTTTCAGTCGCGAAATTTGACTGTTGCTGTACATGACCTTCTCCCTGTGTATCTGTTTTTGGTTATCGAAGTGCGGTTGCATGACCACGGGATGGCTGTAAAATTAATGACGGCAAAATAGTAAAACGATTTAACCTGGCATTTTTGTGTCATCAGCCTGGGGAAACGGATGATGGTATTGATGGAAAAGAAAAAGAAAATGCTGACGCCAGCGATCCCATGCGAAAGCTACGTTGTGAGTTTATATATCTCTAGACGTACTATTCTCTTGTTGATGACTGAATGACGTAAAAGATATATGCGTGCTACTGAACTGTTAACCGTGCTATTGCCAGTAATAGCTCGTAGCAGTGAGATTCGTCCTACCTAGCCCACGAAGTTGAATCGGCTGTATTTAGCACTTCGGCTTTTGTTTCTAGCATTTAATTGTAACGTGTTTTGTGTGAAGCGAACGCCAGTTTCCTCAGCCCGCCAAGGATCGACTCTGGCGATGATGACGACGATAACGACTACGCTCCTGCACCGGAAGACTGGAAAAAGTCGCCTCGCGTCGGCGATGACTTCCAGGTTCGTTCGAGTTTTTTTCAAACTGATTTTGTGGCCATTTAAAACGCTGCACATGACTGCTGACTGACCAGTTGGTTCGTCGTGATTTGGCCGCAGCCGGTCCGCAGTAAGTTGTGTCGCCAGGTTTTGGTTGATAGATGGATGGGAGGGGCGGCAAAAGAGAAACGGGACAAAACCCAATCAGCGAAAAACTAAAAGAGTCATAAAACCTTTCCACCAGGGCAGGCTAACATCAAATAAGGGGTGACCTGGTACCACAGGCCTCCACTGGTGACAGCCCTAGCAACAATAAACCAAGACGTTGTATAGGACAGAACTGCCATCCTTTCTCGGAAAATTTCAAAGGCAAAACGTTTCGCCTGAGTTTTTCAAGTTTTCCTAGTCCTGCATTGTTCAGTTTCACTTTCCTTGTGGGCTTGAAAAGCTTGTCCATGGGAATGGGAATCCGCAGGATTTGTTCTATGGGACGGGAAGGTGGACTTAATTTGTCCCATGTCCCATCGTAAGTAATTTTAACGTCATAAGCAGGAACTTTCTGAAGTTGAATGCCATTATTTTATGATCACAAAACGGTAAGTGTGAGACTTACAGACTCAGTGCCATGGCGTAGTGATCCGAGTCCCAGAAAGTTAATGGTTGTTCGGCACTTTTTTAGTTGACAACTAAAAAAGAGCCATGCAGTTGGCTACCCCTACATTAGGGTATTTGGGATACTCATCGCACGGTGTGCAATGCTACACATTAGGCAATGCGCATGATATAATGTACGTCGTGTTACAAGTTTCATGGGAATCTCGTAGGGTGGGACAATCACAATACGCCCTGGGATGGGACAGAAAAAAGTGGGGTAAAATCGCTAAAAGATAAAATCGCTTTGAGCTAGCGTATATCCAACAGTAGTTTAGTTGAGTTTGCTTCGATTTGCTGGTCTTTGCTCTACACGTGTGAACCCCAAAGTTCACGGCGTAGGAAATAGCGAAGTTGTTGGAAAAAATTCGTGTTTTCTTGCGGAAAACCGCGTAATTGCTAATGTTGCCTCGCGCTTTGTGGTTTTCCATCAGCCTCGAAACTGTTCTATTGCTGTGAATTGTCTGTGCGAACAGAATCGATTGTAAACTTTAACAATCCAAATCACAGGCGGGGCTCATACCTGAAGCCAAGCGTCAGGACCCCGATTACGATACTTCTCTCGACAAGCTCGTATGGGATCCAGCGTCTATGGATCCGAAAAAAGGTGCTGAGCGTGGTTGCAATGTGCTGGCTTGTCCGATCTCGCCAACTGAAGCAACATGCATGCTTATTTTGTGCGAGGAAGGAGTGGTAGTAGCGCTGACGGTGTTCGCACATTACTGCAGGTGTATTGTACGGCCGCAAGTTGTTTGCTTCTTTCCTGGCTTCTCAGGTTGATTTTATTATGGCGGACGTTCTCTGCATCTTTTTTCTCGAAATCTTCGTTTCAAAGCAGCTGTGTCGAAGCATCGGGCCGAATGCGACCCAGTTAAAGGCTTTCGTTATTGAGTATTTACAAAATGATGACCGCCTGTCGTTATTTTTGATAATCGTTAATTCGACATTTTTGATGCAAAATTGCCATCAGTGCCATTTTTTCACGTCTGTACTACGTACTGAGAGATTTCCATGTGTCCACTGACTTTTCGGTGCAAAATTGGTATCTAGTTTTCTGATTTCCACTCCTGTTGTTCCATTGGCATTAAACATGCTTATGACAGCGCAGTTAGGGGACGTGTTTTATTGGCCCGCTTGTGTCGTGCAAAATGTTTGTTATATTTTGAAATATTCAATCTATAATATATTTTTCCTTAATTTTTTTGGTCAAAAAAATTTTATGTTTGAAAAAAAAGTATTTCGAATGACATTCTTTTAAACTGAAAGAGGTGCCACTGAGGGCTGTATCTGAGCCCCAACTGCTTTCACATTCACTGCGTTTTGAGGACCTCTCAAGGAAAGACTTGTTTCAAAGTAAAGCAAAGTTGGGAAATTGTTTTTCATTGCTTAACTTGTTTACCCAATGCCCATGTTAGAACGAACTTCGTGAAATTTATTGTTGATCAATTACACACTTTAATTTTTTTCACTGTTGATTTTTTTTCATTTTCAAGATATCTTTAACTGAAATGTTTATTTGTTTTTTAAAAATATGAGTTTTTTAAGAAAGAACTTGTGAAAAAATACATTGTATAGAGTGATTTTTAAAAATTATATTAAGTTTTGCATGGCGCAAACGGGCCACCACAGACGTGTAAGACTGCAGTTAAGACTCAAACACCTTCAGTAGCTTAAGGTGAATGTTAGTTTGCTGAGAACAAAGTAAGTCATTCAGTGTGTGGCCCTAAGGTAGTGAGACAATATTTGGCCCAGTGAGGCGTTTCGGTATGAAACATTGCTGTTTCAGGGCATACTGATTTCTACCTCGGAAAGTGATAATTCACAGCAGCGTATTGCTCTCTAACCAGATTGCTGCAAAGAGTTCTGCAGGGTTCCTACGGAGTTTGGAAAAGAATGAAAAAATTTGATCACTTTCCAACCTGGCGAAGTCTGGAAAAAATTTGTTTGGTCTGTTAATATGGAAAAAGAAGATAATTTTTCAGACTTGATCTTTTTAAGGACACTTTCATAATACTTTATTCAAGATTGATAATTTCACTTATATTGTGTTAAATATTATAGCACCTGTATTTAACCTGTGTAGGTCATTCGGAAAAGTTAAGTCTGGAAAAAATTCCTGAAGAGTCTGGAAAAGGTCGTGAAAAAGTCTGGAAATTTATATTCAAAATTGCATAGGAACCCTGATTATACCAATGCAGCCCAAACAATACTTACGTGTGCTGAACAGCGTTGCAACTGAAGCTTGGTAAAAACTAGAGCAAGTGTTCTTTACAGAAGTGTCGCGTATATGGTGAAATTTATTAGTGGCTATGCGTGAAAGGAAGTTGGGAACCTGTACAGCAGTTCTTGTCGCCTGTTCTCATTTCATAATTCTTAAGTCGCTCAAGTAACCTAGGTACATCAAAACTGTCGCACAGTCACTCAATTTCTAGCTCTCCGAATTAATTACCAATACTTGCTTTTGACGTGTGGTGTGTCGCGCGTTCCTAGAGACTCTGATTGACCTTTGCTTAGCTCAAACGCTTCTCGTCGCAAACTGGGGTTCCTCTGATGGGGGTGTTCGCACTGCCAATCAGGTTTCGAGTCAGCTTGTCATCGAATTGCCCGTGGGTGCATCTTTTCAAATCATGCGTGAAGCTTCATTCAAGCAATAAGGTTTGTGCCTCGTACGCGTTACTGGCCGCTGTCGTTGTTTCTAAGCGCAAGAAACGTGCTATTGAGATTTTTCTCTCATATTTTAATTTAGGGCTTCTCTACGGTAAGGCATATTTGGGTAGGAGCTGTTTTACCACTGATGAAACTGATTTTCAAAATCATGCTTTCCTTGCAGTGGAAGAGTACCTATCAGATGTATCGCGGGCAGTGTCCGGCGATCCAAACAACGTCGAGTTGCCTACCGGTGTCCATCTCAGGGACAACGAAGACGCTCTATTTTTGCTCACGCAATGCGGCAACGACTCGGAAGAGGTAGGAATCATCCTTTTCGATCATCGAGTGTTTCTGATCTCTTCGAGTTTTTCAATAAAATGAATTCTTTTCCAAAAAAGAAAAAGGCTTCGGTTTTTGACAGCGATGGCCTATTTCGTATGTTGGTTTCTTTACTAAGTGCGAACTTAGCTGCACCACTCAGAAACTTACTTCGTACACGGTGGATTTATCCAACTTTTCGCACCGAAGGCCCGTTTTTGTTGTGATGGAAACAAAACTGTTTTGTTTTGATTTTGGTATGAGGTGTTTTTTCGCTGTGGTGTTATGCAAGAGTGTTGCGTTTTTCTTAGCACCACACATTCTGGTCCAGTCTCCAGAAGGGCAGAATGAAAGCAAGCAATGGTGTCGGGCAAAAATTTAACAAGCTTCGACTTTTGTTGCCAGTGGCCCTTTCCGATGTTGTCATTGTTGCTGTCGCCTTTGAGAGCAAGCTTTTTTGTGCTGAGAAAGTCAGGACCATCCAACGCAGCAGCATCGGTGGAACATTTTCGCCATCTTCTTGTGTTCATTTGCAGGCGACGCGCCGGTTCCGCCTTCGGCCGACCACGCTTGCGAGCGAAATGCACGTGTGGTCGCAGGAAGAGTGCAGACAGTTCGAGATCGGCCTGGCCTTGTATGGCAAGGATTTTCATGCTATCCACCACAACAAGGTGCGAAGAATGATGATGCTTAGTGCTCAAGAATGCTATTTTGTACTTAATTTGGTGAATTTTTTCTCTGGTATGCTGTATTCGGGGAGTGCTTTGTATTGTTGGGTTTTCTGTTTCTGCCACCTTGATGAGCGATTTGTAGTTGACGTGGGTTTTGAATTGTCTGATAAAGTTAATCATAATCTCGGTTTAGAGGCGGCTACTACGGGATAGTAAAGTCTCTTCACGAGTGATTGGACAGTGAGTGCTGGTAAGCGTAAGGTCTTGGGTTCGAATATTGGCAGCCTGCGTTTGGTCTTCGGGCTCAAAAGTTTAAAAAAAAACATGAAACGTCTTCCATTTTCATGTGCTAGTTGTTTCGTTATGTTGACTTCATAAAAGGTTAAAACGAAGTCGATCGGCGACATCGTGAAGTTCTACTATGTCTGGAAGAAAACCGAGCGGTACGACAACTTTAATGCGAAGACCAGGCTCGGCAAGAAGAAAGACGCTTTGCATCCCGGAGTGACGTAAGCGATTCTGCATGGTGCGTGACTGGCCGGGTGTGTGCTGGGTCACAGTTTAACGCACTCGACGCTTGGACTTCGTGACAGTTAATTGCGACCTTACCTTTTTTTGGTTTATCGTAAATTGATTAAAAATGAGCACTTGATCTCGAGGTCGCCGAGCGATAATGTCTCTTTTGTCAGCTATCGCCACTTCTCCACGTTGCCACAAGCGTAGCCTGAGACATACCAGCTAGTTTCAGTAAAAGCAGAAGTCGGCGATAGCGGCAGTGCTGTGTCAGTAAGCAGCTTCTGCTTTCATTGACACGCGATAGTGTATTGATTATTTTGCTTTGTTCGAATCAATGCATTGACAACCAGCTTCTGCTTTAAATGAAATCGGGTGATATGTTGCTTGTGCAGTTCCTGCATTGATTGATGCTTGGCCGCGTGCGGTGTGGTCGATTATATTGTCGAAGAATTCGTTACCGCGTTGTGCCTTAACCAGAAATAAAAGATAGCCGGGTATAAGACACGAACTATGTCATATGTTTAACGCAATGACTTCATCCTGAGTTTAATCATTTTATAGTTCAGCGTGTTGTAAGTTTAGGCGACAGTTTCTTTCAAACCATCGTAGCCCGTTCGCTCTGTTTAATATTTCGGGTGTGGAAATTCAACTCGATCATAAGGAGGTCTGCTTCGCATTCTCAGCAGGCAGATTCTTAAAAAACGTAACTGCCACAAGCGCGCTGCATTATTCGCCGATATTGTTGTTTGATACATAGACCTGTGCACTAAATCGAATTCGATGCAGTTTAACCGAAAAACTTTCCTGACATTCGTTGATATTAAATCTCCGTTCAATATGAAGGTCATCGACGGAAAATTGCCGGCAACAGTTGTGTTTAAAACTATTAAATCCATGGTCATACTTAAAAGTTGGTCCTTGCGTATTGAGTTCGTACATCAGTTGAAATTACCATTTAACCCGCTTCGTGCCTTGTGTGTTACTTAAAACTCAGTGCAAACGCGTTTGCCAAGAAATACCGGAAATCCTACGTTAACGGTTTTGACACATATCTGTTCATTCTCGTAGTTGACATCGAATAATTGAATGTGGGAGGCGATTACTTAAAACCCCGGTTGCACTGTACATTCAAATCGTGCTTCTAACAAATATATAAAAGAAACTTGGCCCTTAGCTGCGCGCTTTACTTTCGTCGTCATGGTTTCATCTCGCCTCGTTATTTCTTTCACGCTTTCCTTGTCTTTCCATCCGGCAGCGATTACATGGAACGACTCTTGGATGAAACAGAGCACCCGATGACGTCATTCGCGCACCAGTCCAACGCCGGCGGTGTTCTGTCGCTGCCTCCCATCGGCCACAGTGCAGCGCTTCAGCAGCACCTCGTGGACTTGCGAGTTACTCGCAGTCAAAACCTGCGCCACAGAACGCACAATAACTACTCGCCTACCAACGACTACTCAGGTATCTGTGATGCAAAGTTCGTTCTCACACTGGTTTGTTCGCAGGTGGCTGCGGGTGAGTTTTTGAAGTGACGGTGTGGTTTCAGGCCCGTAGCCACGGGGGGACAGTCGGGGACAATACCCCCCCAAATTTTGTTGTGCCCAGAACATTTTTTATTATAACATATAATAAAAGCAAAAGTCTTCCCCCCTGAAAATGTTTTGTGCTCCCCTAAACCTCAAGACCTGGCTACGGGCCTGTGTGGTTTTATGCTTGTCTGGGCAGTGCTAGCCACGGGTTCAATTTGCTAAAACACAACTGTTCAGTTAGTTCCGTGCACAACTGGAGCTGATTTGACTGCATCGCGTAAGGAATGATGGCTGTGGAAAGGTATTTTGAAAAAGTTCGGACGCACCTTCAATGAACGTTTTTGAAAGTTTTCCAAGGGTATTTTCCAGAATGCAAGTTCTCGTTTTACCAAACGTAGCAAACCCACTCCACCGGTTTCAGTTCGGGCAGCTTTTGCGCGTTGCCGTTTCGCGAGCCTTGCTCAGCATTCGCGTGTCGTTTACAGAAATGAACGGTCTGCTGGATAGTGACTTCGCCGACGAAGCGGTCATGTTCGACAACATCGGCCCCATCATTTCGAATCCGCTGCCCGGCGAGCACCTGTCGGAAATCTCGCCCTCTGTCCCGTTTCCGGCCATGGAGCCCACGATCAACGTCGGCTACACTGACCCGGGCAACTTCGCCCCCTTGGCGAACATCGTTCACCACCCGGAGGTCGTTTCGGTGGCGCCCTGCTCGTCGACGACCAATCGCAATAACAATTGTCACGTGACCAGCTCCGCTTCGATCGTGGGCGTCGACAGCGCCTTAATCGACGCGTCCAGGCACGGCTTCCGCCCGCTTGATCCTGCTGACGTCACTTCACCACTGCCCGGAGATGACGTCAACTCGGCTGCTGCTCGAAGAACTACCCCCCTGCCTGCAGGTACGTTTCGATGATATATTTTTTTCACAGTGTTTGCGGTAACAGTGTGTGTAGTTTGAGTGCACTGCACGTGACTTCCAATATTGCTCAATTTCGTGCTTGCTGCAGCATTTTAACCGACGAGTCAACGCGCATTCGATGTAAATTTACTCACGCTCATTGTTCTATCGTTTTCAATGAAAAAATGCAGTGCCTGTTCCGCCAAAGCTATAGGCTGGCATTGGGGCTTTGTTAAAGAGAATTGCAGGAGTTTTTCAGCTTGTTAACGAAACCTGCTCTGAACCGTCAAACAACAATCGTCTTGCATTTGATCAGTTGAACGGCCTGTGCATTTGCAATTTCCAAAGTTGTCACATCTTCAAGATAGAACCGTGGTTGTACATTTATCCCGGCAACCAGCCGGCGTTAAAAATCGCTGATGAAGTGTTGAGGCGCAGGGCACGACCGTAATCGACTTACTACTGTTTCTGGAAGATGTTCTTTCTTCGATCGACGAGTTGGAGACAACCTACTGCAAGGCAGACGCCGCGTCGCACCGCAACGACCAGGTAGGCTTGTTTCAGCAAGCTTCGTCGGTTGACGAAATGAACGAGTCTGTAACCAGCATCTGCACACTTAGGCTTCCTCCGGGACCGGCGTTGTCCCCACCACCGTACACGCCGCTTCTACCTCCGGTGACCCCACCACGACCGATTCAAAGAGGAGGAAGTTGCTGTCAGGAGACAATTCGTCATCTTCAGGTCCACCTTGTCTCCCGA
>JGI24021J15306_10012650_pt1 | contig 10489 bp, 8 predicted proteins | sample Ectturendosymbi1_FD_15306 | JGI IMG/M metagenome (IMG submission 15306) | reverse complement strand
GGGAAAGGGGGGCACAATTCTCCGGGCGCCGAATCACTGCGGGGGCGTCGAAAAGTTCCAACAATATCACAAGTACTTTCTTCAGTACAGTACATTTTCTTCCCGAAAGACCTCAGGTTCAAACATGGAGCCACCAAACTTGATTTTTGCCCCGGGCGTCATCTAACCTGGTTACGCCCCTGTTGGGGAGCAACCAACCTGCACCACCTAAAAATGGCGATCCTGAACTCCACCCATTAATAATTGACCACTTCCCTTTTAATATAAAACGCTAAACTGGTAGTGATCATGCAGTGGGTGTTATCATCTCAAACTCAGAATTGTCCGAGGGCCAAATGAGGGCATATAAAGTAACCCGAGGGCCGCTTATGACGCTGACGGCAGTGCCTCAACTTTGACAGAAACAAATTTAACATCTTATTTCTTGCAAGAGGTATCGTGAGCTATAGGCAAATCATTTTTAGCCGTCTCTAGGTTCGTCTAAAAGGAACTTGTTCACTCGCTGGCCGAGAACTTTAAACACTGGTGAATAAGCTAAATAAAATAACTTAAACGTTAATTATTTGAAAATTTCCAAAAAGCATCGCGGGTCGCACAAAATGCACTCGCGAGCCACATGCGGGCCGCGTGTTTGAGACCCTGATATAGAGCAAAAAACGATGATGCTATGTCGTTAACTCTGTACAACTTCAAATGCTTTATAAGATGCTGATATCGGTTTTTTTATTCCAGGAGTGAGAATGAAGGTGCAACAAAGCATGCAAAAGAGAATTCTGGTTACGAGTTTTCACCTGAACAGAAAACAACCAAGCTTTAGCTGACAGCTTATCCATACTTCGTAATGTTCAGTATAAAGTGAATGTAGCTTTGGCTGCACAGTACAATGAATATTATGCACGCTTTCCGTCTTGTTCATAACCACAAAGATATTTAAAATCTGTTTATCTTATTAATAGCATTAATATCTGAATTCTTCGCCTATTCGCTAATGTAATCGCAAGTCAATTGCAGCATTCGCTAAGTAACCGTCGGACAATTGCAGAAGTTTTGTATGGAAGGGAAGCAAATCGTTTCTGTGAACATCATTTAATTTGTGCACTGTAAAAACTGCAAGCCTTAACTCAGCGCTTACCAAGTTCTTCATTCTTGCACACTAACATTTATGTTTCCTCAACTCTTTGTAGTGCTACAGTACCCTACTGCCGCAAACTTTGCAATTAAAAAGTAAAGAAACCCGGCAGAAGGCATTTGAAACAAAAACGCAAAAAGTCATAATTAGAGTTTAATCAAATGTTACCATGTTGTTTGTAACTCAGTTTTGCTCTTTTCAACTTTTACTCGCTTGCAGACTGCAATTTTGAAGATTAATTTTTATGTTGCATCTAATCAAACTTAAAGATGTGCCAATTCCTAGGCTATATCAGTTCTTCAGTTTCAAGATTCATGCAATGTGCTTTGCTTGAATCATTCTAGTAATATAACACTGCCAATATTCATCTTCACACTCGTCAACCAGCCAGCAACTCATCATGACACTGTTGCGATAGGAAATCCCGAGTGCTATGTGCGCAAAGCTTCGCACTATGGCAGCAAGCAACAATAGAGTTCACCCGACGAGATCACTCTGTTGTTGCTTGTTCGCGCCACATATATATGGTGTTGTTCTTCGCGCACATTCCGTTCGTGGTGAATCGCGCATTCAGCGCAACGCCAGCGGAGAGGTTGCAACAGCACCACTCACGTTGCCAACAACTCATTTTCACACTCTCATTCTGAAAGCATTTCGTCCACATACTCCTCTTCATGCTAGCAACTCATCATCACTCTACATATCCTGCCAGCAATTCATCCTCACAAAACCAACCCATGACTTCATCATGGAACTGCTGTATTCGAGTTCCTTTGCGCAATACACCAGCAATGGACAAGCAAGTCGCCCCTTTAGAACCAGGAACGGACTCTACAAGGATCTGTTCTCGCCCCTCGCTCGTACAATATCCATTAGGCCTGTAACCAGGGGAGCGCAGAGGAAGAAACCCCAAAAATTTTTACCCCCCACTGGAAAAATGTGTTTGACATAGCTGCAAACTATTGGACATGGTTTCAAAAATTTGGGCCCCTCTCAGAAAACACTTCGCTCCACCTGGTATCCCGAGCTGGTTACGGGCCTGATATCAAAACAGCGGGCTTTCCGAAAACTTTGGCCACGTGCTACATGCACACTGATGACGTCGCTATGCCTGTCTCGGCTCCCACATTTCCGGAAGCGGAAATCATTTCATTACACGATATCTCCGTTGTCAGCACTAACCTGACTAATTGGAGACTTAGGCTTGCAGTTGTGAAAACGTGTGCTCCGTCTTTCACCTGAACAACCGGCCAACTACTAGGTGAACGTCAAATTACAGCCTAATGTAACAGTGAAGTTCGACCCACATGTATCATATCTCGGCATATGCTTGGATCACTGTCTGTCGTTCAGGACACCCTTGTACATACTCAAGAAGAACGTCTCATCGCGAGTGGCACTCAAACGGATAGCCGGTGTATAGGGTGGGAAGTTTCCTTGAAAGCTCTCAGAACATCCTACCCGGCTCGTGTATTTGCTCCGGCCTAGTACTGTTCCCTGTTGTGGTGCTGAAGCGCTCACATCAAGCACATCGACGTACCTTTAAGCGAGTGTATTCGTGTTATCACTGGCTACCTACGGAGCACACCACCTCCTTCTTGCCCATCCTATCTGGCACCACCCCACCTGAGACAAGGTGCAGTACTTCATGCTTGAAACTTTACACCAAAGCCCTCAATATTTAACATTTCACACAGGAAACTCTGTACTTGAAACATCTCGAAAACGTCTCCGCTCCAGAAAACCCTTCGCTCGTTTGTGGAACTTTTGTCAACTACCAGTACACTCACCATACCAATCCCTCCAGTTCTCCAATCCTTCATTCCCGCATTTGGTCCACAAACACCAGGCTGCGACCTCCCAGAAATGCCTGGGTTCAGCTCAACCACTTGAGGACTGGTATTGGCTAATTTGCGACCAACATGAAAATGGGCCTGTGCGGCTCAGATTTATGCGAGTGTGGCAAGGTGCAGACTGCACACCAGTAACCACATCCTGCCATGACTGCACTAAATTTGAACCTCCGTGCCACATCTTTTAGGTAGACAATCCTGATCTTTTAGAATATCTTTGTTTAACTCATGTCCAGTGTATACGAAAGAATAAATCTTCACAAAGATGCTCATCCTCACACTGCTCATTTTGACAAAAGCTCTTTCGCTTCGCAACTTACCGTTATTCTCTAGCCACGCCTGATCCATGAGCAGTAGTCAGTTTTTCATCCAATCAACGTATTTCCTTGCAGTTTTAAGGCAAATTGCAACTTTCTAGTGGCAACACGACGTTTTCAAAACTGTGATTCGACTTATGTAGATCTTTCTAAAAAACGTTTGCCACTGACCCTGCATATAGTGTCAGTCAGTGATTAACTCAATTCAATGACTGGGATCATGATTTTTAGTGACAAACTGATTCGAGTTCAGTTTTGTAAAATTGATATGATAACTCTAAACTCTACTCGAGCCACAATTTTAAAAAAGTCGAGTGAAGTCAGTCAGACTAAGTCATAATTTTAAATTTTCCACTTTATTTTTAGTCTTTCAGTTCGAAACATTTGAAACTCCAGTCTGAATGGGCACTTTGAGCTGAAAAAATAAATTTACTGCTGTCTTAGCTATGCACGGTTAATTTTTGCTCATAATTCGTTGTTTTGCTTGTAATCAAAAGAGTGACGCCTTAGAATACTCACAGCTGTTTTGCATTGTTGTACTGCAGGTAAGCCAAAAACAGGTGTTTGCCCAAATAAAATTTTCTTCAAAGCTACCCTAGGACCGCAGAAACCAATATACTGACATTGCTACACGATTTTTGCGATAACTTGCGAACCGCTAAAGTTACGTCGACACCAAAGCCCTGGGGCGGATCCAGTCAATAAGGTTAGGGGGGTGATTTCAGCATTATTTGGTAGTCAAGTTTTATAGCAGGTTCAATACTGTAAGAGAGGTGAAGGATACTTCACAAAACTGCTGTGACAAAACCATGTGAACTGAACAGCGGACAACTTTCGTGACGTTTAATAACGTTCAAACAGTCTTATTAATCAAGTATACACTGAAAAGCAAAAGTAACAGACAGTTAACCAAAGTACATGAAAATCAACACAACAAACCAAGTAGACAATGCGCTCACACAAGCAGACTCAGCAAAGTGACTCAATGTACTGCTCTGCAGAACGAACATTGAGGTGCGCACTTAATCAGGATACCACGTGAAACACTGCAGGCAAGCAAGAGCGCTGGAGGGTCAAGTAACAGAATTACACTAAATCACATCACCATGGATGACAAAATGGCCTTTTATCTCAAATGTTGTTTTCCGAATTGTACAAAATGATGGTAAATAAAGTTACTTTCGTAGGTTTTAGGGAGGGAGATCGCCCCCCTGGATATGTCCCTGCAGGCACGGTAACTAAAAAAGTGTTTTCACCGCGCATCTTTTGAGGTGTTGGCGATGCATTTCTTGCGTCATTTGTATCATCAAACCAGAGAAACAAAAACAGTGGCGTAGCCAAAAAAGCAGTGGTATGTTCAAAAATGTGTAGATAAAGTGTAAGCACGTTAGAAAGATTCTTCTACATAAAAAATGTCGGCCAAGCCCCAAAGATTGTAAAAAATTTACAAAAAAATGTGCCATGTTGTGGGAGGTAATTAATCGATTTTTTAGGAGTGTTTTTGTCAATAATACTGTAAAAAATCCACATCTCCAGTTCCGAACACAAAAAATCTGAGAATTTCAAACCGTGTTGGCATATAAGTCCTACAACATCCAATTTAAAATCTAAAAAGATGACAAAAATTTGGCAAAAAGTTAGCAAAATGCTTTCGAAAAGTTTCGACTTTTTTGGTAGTATCTTTTGCGTTCTTTCCTATGGTGGACTCCAAAACCCGGTATCAGCAACGGTTTTGGCGTGAAACCCAAAAAAATGCTTTTTTCAAATTTACCAAAATGGCTTTTTTTCCGACCCAAACTTTTCCCCAAAAACAATGGTAAGTGATTTTGTTTGGCATTGGTGGTTAGTTATAGTCCATGCAAGCAGTCGAAACCAAAAAACGCTTCAAAAAAGCTGAAACGTAAGCGTGAAAATTTTTTCTTGAAAATGACCAAAATTTGCCTAACATGGGCAAAAAAACAAACTAAGTCGATTTTCTCAAAAATGGACTCATCTGAAAGATCTTGCAAAAACCTTTCTTACTTGTTGGCGTACCTTCAGTGGTTCGCGAGTTATGGCCGAAAAACCGGCGAGCAAGACGATCTAACAGCTTCTGCGGTCCCTAAAGGGTCCTCTTATCTTTACTTGGGTCATGAGATTGAGAAAGCGAGTCATGTAAATATATAATAAACTAGGAAGACAAACGATTTGTAAATTGTGCTTGCACTCAGTCCTGTGGGATTCTACCTGCGTTTGTGGAATAAGCCGTGTGACACTGAATGTATACCTCGTACATAGATTTAAACTCAACAACATTGGTAAACTTGACTAAAGGAAGTTTAGTGGTGCGCCCAACATAACTTGGAAATACAAATTGTGGCCATTATAGTCTGAACACTAAAATGACGCTCACTATAGTACCACCACTCAGTAACGGCATCAAACACACTTTGAAAACTGATAATAGGGCTTAACATGCATCACGCATCTGTTCTAGGATGTTTACTTAAACAGCAGTAAACAGTAGGTTGTTGCGGTCCTGATGGACTGAATATGAAGATCGTGCAAAGACGCAAAGTTATAGCCTACTAATAATAGATGCCAGAAATGAACTACAGATGATGAAGCCTTCCTTCAGGAAGTGAGCTAGGACGTTCGTCTTAAGTTCCACCTGTACAAAGTCGCCACAGCAGAGAAGATTAATGTTTGATACCCAACTTCGATTTACATCTTCGAGGCGGCCGCAGCTTACCTCTACAACAGGGTTTCTCAACTTTTTTTTCCCGTTTACCCCTTGCCAGCTTCCTAGCATAAAATTTACCCCGTTTTTTGTTTACTCACTAGCGCTGTAGAAAAAACAAAGTATTGTAACTTCAGCATCATTAAATTTACCCTCAAGATAGGTCAAATTTACCCCCAGTTGAGAACCTCTGTTCTACAAGGTTGAGCAAAAGATAAACATTTTTATTTCACTTGACTCGAAAATGACTTATGAAACATTACTCCAAGAACTTGTTGACTTGTGCAAGGTTGTGGCTGGACCCGAACTTGGCAAAAAATTTCAGGTGACTCTGACTTGACTCAAAGGGGTTATTCGACAAATATTACTTATATGCACATGCAGGGTCAACAAAAGAGTCGCGCCGAGGCGATCCAAACCTGAGTTGTACATTTACAACTTTGTCTGCTTATCTGCGTCTGTCTGTAGCGTAGGTGCATGAAAAAAGAGCAGGCTGCTGACATTGAAAACGAACTTGGAAACGATAACGATAGAGGTTTGAGCCAAGGAGTAAAACTAACCTGAAGGATGCCCACTGGCCACCGTAGGGAGCCAGTGGCCAACACTTTGAAATAATCTGAGAAATGATGGTGCATCTGGATGTGGACTACTATGCAAAAACCCAAAATCACGGGAAAACGCAAAAAATAGCAATCTACTGAAAACCAAGAAAATATTAAATATCGAGTTATAAGCTAAGTGGAGACCCGGTTTTTACATTTAGATTGCCACGGGTATGGTTTGTAGCCCGCCCCCCGTCAGCTACGCCACTGATGTTAGCTACTCAGGTGCTCCAAAAATCATCCATTCAATCATTTTTTATTAACATACCCTGTTTGAGGCTTGGGTCGCGAGATGTTCACCAAACTTAGATTTGGGTCACGCTCAAAAAAGTTTGGGTGCTGCTGAAATAGAGAGTGCTTTTTCAAATGTTGAAACTGCCTTTATAATATTTTAAAGATAAGTCGTTATCAACCGCGCAACAGAGAGGTCTTTCTCACAGTTGAAGTGTGTAACAAAACGAATAAGATCAGTTATGCTTCAAGGAAGATTGGACTCGCTGTGTAAATTAACAGTTGAAGCAGATATTCTGAGAAGTAAAGAAGTAATAATTTCAAAGGTGTTATCAGTGATTTGCGAAAATTGTATGTAGGAAAATGTCTTTCAGGTCATGAATACTGCAAATTAGATTTATTTAATTTGCGAAGTACTAATAAGTATAGTTTTTAATTGCAATAATGCAACCTGTATTATATATCTGGTTAGACAGGTCAACAACAGAAATGGACAGACCCAGCGTAAAGAGGGGTCGCCAAATTTGGGCAGTAAGCTTTTATCCCGCCCTGAAAACGTCTGTACGACCGCCTGATACAATAAAGTCTAGGCCAGTGGTTTTCAACCGGTGGGCCATGGCCCAGTGGTGGGCATTGCAACTTCAAGTTACCTTAACAGAGATTGAAACACGAGAGTTATAAAAAGATTTTATAAAAATCTTGCCAGAATTGCAGTACGGTCCTTACTTTATCAAGAAAATTTTGTCAACTCCTTCAACAACAATTTAACCTTAGAAACGTTAAGTACAATGGTTTTACTGATCCGTCTCGCAATGCAGCGACTGCTAACAACAACTTATTTTCAGGATATAGATAATATACACACAAGATTCTATTTAAATAAGATGAAGATGCGTAGTGTTACGTGGAGATGCGTAGTGTAACGTGAAATAGATTTCCTGTCAAAAATTTGCGATAGATTCCTTGCTTATTTCACTGGTGGAGTGAAGTTACTTGAATACTCACAACAAATCAAACAGCTTAGATTCTACTTGACAATAGAGATATTGAATCTGAGCCAGCGAAAACGTATCATTACAGGTATACCTAAACTTATTCGCTGACGTTTACCATGTGCTTAGCTGTTGCAACATAGCGTGAGTTAATGAAGCGTAGTACGTTAAACTACCAGTATTTTATTGCAAAATAAACATGAACCATGGCAGACTGCTGCTGTTCTGCATGGTAAGTATTGTGAATTGTGATATTCTACTTTCACAGTCAAGCACTGCCAAACTTTGCATTTAATTATACATAAACATTTTACAATACGTTTCAAATTAAAATATGTTGATGATTGCCATGCTTTTTTCAATTGCTTGCTCCTTTGTTACATTTTTATACTTTTCATCTTCACAAACCTCAGGTTCTTTGATTTAGGAAGAAGCTGATCAGGCCCGTTTTTACCATTAGGCAATAAAGGCTTAAGCCTAGGGCCTCAAGAGCCAAGGGACCTCCAACAAACTGTGATAGGTTACGCATAGAGCACATTGCCGTTATATATGATCATTTTAATAAACATTCATGAAAAATGTATGTCTTGATTATTCATGAAATTTAGCTTTACTCAACCAATCAGATTTCGTGGTGATACCGCCCGAGTCTTCCAACATATTTCCATGAATCTCAATATGACCGTTGGTCAAGCAAGCCGCATGCCGACTATTGTGTCGATATACGCAAAGCATGTTGGCTGCGTCCTGCGTTTGCGAATCGTACGGATTGTTACGAGTGAATCAGGCGAAAGAAGTTGTGGCTGTTCGTGTTTGAAATGCACCTGATAAGTGGCGTAACTGACGGGGGCAGAGGTGCGAACCGCCCCCCCCCTCTGGCAAGCTAAATGTAAAAACAGGACCCCGACATAGCTTGTTTTTTGGTATTTGCTATTCCTTTGGTTTTCAGTAAGTTGTTGTTTTTTGCGTTTTTTTGGAGTGTTTTCCGGTGATTTCGGGTTTTTGTACAGCCATCCCGATCCGGACTCACTATTTTTTCTCAACTTTTTTCAGAGTGTGGGGCTGGTCAGTGGGCTCTCTTCAGCTAAGTTTCCCTCCTAGCTCTTGCAGATAAGAGTTATATTTAGGGCCAGAAGCAGTATCCTAAACTAAACATAGTTGCTTCTTCTGAACAATGCAGTAGTTTTGTCAGCGTTGCTGTTAGGTAAAGCTCGATTGGTATTTTTGCATGTGATTCTTTCCATTTTAACTTTCTTTAGGAAAGTCATTCATAAAATCAGATTGCTAGCCTACTACCTGCATAAGTTGGTACTCTCCCATGCAGTGCCGGATTAACAGTAGTAGCAAATGTAGCAATTGCTACGGGCCCCGCGCTTTTGGGGGCTCCGCGGTCTTCTGCAATATATCTCCTTTATTACATTAAGTTTAAGATTTTTTCGGTCTATGAAGTCAGTATTTTGCTACATTTGCCACAAGTGGTAAGCAAGGGTTTTCAACTGAACGTTGTCTGTATCCAGAAATTCTTGTTTGATTCTTTTTTTACAGTTACGTAACAATAGGCGTAAGATTGCGGTCAGCAGTGTTGCCATTTTAGTTTATTTGCTACTTTTTCTCAGTTGTTAGCTGTAAATTTTCAATCTATCAACTAGCTGATTTTCCAAAAGGATTTTACTAACCGTTTCGCATGTTTAACAGGTAACAAATTCCTGACCAAAAACCTGTTTCAACAGTTTTTCAAGATGAAAACTTTTACACTTTCTTCATCAAAAAATATAGCCTATTTTTCTAACGTTTTTAATTACTGGTAGGTAACACCAGGTCAGAGCATAACCAGCTGCCTGTGAGTAGAAATAGAAGGGATTTTCTATCTGTATTGTACGGGTTTTGGGTGTGTTTAGGTTCGGGTAACTACGGTTTTTCCCAGCCTCCTTCATCTCTGACCTATATTTTCAATATTTTTTGTGTTTTTGATATTTTTCATATTTTTTGCGTTTTTGATATTTTTTTGCGTTATGGTAATTTTTTCATAATTAATTTCTCTTTTTGAAGATTGAGCTTTTGTCGGCTACTTCATTTCTTCAACCCTTCACTGGTTGTAGATGGCCAAGATGCGCCAGGGCATGCCACGTTTTAACCCGATATGCAAATACTCACGCAACCAGCCAAGATCACTTCACTTGAACATCATTCGAGATGACCATGCGGACGTTAGTATCAAAGCAAAACGCATCGACAACCTGCTAACTTCATCAGTTCTTTTGCGTAACATTCTTCTTTGAACGTTTATCGTGTTTTAACAACAACAAACAGCAAATTAGTCATTACGATTGCTTTAAGGTAAAGCGCGAAACACTTTACAGTTAGTCATTTATAAGGTTTACTCTGTTATGTGGCAAAATTAATATAACCGTATCATTTTTGCAGAAGAAAGTTTTAACAAAATTTGTCTGTTTCTTTTAACACCTTTTAATACCACCGTTAACATTTTGTATCTTACGACTTCTTTTAGCGAAAGTAGCAACCATTGCAAAGTTCGAATGCTAGATGCATATACCTTATTAGCAGTTTAAATTTCCTTTTCTTCCGAATGTTTTTGCTTTCTGTAAGTTTTGTTGTTCCTTTGTGTAGTGTTACTTCGCTCATTAA
>JGI24021J15306_10012649_pt1 | contig 10489 bp, 7 predicted proteins | sample Ectturendosymbi1_FD_15306 | JGI IMG/M metagenome (IMG submission 15306) | reverse complement strand
AGACATGTACGAAATGCTCGTACTTTATAGAGGAAAACATACCACCCGGCGCTCAACGGTTGGCGTTTGAAGTGAAGTACGAGTATATCGTACACCAAACACGAATATATCGTGGGCCGGCGTTCTGCGCCTTTGCAGCTTTCCAGACAAGCGGCGATTGAAGTGGATGAACAGTTTCAAATCATGCGATCGAAAAGTGCAAAGTAGCCTAAGGCTGAAATAGCCTTTTGCCTCTAATATAACACCAGCGTAATGCCGTTTCCCATTATACCATGCGACAGCATGGTTACTTTTTAAACTTGATTTTGAAAACTAATTAGTTGTTTTGTTTGGCATTTGTAAATAGTTCTGGAGATATCAGACGCTGTGAATACATGTTATAATCTTTACGTTAGGTGCGATAATATGTACACCATCTATAACCACTACCCTTACAAATTGATTTTGTAAAGATTAGATGGTTCTTAAAATGCCCCAGAGAGTAATTTTTTACAGTCCACGGAATTGACAAACTGAATTTTTTAATGACTTTTAATGTTTTTCGGAAGTATTCACACTTGGTTATTTTTGGCTACACGTTTCTGCCAATTTGGGATACTTTCGGCCAATATTTTTGGGAATTTTGGCTATAAAGTTTTTTGAAATCTGGCAACACTGCTGGAGCCGGAGCTGGTGGTTAATTTAGCAGCTCCGGTTCCGGACCTTTTCTGAGATGCATCATCCACCACTATTTGCTAAGCGCGCTGAAAAACAAGGCTCTCTGATCTGGCTCACAGCACCTTACTATCGTCAATTGTGAATTGTGATTAAACAGTAGCGCTCAGTGATGCTACAACTGGCTAGTCGACACGCTTGCCCGCATGCTGATCGCATTTGGGAATTGCACCGAGATTGTTTACACGGGTCAGTGGTAGCTGTACACAAACTCCTTTTTTGTGGTAATAGTAACCCCTAATTTTTGAACCAAACAAGCACAATCCATTTAGTGGACAACAGGGCTTATTCATACCGTTTTGAAATTGTCATTCTCCAAGCAATATAGAATATAGTGTTTTCATCCTCTATACCATAGGCGTACGAGGCAGGGGGGCGGGGGATGCTGCCGTCCCTCGGCTTAAAAAATTTCAGGGCAAATTCTGTTTTCAGGGCATGCGCAAATTGCTCAAAATTCTTGAATGATAAAAAATATTTCAATCCAGTGAAAAAATTCAGGGCAAACTTTGTTTTCAGGGCAAGCGCAAGTTGCTCAAAATTCCTGAATAATAAAAAATATTTCAAAATTTCAAAACAGTGAAAAATTTCAGGGCAACTTTGTTTTCCAGCGCAAGAGCAAGTTGTTCAAAAATCCTGAATGATAAAAATATGCTTTCAGTAAGTGAATTCAAGGCACACTCTGTTTTTCAGGGCAAGCGCAAGTTGCTCAAAAATCCTGAATGTGAAAAGTATATTCAATACAGTGAAAATTTTCAGGGCAAACATAAGTTACTCAAAAATCCTGAATAATAGAAAAGATTTCAATACAGTGAAGAATTTCAGATCAAATATGTTTCTCAGGGCAAGTGCAAGTTGTTCAAAAAAGCTGAATGGTGAAAAAATTTCCGATGCAGTGTATTCAGTGTATATTCACTTGGGGGTGGTTCGAACATTTCGGTCGCGACATTTCTGTATATACGGAACTGATGAAATTTGTGAAATTTGTTAATGTAAATGAATATCTAGGCAGGATAATCACTTATCCGTATAATACAAGACAAATCAAAACTAGACAATTTGCTTTGCCAAAAGCACATTCAAACTCGGGTGCTAAAATGATAAAATACAGTGCAATAAAAATCTCGTCAAAAATTCCTTCTGAAATTAAAAATATAACGTGTTTGGCACTTTTTGCCTCAAAGTGCAAGAAATATGCATTACTCGGCTACTAGAAACATACTTTGTGTTCTTATTGGTGCACATAAACACGGTGCATTGATTTAATTATTTTAACCCTGGTACAGTGGAAACTATCAAACCATGAAGTATCTCCGTCATATTTAATAGCGTTTGGTTTTCGTTGCGTTTACTAAAACTGGTCGCATCAAACCTTTGTATGATGTAATGGATGCCGCTAGAGTGCAGGTGCAAAGCAAAAACAAAGTCGTATGCGTACTGCACTTCAAACGAATTTCCGTTCTCACGCATGCATTGACAGCGAATTCTTTTCCACAATGCAAAATTGGACGCCTAGTTCTCAACCTACTTCAAACTCTTGACACCATTACAGTGCTGTAGCAGTTTATAACTTCGACGCAATTCTTCTTCAGCATTCACGAATATTTCTGAATATGTGAAAACAGTAAATATTTAATCTGACAACTTTAAATCATTTTCTTCTGGTGGTCTGACCTTTGCCTGCAACGCATTTTGCTTCAATAAAACATATAAACGCATTGCACATATTAAATTTTATACCCAGAGCAAAAGACTTTTACTTACTGTATTACACTGTCCTTTTACACTAAAGTAGCTTCGTCCTTGGGAGTTCTTCTGCTTAAATGACCCCTGGTCCTTCGCATCCTCCCACTCCCTCATGCATTATTAAATCGATGTACTTGGAAGTCATCGCAGTACTACATTATAACAATCATGATGAAGTCATTGATGCATGTGTCTTATACGCCTGTGTTTCATCAAAGGAAATGTATTAGCATCATGAGGCGTATAGTCTCTACTGTCGCCATGCACATACGCTTGAATTTTTTCATGTATTTCTGTGTTCCTTGTTACTGCGATGCATGTTTAAAGCCTAGCGCATTGCGTGTGGGAGTGAAAACGCCACACAATACACTATACCAGGGGTGGCCAACACGTGGATGGCGATCAACCGTTCGAGCGCCGATTCTAAGTTGGACAGATACCTAAAAAGAACATTTTTCAATCAATATTTCGGAAAGTAAATCAAAATGAAAAATGTTGCATTTTATGAAATTTTGTACTTGTGACTTTATTATCGACTGATTGGTCGCAAGTTATCAAGAAATTTGTAGTCGAGCCCAGTCGAAGACAAGTTGACCACCCCTTCACAATACAATTGCAGGCGAAATGTCACGCTAGCTGATGTTATACCAAATCCCTTTGATATTGCAGCGAGGTGACAAAACAGTCTGACAGGTGAAATGTCACGCTACAAGTGTTAAACCAACTCCCTGTCAACTTCTTTTGATGTTGCGACACTCTGTATATAAGCATGAACAGCACATCCCCAAGCCAGTTCGCCAGATTTGAGCCATGAAGAGCACAGAAACTTCCCGAGGCAAGACGAAACTCACAGTTGCTGGATTCATGTTTACTTTTCACGCTTTTTCTGCTCATAGTACGACGTTTTGGAGATGTGTGACACGCAGTTGTCGGTGCCGACTCCATATGGATGTAAACGACGTCATCATAAACCGACTCGGGCACCACACCCACGGAAGTGACGCAGCCAGTGCGGAAGTTGGCAAAATTAAAGCAAACACAAAACGTCGAGCCCTGGATACAATGGAATTGCCGTCGCAATTCCATTCGCGCCGTGGATGCAATGGAAAACGCCTGAAAACAGAACTTGACATTGTCCACTCCTCAATCTGTAAGTTGATGGATGGCCTTCGCCGCATCCGAAAGGGGAGAGATGTCGCATAGGAGCAATACGTTCGTGTTTTACCTGGACCAGTGAAAAGACGGGAATATATACTAGCTGACCAGCGCCTCCTCACAACCGTAAACGATTGCAACAACATGGACATCATAGAATATCTTCGTGGAATCGCACATAACTTCGTCATGGAATAAACAGCGAACTTCCTGGTACAAAACTTTTTCAACAATATAAAAGAAATTATTTCAGGAGGTTGAGGATGAGGAGCCATGGTTGCGTTTAACACTGAATTGTAATTTTGAGTTTGAAGTATTTGTGTTTAATTGTAAAATGTCGATAATGATTTAATTTGCTTGCTGATGATAATGAAAATCATATGTTGATGCTGATTAACTGTTGGATTTTAGATCATGCTTGTGACACCTACATAGTTTTTTCAAATAAATCTTTGCGTTGATTTTATGATTTCAGTCTGTTTAAATAAAACCTTTCGTTGACCAGTGCCAGAAAAAATGCAAATTTCCCGGGAATCTAAATTTGATTTCTCGCGAGCTGTGCTGGAGTTTTCTTAACTTACTTCTCACTATTGTTAAGTTTTGAATGAGCTGCACCTTTGAAGTTGCTGTTTTTTAAAGAAGAATTATTAACATTTGAGACTTGACATATCAGCTGTCATGAAGCTCTTATCCATCCCCTTGCTTTTTATTTCAAGCGCCGACATCTGAAACGCCCCGTAATCTTTTGCGGTTAAATGCAGGCAAAGGGCAAGGAGTGATAAAGAAAACCAACTACTCTGACACAAAACGCAATAGCAGGCAACAGAAATTGAATGAAATAGAGTGCATGTCGCGCTCGCATTAACGAATAAAGGCATGTCACTCAATAATGAGTTTTCGAACTAGCCGTCAAGGTGCCGCAATCGTCGCAAAAAAGAGATAGCTTATGGGCCGAACGTTACTTTACCGAACGTTACTTTGATGTTAGGACAACAAACGTTTACGTCAACTAGTTTCGCATTTGCACGCTAGCAACCGCTTGTCACTGCACTGTTTTACTATGATCTTAACATTCTATCCACGTAAAGGCAACTTTACGTCAGTGACGTGACACGTTGTTCACGAACGCAAAATAAAATGTTCCGGAACATTCAGTTCAGAGGCGACTGCAAGTCAAACGCGTCGCTCGGGCTCAACACGCCATTTATACCAAGGCCACTGACAGAATGCAACCGTTCTAGGCTTGCATCATTGAAAGTTCCATTTGTTTTTATTCTGGCTAGCACTATCGTTGCTATGTAACGGTAGTTACGTAACAATGAATTAGAAGTTCTCATGAGGACTCATCGATTGTTGCGTAACGTATGTTACAGAGCAATTATAATGCCAGTTAGTTCTCTGCATGCAAGGCTCATTCATATTAGCCCGAGTTACTGAACAACATTTTTGCTCGTTTGAAATTATTTTCGAACGGGAACTTGTCTATGCAAATCGGTTGCTTTAAAAAACATTCAATCTGATATGACTTATACTTAAAAAATGCTATTTGTAGAGGGCAACTCGGGCTTAAGGGATGAAATAAGCCCAAGTAAACGTCTGCGTACTTGGCTCATTCATATACCCGAATTGACAATCATTCGTTTGAAATTAATTTGGAATGCGAACTGTTCATTGGACTGGAATTCACATTCAATGCCCTGTGGCAGCGGTTTTCAGTGCAAGGGTCGCGACTTCCAGAGGCAGTGTTCCCTCTGCGGGGCGCAAACGCACAACAGACCATTTGTGTGGTGAAATCCCATTCTCGCACACTAGCAACAGTCCAGATTTAATATCGTTTATACACTGCATAGCCTCTGTTACTTTACTGCCTATATGTTTGCATGGTTGAGCAACTGCATGCCCACTGAAACAAACATTTGCTTAGTGTACATTTTTCTGGTGGAATACTGCCCAGATCGGTCGTGAAGCATTTTTGCAGGGGTCGCGAGTAGATTTTTTATGCACACAGCTGTATTACCTTTGGTTTGATCGAGTTTTAGATGGGGGTCCTTGGTATAGTGGGGTGCCACAATGGATCGCGGACTCGCGGTACAAAAAAGGTTGAAAACCACTGCTCTATACAGATCTGTTGCTTCAAAAAATACATTTAACCTGATGTGAACTGTTTTAAAAAATACTTAAATTCCTAATTGCAGAGAGCAGGTCGGGCTCTAACGGATGAGCCCGAGTAAAGTGCGAGCGAACGAAGTCTAGAGAACGCTTGCTACAAACGATAGTTTTTGATTCAGGTCACCTGCAACGTAAATGCGAAAGGCCAGACATGGAACGAAAATACTTGAATAATAACAAAGCCCAGCGCATAGACCCCAAGTTAACAACCATAATCAGTGAAATGTGAAGTGCCACAAACATACAAAGCAATCAAGCTTGCATTTTACAATATTATAAATCGTTATCAAATAATCTGGCTAAGCCCGATACACCACTGATTCAGTTACTTTGCACGACAACTTGAACTTTATGCCGAGTGAAATACCTTGCCGACAGCGCTTGCCGCTATTGCGAATCGTGAAGGGAGCACGCTTTGAGTGGAATGTCTCGACCTTTGGTAACCTACAGTATGATGATAGAGGGAGTGCGCTTGGAATCAAACGGCTCGTCTTTGCATTAATGTAAGATTTCTGCAAGATTTCGTGGTCTGACCGAAATGTCCCGTGACCGAATCGGCCAGGCCGAAACGGCTCAGACCGAAACGGCTCAGACCGAAACGGCCAGACCGAATCGGCCAGATTGACACGGCCAGACCGAAAAGTCCTGTTCCGATGATGAAAATGTGTTTTCAGGAGAATATAAATGTCTTTAAACATTTATAGGACTTAGCTTTGTTAACCCCTCTGCAGTGCAATGTGCATTACAACCTTATTACTACATTCAATGAACAGTAAAATCTCTTTAAATTGAAGCTACAAACTCACCGATGCTTCATTGAACATGTACGAAAATTGAATGGACAACAAATTAAAACGTTTTGAATGTGGACAAAGTTATTTTGCAGCTGCTTGAATTTCAACAACGTTGCAACAGATATTTGTAGTTGATTGTTTGCAATTTGGCATAAATTAGGTTTGAGCTCATCTGACATTCGGCGCTGACCTTCCGATAGCAATCTGTCCTCATATTGCAGAAAGACACCAACCGATAAATGAAAGCACAAATCTGCTTCACTGGAACATCAGTTGCCGAAGCAATACATTTCGACTAAAGGCAAACAAATTTTATTTTTGCAGTAGCAGCGTACTGCATTCTCTTTTTACCTTTTGGTTGAAAGTAAGTCATCACAAACTCGACTTCCAATCGGCTGTATGATATTGACGAAAATTCTGGAGCGGGCCCTACCTCCAACGTTTGGCCCGCAGTGCAAGCCAGTGGCAGTGGGCGCCTCAGACCACTCGCGACCTCTGAGAGGGTTGTAGAAACCGAGCATAAACGAAACTGAAGACTGAAATGCAACTTGCTTGTTGACATGTATGTTCATGTCAAAGTAGTTTAGGTAATCAAAATCTTTTATACCTTGGTAAGTGCAAGAAGAGCTTGGCAGATAAAAAGTCTTGTACGGCATAGATGAAAGCGTATTTCTATTTCTTACACTATTTTGATGACAAAAATGAAAGTCCCAAAGCCGATCCTAATCAATGACAGACAAGCTCTATAAACCGCCACCAAGTGTTAATAAGTCAAGGGTCAACAAGCATTTACTGATTCTTTTGTTTGTTTCATTGCGTCCATGAAGGAGTTTATGCTGAGCCGTGCACGGCGCAGATTTACCCGACGCAAAAAACAACAAAGGATTACGCTTGGCAACTCCTGAATCGTCCTTACTGTTAATGGACCCTGGGGCAAAGAGCGACCAACGTGGTGAACACTTTTCAACTTTCGCACCCACGCATCAGTGCAACGAATAGTTTTCCATCAAACTATCCAGCAACATTCTTTGCCTGGTCGCCAGTTCCAGACTTTTATTTAGGAGCCTAGGCTATTTCAATTTTGAGGCCCTGTCCTAACGCTTGCGTTATATCAGCTTATGACTTTATTTCGTCGGTTCTACCATTATTTGACGTTTATCAAAATTGAAAAATGACATGCTTCATTTCTGAAGCTTCGCTTGTTCTTCATAGAGCCGAATCAGAAGACCGCATAACAAAAATGAACTTGATTCAAACACAAGGAAAGAATTGAACCAGACCTATTAGCCTTTCCCTCACTAAGGATCACTTGCAGGGGAAAGTAACAAAAACATTGCCGAAAATACGTAAATGCACTGCAATCACATTCTTGATGACGCCCACAAAAAGTTTCTTGTCATGAAATAGGTTTAGCTGTGCATTTTCATAATACAGTACACATCTTCTGCTATGATCCATCTAATGTTTCGAAATGTGTACCCGAACGTAGTAACCACGATAAATAGCTGCATAGAACTAACTCAAGAGACTACTCAAAGAAACAAAGAGAAATCTAACGTTTTCCTAACGTCGATAACATTAAGTTTTTGTTATTTTCTTTTGGCTTGTGGTTGTCTAAAACAAATTTTATTTAATGTGCGAAAAATCAGCAGTAACAGATCAGAGCAAGTTTTTATTTGAAGTTTTTTTCAATAACACACCTGCATGTAGTAATTGAGAAAAAAGGAACTGCACACAGAGCCACATCACAGTAGAAGCAATTATATACCGTTGCCGTGTACTTCCTGAGTCCGGTTTTCTTACAGACCCTACATCGTTTTGTGCATGGCTTCTCGAACCGATCTCCAGGAAAATTTCCATGCGATGACATTGTGTTGCAGGGTCTTTGCCGTGGTCAATAGGCTCAGCTTCAACCAGTCGACAACACAGCTGTCCAACGAGGTCCAGAAGGAATTTGTAGAAGCTGTCGAACCTCCCCTGACCTCTCTTCGCTTTGGGCAAGACAAATTCATTGTCGGCATTGATTTACATGAACCAGAAAAAAATCTTTTTGGTCCAATTCAACGTTTTACGCGTGAAACGGCAGTACGATATCATCTGATCAAACAGATCAACACCGGATATTGTAGTCAAAATTGCACATGTCTTTGCTAATCTGCTCCAGCCCGTAGCCTGTCTGGTTTATAAATTATACGTAGCTCGCTTCGGCGGCTGCAAAGAGAGCAGATGATCTCAACTTTTTCCACCAGCAACGCACTCAAGATAACACTTTTGTAAAAGTTGTCCATGCAAAGTGAATGCAACATTGACATACTGTACACTTTGAACTGAATAGATCAGTCACAGTTTTCTTCAGAGTTTTAGAAATACCGTGTTAAATACCAACAGCACTTACTTTTTGTATCCGCCAAGATGTAGAACTTGATGTTTTACTTGTGGGATTTGTCTTTTTGATAAAATCTGAAGGCTAAACGTCCTCACCACTTCAGCATCCCGACATCATTGGAAATTGTTTCACCAAGGTTGTACGTTGCACGCCAGCCTTTATAATCATATTGTAAACCGGACGGTCGGATTTTGTACAATTTGTCATCTGTATTTTTCTGAAGTTTGGCGGTGTTGATGAAGTTGGAGGCCGATCGAAATCTACTGGAAACCATGCCTAGATAAAACAGATGGAAGGAACGGTGTGGCTAGTCGCCCATGCAGGGACGGATTTACGCATAGGCCATATAGGTCATGGCCTAGGGCCCCGCGCAACGATCTTTTCTATGACGACTCAATGTTAACTAAAAATTTGCAAAACTGCCCATAGGCATAACCTGACAACTTACCTTGAAACGGGCGGAAATGCAAATGTCTAGTCTACTCTAGACTCTTGTCAGTACAGTAACAACATGAAAATATTGTGCATCTGAGCGTGAGAGATATTCAGGCCATCTGTATGAAAACGGTTACGAAAAAGAATGAAAAAGAAAAAAAAACGGTACTTGATGTTCAATTTTCCACTAAAAAAACGAACTCGCAACAACGCAAGACCGCCAGATACCGCAAAACTCCTATGAAAAGCAAGATTGTCAGTTTTGGATCCTACGTTTGGTTGTTTTTATTAGATTTCCCGCAAACAGAGATTGCTTGTTGAAACTCTATATGTCAGTTAAATCAGCTAGAACAGTTTCTCGCGAGCTTCACTGGGGAAAACGTGTTTACATTGGGCTTACTTTGCGGTTAACTAAGGGTGTTGTGACAATACTTTGCTTCTGCGCAAAACTTGTCTTCATGCTGTTTATCATCGGCCAATCATAGGCGTACGGGAAGGCACTTTACTGGGGGGCGGAAAAGCAGCCCTGAAAATAACAATTTGCTCCAAAAACAACACTTTGCCCTGATGCCCTGCAACTTACTTTTTTAGTACAATCCGAATGGGGTCTGAAACCTCTTTTAAATCTGTTCTGACATTTGAAGTCGTTTATAACGGCTTCGTCTGTAATGTCACTTCGCCTATAATGTTACATTTTGTGCGGTCCCGATGGGATCTTTTACATGCATTTCAATTCGCTTGAAAAGTCAATTCGGCAATAACGTTCATTATGCAATCCCCTCGAGGTGCCGTTAAAGGCAAATTCTGTAGTTACCTTGCTTGTACTCAATGGGGTGAAGTTCCTTGCGTGTTGTGTTCTCCCAGACGAGAAACTTTACGGTAATTGCCTTTACTGATTCAAATATGTACGCGATTTCGATAACGCAACGCAGTGGTTAAAAGCGACTGTTCCGGACCGAAGGGTCTGACCCTACACCTGCCTGTGTTATCGTAATTGCTGTACGGTTGAGCAAGGCACTTAAACACGCGCACTCAAAGGAGCTTACCGAATTCTTAGATCAAGCTGTTGACCTACCGACATCCGATTGTTCAA
>JGI24021J15306_10012648_pt1 | contig 10490 bp, 8 predicted proteins | sample Ectturendosymbi1_FD_15306 | JGI IMG/M metagenome (IMG submission 15306) | reverse complement strand
TTCCGAGTGCTTTGTTTGAAGCTTTGGTCATTTTGTAAAAAGCGTGATATTTTGTTGTCACGTTTTTCGTGCTCGACTGGTTACAGTCTTTTCGTTGCCTTTGGTCAGGCTTGGGTTTGTCGTTAGATGCTTGAGTTTTTATTTTCTTTTTATGAGAACAACATTTAATATGTACAGACCAAAATGTGTCTGCTACAGCGTTTTCCTAGTGTTGTTGAAAGTTGGAATTTCGCATTTTTGGGCAACTCCGACCTTTTTAAAATTTCATGAGCATTTCAAACACCTTGTCATTGCCACTTATTGCTGCCGTAGCAATGGTTTTATCACCTACTTTAACTACGTCTTACACACAATATTTGGCGCAATCTCAGAAGAATTTCACGCATAAGCTCGAGTTTCGCTGTCAAGTTTAGTTCACCCTGTTCATGTAAGCAAATCAGTTCTCTAGGTAACTACAGAAATACTTACAGTTCATATTTAAAGCTGGTTCTTTCAGTAGCTGAATTTTTATGCCATCTGTCGAACATAATTTTTTATGTCGAAAATCTGCATAGGTTTTTGTATTTTCCGAATAGGGGAGGGATTCGCCCAATTTGACCCGTGGTTACTACTCGTGTGACAACAAAAGCTGTGCATTGCCTCTTTGCCGAACGATTTTGCCGGTGAAGGTGCACAAACAAGCAAGAAGAACTACACAGGGGGTAAACAGCACACGCTTGAGCGCAGGCGCTGACTACATAAGTGATTGCGCATGGCTCCTGTTCAACTTGTGGCCTTGATAGCGAAACTGGAGCGGGGATCTGGTGTGGATGGGGTTTTGTCAAGGCTCTGCTACTTCACAGAACAGCACAGAAATTGCTTTTGGAAAGGGAGTCGACCTGATTTTGAGCTGACCGGTTTGCAAAATTCCTTTAGCCCCAAAACGCCTGCATGTGAATTTGTTGTCTTCATTTTCTTCCATTTCCTGATTCCTATTTGACGCTGAGTGGATGCATATATAGCTGGAGCGCTTTTACAGTGTTTCTCAGTCTGTTTATCATCTACTGTAACACATGCTCTGTACTGCGCTATGACTAATCATTTTTTTGTTTTACTGTGTTATTTGAGTACCCTTGTGGTATGAAACACGAGTCTGACGCAAAATAAATTAAATGATGTTATATCATATTAATAAACATGTTAAAGTTTTGTGAAACGTCAGAATATTGTATATAGCACACAGGCCCTGGATTTTCTCTTGGAAAAGAAGTATCTATTTACACGTGCGTTATGTCAAAACAAGCGCAGCCGCCGCTAAATACATGAAATCATATTTTTTACAGGTTGTGATGGACAGTGGGCCCCAATCAAACTGATTGCCAGGGATTGTCGTAAATTATTTGACCAGACTATTTCGAGCAGAGGTTAACTTACGTGCCTGAAAATTGCAAAAACATCCTTGACATATTTTCATGCCTCAACCTAATTTACTTTTGTTGCTTATGGAACCGCAAGCTTCGAGACGAATACGATTTTGGTCATCTACCGACAGCCAACAGGCCTTTTGGCGGAATTTTTGTATTCCCTGCCTTTTTGTTGTCTTTAGTATGCGTACCTCACATATTTCCCTTTTCCCGTTGACAAGATAAGATTTAAGAGCTTTTCGAAATTCAACAGGTTCGTTTTTCGAGTCAGATGAGGTTGAGAAATTTCTTTAGTTGGATACTTCGATTCTGGGCCTGAAATGTTTCAGTACCCTGGGTCATATTGGACAAACTTANGTCCGCTTTGGGCAGGGTCACCAGCGGTGAATGTATTCGAGGGGTAGGAGCAGTTTACTGTGGTAAAGGATGTTGTTGGTTCTGGCAAAATGTTTGTTTTTTATTTGAAAACCTGTGTGCTAACACCGCTGAATAGCCTTTTATAGATTAGTTAAAAGATTCGCGATAGAAGATTTGTGCTGAAATGAAAGCTGTGTATCAATTATTGCAAAGAGCGGATGCAAGTCAGCAGGAGGGACGCTTCAAACTTCAGAAAAAATGTCTTTTTTTGCAAAGACGCAAGTGCAGTGTGGAAAAAGGTAAACTTGCTACTGATCACGTTTATTATTGCCATTAACGCTGCACTTAAAAGTGTTATAAGAATACCAGTAAGAACATCGTAAAAAATAACTCCTAGAACCAAAACTAATGAAAATTGAAAACACTCCTGAACGTATTGGTTCAGCTGGCCCGTGCAAACGAAGAAGCAATGAACTGTGAAAGCGCTTTAATTTCAGCAAGTATAGTATTGACGAGTTTGTAGAACTGATGAAAATTGGGATGCTTTTTTCAGGAACAAGCTTCGTATGTGTGCACCACGACAAAACAAGCAAAACAGTTCCAAATTAGCAACAAGCAAAATTACCTCATAAATGCTGGTTATCCTGAGACGGTAAAACAAGGGGATGTATATTTCCGACGATATGATGGCGATGACCATGAAACCGAAAATGTGATAGCTGTACATTGAACCATATATGTAAAACTCCGCCGGCGTGCCAATGACTGTGAAGAAAACGTGCTGCGTCTCAGGCAACGATGCAAAACAAGCACGGACGTTGTCCACTGAATGGCAAACCGCCAGTCAACTCTTTAAATGTAATCTATGAAGCATAGGTGGAGCTCTTTTTAAGATAAATTGCGAAGTTCATGCCGGGCATGGAGATTAAAAAATACCACCGGTTAAACGGAGTTTTACATCTTTAGATCCGTTCGTTGATGTGAGATATATTTTTTCAACGCATGGAACTTTGACAGTGAAAGTGGACTTGAGTTACAAATCAGCTACGCATCACTTCGTGCTGAAATTTGCGATGGGCCGGTGGTTTGTGCCATCAAGCAAGGAGTTCCTTAACTGTAAAAAGATTCTCAAGACTTAATCATTTGTGACGAGAGAGTAACGATACTGAATGACTGTTTAGAAATGAAAGCACGCTTTGGAAAACAACAAATTGACCCAAAGGACTAAACGGAGAACATGTTTACAAAGGCAAATGTTATTGGATATATTAGGCCACAAAAAGTAAGTTTTACCCCACGTTTGATGATTTTGTTTGAATACTTACATTATGCTGGCAGGTGTGGCCAAACTGCTATCCTCTCCTGGATATATCCAGTAACGTAACTGATGGGAGGACAGGGGTACGAACCCCCTGGCAAGCTAAATGCAAAAACCGGGCCCCCACCTAGCTTATATTTCAGTATTTAGTATTTTTTGGTTTAAGTTCTTCTTTGCGGTTTTTAAAAGTTTTCCGGAGTGTTTTCGGGTGATTTCTGGTTTTAGTATAACCGTTCACATCAAGTTTCACTATTATTTCTTAACTGGTTTCCTTTATCTAATTTCACCCCTGGCTCAAACTTTAGTTACGCCACTGGATATATCCCCCGAGGAGCTACATACTTTCGATTAATTATTGCTGCTAACGTTAAGTTATCAAGTCTGCTGTTAAAATCCGTGGAAACCATAAATGACTTCTGCACATATGCCGGGTTGCCAATTGTTTACAACGGCGCAGTCATCTTTTTTTCAATTTTTAAAAATATTCTGCTAGCTCAAAATATTATGTTTGTTCCATATATCAATCTGTACTTCAGGTCGTGGTCAATGTAAGCAAGTACAAAACACACAAAGGACTTTATGAATAAATTTAATCTTACTTGTTATAGCAGAAATGAAGCCGGAGGTCATGGAAATTGCCACAGGTATGGCGTGCATTCCTCTTCCACCCATTAAATAATCGTCAGCATTGCGTACACGCTTTCTTTCTCGAAACGCGAAAAAGAGTCCGATTCCAGCCGATACAACGAAAAGACCGGCGAACATGACGTAATCCCATGCAGACAAAGCATATTGTGATTGCTTCATGATGATGCTCAAAGACTAACACAAACGTTTGCCGGAACAAATAACACTGTAAAAACAACAGTACATTCGATCAGTTAATCTGCTCTAGCTATTAATATCAGCTTTGGCAAAAGCTTTTTAGCATGGATTTGGTTATAGTGTGGACTACAGAGTTGTAAATGGGCCTCATTTCGAAGCCTGAACCCGGCCCGAGCCAGAAATCACCAGCACGATCCCGTCCCGAGCCCGACATTCATTTTCGAAGCCCTATTTAGGCCCGAAAGCTAAATTTACTGAGTGAGCCAAGATATGCGCAACCGCAGGGTATCAAAAGACGTAGTTTATGGGTATAGCTGCACGTACAGTTTTATCACACCCGAAATAGCAACCACCTTGACCAAAACATTGGCTTAGACAAGCACAAACTTAGCTTGTTAGTCAACAATGATATTATAGAATGCAATGCCTCAAGAAAAAAGCTATCACGAAACCATCCACGATGGCGCTATAGGTATTAAAGAAACAATTTAGCATAGCGCTATACAGTAAACATGAAAAGCTGGTTTGTAGGCCATCCTTTCCAAGCCAAGGATCGCGTGATTGGTCGTTTCGATGCAACGCCATGGCGTGCTAATTTCTTCATGGCTGTCGCCTTCTCAAAAAGAGTTTTGAGACTAATACGAGCAAAGAACAAAAGAATGCAGCTGTGTTTGCAAATAGAATTTGCTGAAAAAAAATCACACTCATCGCCGCTGGGAACACAATGAATGTACGTCACAAAAGAAACAAAATCGTTACTCTGAATGTTACACAAACGTTTTGTGTTCAGACCCGAAATCGGCCCGAAACATTTTGACAAACTTAAGCCCGAGCCTGGCACGAAACCCGGCCCGACTTACAGTTCTGGTGGACTAATGCAAAGACACCAGTCATTAAAAATCGACGTGAGTCCACAGACTTCAACGTTTAGCCGAGACCTTGGCCCCGACAATTGAGTCATCAGTTTTCGCCGTTATGATCTAATTTTGTGTTTTGACTACCGCAGACTAAGTAACACGAGCGTAACCCATGGCAACGATCCTAATGCAGTTGCCTATAAAGCGTTTTTGCAAACAAAACTGAGGCGTTATATTCGCTGGTCGTCCTAACATCTGTGATCATGGGCGTGGGAAGGAGTGGCAAGGTCCCCCTGGATTTTTTCAGCAAAAAATGGTTGTTTTCTTAGTTTCGAGTGGGAAAAAACAAATTTCACCAATTTTGGCTTCTCTTAGAAAAATTTTGGAAAAATCCTCTCGTGGTTCCCCCTGGAAAAAATCCTTCCGACGCCCATGTCTGCGATAGCGATGAATCGAGTCAAATCACTTCGAAACCTTTAAAATTCAAAGACATTTATTAACTAGTCACTCAACATACCAACGCTGCTTCATTAGAGCCCTGAATTCGAAACGTCTCATATTTTGAAATCAGTGCTTTGAGTTCTACATTTTTTCTAACCGGATATGCTGCGCTCGGAGGAGCTGAACTTTGAAAATGCTTTTGGTCAGTTGTTTAGATATTGAACCAATCACGTGCAAGGAAAACGTTCGCTCATGACACTTACTGAATTCTAATTTTTTGTAGGTGAAGAACTGCAAGGCTTGTTTTTGCTGCTGTAAAGCACATCAAATTTTTACTACAGAAAGTCATATGTTGAACCTAATGCAGGTAACGATCTATCGACACAAACCTAAACCAATAAACACGAAGTATTTGCACGTTTGCCCATTAGTCGATCATTCTTTTGTCTTTTAACTTAAAAAATGTTGCTTTATACAGTATATGATTTGGTTCCACGCTGAGACGTAAATAGGTACAAAAACTTTAGTCAGAGCTACAAATCCTTTTGCTAAATCTATCAAATTCGAGCAACTTGATAAGCTTCATAGTGTCAGATTATGAACGTCTGAACGCAACTGCTTTTTATTTCTGTGATTTTTACACGATTCAAACCTGAACACTGCGAAAGAAACACTGTAGTAAAACTGTAATGTATTGCTTTCCTTGCTCAATTTTATCTGGAGAAGAATGCAGATTCGCATTTCCACTGCTAGCAGAAAAAGCGTCTCGGTGCAGAGCGTGTAAACCGCTGACACAGCATGTTTCCATTTGAGCAGCCAACCGTTAGAAGAACTATTTCAGCGACTACAGAAAAATGCTTCTGAATCATCCATTTTCCTTGCGCATTTCTGCATACTGTGGCAAATTTGCACAGTTTTGACAAGGATTGTTCGTTGTTGAATAAAATGCAGAATGTATCCTAATTAAGTCCGTCACCGCATGACTTTAACTGATGCTTTTAATGCTTGTATGATTACAGCGAAGTTATAATAAAGAACATTCAATGCCTACAGCTAGCTGTAAATTTCACTTTTATTTAAACCAAAACAACGACTCAAGCGTACCAAAGGCTTCCTTCGGCTCTATTAAATTTATGCTTAAAAAATATTTTGCAGCTTCGTCTTCTGTTTGTCTGTCGCCAACCAGCTGCTAAGTCTCTAGTTTACCACGGTTTTGGTTTTCAGTTGTTCAAGGAAGCGTGCAAGATATTTGCTAACGTACGAGGATGTAACTTTACTTATATCGAAACAATCGCAAACTCTATATGGCTGCAAAGGCACAACAGATACAGTTAGAGAGTCATGGTGCAGTCTGAAACATCAGAATGACTTAATCAAGCAAATAGTTACCTCCTGATCGTAATTATAAAAAGTATTTTGGAATGGGAGGTGCACCCCTAGTCACATAGAAGAGGCATACACTCTTCTTCGTGAAAGTAGCCAGGCTTGCTTATTTTGTTCTCCAGCCAATGGTTTTATTGTAAGAAAATTGCTTAGAAAAGAAACAAGCTAATACCATCGTCATTCAAAAAAGTTAACAAACATGACAAACAAAATGTAAGTTTACAGTGATCCTTCATGTGATAAAATTCCTGTGCTTGCGCTTAATTGGTTGATTACTTATGGCATTCCGTGGTTGGTGCCTTACCTTGCTCGTTTTGCATTATTCGTGTGTGGCCTTGAAGGCGTGCTGATGTACTGATATGGTTTTGTTCTGCTTTTCGGAAGGTATAGTGTTTCTTAGTTTAATTAACTGTGCTGAACGCAATCATCAGCAACCATCGGTTGGCTATATTAAAACTAGGAAAGGCTATACATTCCATATTTCTCCCTTTATCACGAATTGGAGACACTTTTATTATCTGCAGGCCGTCACACCTTGACTAAAATCATCATACTTATCTGCTGCTTGGTGCTGTGCAGAAATCTTGTATATCAGCGTAGCATTAATTTTCTTACTATAGCTGCTTGTGTCTGGGCCACCATTCAATTTCTTTACAAAATAACCACTCAGCGCAAAGTATTAATTACAGCTCCACACAAATTTCAACATACAACTTGATAGAACTGGTTATAATTTTCTATTCTGCGTCGACTATCATAAGTTGGCGATACTTTTTGGAAAAACTTCATGAAACTTTTCAAGGTGTATAGCGCAACACTAGACATTCATTTTTTGCGTAATACGAATCAATTAAACTTATAAACACCAGAACTACCCAATAAAATCTACATACTTTAGTATCAAATGGTTTAACAGTTAAGTGTTCTCTTCAATAAGACTTGCGCACTTAAAGCTTGTATTAAAATTCATGAAAACTACTTAAACACTCAGAACCACTTATTTTAGAAATTTTTTTTACACGACAGACAGGCAGACATTTTTATTTAACATCTGAAAAAATCAGATATCAGTGGGAGGAGAATGACCGCAAGGTCTTCGAGTCATCCTCCCCCGCGAAATTCAAGTCGAACTGTACAGAAGACGAATAAAAATCTACAGAATTCTATAGGCCTACATATATCTGCAAAAACGGTGCAAACATAACCACAGGACATAAGCACACGCAAACAGGACATAACAAACAAGACGCGCTACAACACAATTACAGCAGACAAGCGGAAAAAATAAGTTTTCATAATATGTGAGGATGGTCAATTAAATAGTTTTTCTGTAACTTACAGAATCGAAAATATTTGACTAGTTTAAAATCATTTGGAATATCATTCCATATTGTGGATCCTCGAAACGATGAGTGACGTCGTTCATTAAGTGTCTTAGCTAGGGGAATTTCACGTGTTAATTTGGAAGTTTGTCTAGTTTCTCTGATTTTGGTGGTAGCAGAAATGTCGAAACCGTTTATTAAATATCTTTGAAAAGTGAGACAGCAGGGATATAGGTCTGTAGTTACTTAGTTGCGTTTTGTCTCCAGATTTATAGACAGGTATTACTTTTGCGAGCTTTAATTTTGTTGGAAAAACGCTATCGGTAGTGCAGAGGTTGTACAAGTTAGCTAAGTAGGGTGCATTACATGTTTACTAATTTTCAAGGACGAAACGGGAAGATCGGATGTATCATTAGATTTAAGGATTGAGTAAATTAATTTGCAAAACAACGTCTTCTGGTAAAACTGGACTAAGAAAGAAGGAATGTATAACAGAAGAGCCTGAGGTGTGGGGAACCTGGGCTGTCGGTGGAATAGAAGCTACAGTGGGTCCGATTTCAACAAAATAGTTAAGAATATTAGACGTATTTACAATATCTAGTGGTTTTGAGCCATTTGTTGATGTTGCTAGTGGTGGGATAATAGTTTTTGTTTTTGTCTTATTGATAATCTCATTAACAATTTTCCAAGTCTTCGAAAGATTCCCTTTACTTTCTGTGAGATTTTGCTTGTAGTACATGTTGCTTTTCTTTTTGATGTGCGTTAAGATATTATTATCTTTTTTATAGGTGTGCAGATATTCAGCATTGTTATGCGTTTTTTTTTGTTTTTATAGATTTTAATATACCTTTGGTTATCCAGGGTTTAGACGCTAATTTAGTTTTTCTTCTGGATAATTTCACTAAAGGGGTATGTGCGTTGATTACATCAATAAAAGTGTCCAAGAATAATGCAAATTAAGAATCAGCATCTAATGAGGTATTAGAGAGATTCTGTCTAAGTTCATCATCTAGATCAAATAAAAATGAGTCCACATTAAGATTTTTGTAACATCTTCTCCATATGGGAGCGTGCTGTTTGTTTCTGGAAAATTCAATTAATAAGAAACTGGGAAAGTGATCACTTATGGATAAAGGGAAAAGACCACGATATAAGTAATGAAGATTATCATTAGTATAGATATGGTCCAAAAGAGGAGTGCAATTATGCATAAAGCTGGTAGGCTTATTTATTAAGCAGTTAACTCCAAGGGATGTGAGGGAATTTAGCTAAGCATGAGTCATACGATTGTCTGACAATAGGTTAATATTGAAGTCTTCTAGAATATAAAATGTTACCTTTGATTATTTAATTTTATGATAGTATTTTCTAAATTTCTACTGAACTCATTAACATTGTTGTTGGGATGGAAGTAGATGGTGCCTACTATTATAAACTATTTAAATGGTGAGAATAATTCAACCCACAGATTTAACGTTATCGTCATTAAGATTTAAATCCGGTCGTTCTCTAAACATTAACTCGGATATTATGTACAATCCCGCACCACCAGCGTTAGTGAGGGAATTTTTATGAACAAAGCTATAGCCTTTGATATTAACCATGGTATGCTTATCGCCACAAAAGGTTTTGTTTCATGGCAATGATATCTGGAAAAATAGACGAACTGTTTAACCAGTCCGTAATCGCATTTAACTTTTTAACTAGACTTCCGGTATTAAAACGTACAAGGAATAGGCCACTAATTTTGTTAAGTAAGCATTGCGATTGGGTTAAATTGTAGATTTTACAAGGCTCGCAACGCAATACCGTATTTGAAAGATCTCATACATCTTCAGCAGACATAGCAGTACAGAATATTTTGCAGACATTTCCAGAATGTTACGTTTGACTGTTGTTTAGATGGTAAAATGCACAGTCTACAGGGCTCAGAAACAGAAAACTTTAAAAGGAAGATTTGATTTTAAGCTGTTCATTAATTAGAAAATACTTCAAAAAATGGAAGCTATTATCATCATTTACTCGATTTGTAAACGTGCCACATCTACAATGGGGATTGGCAACATATATCTTATAATTAATGCAAAAATTAAGATACAACTCCAGAAACAGGTATTATAAGAAAGCAAGTGAGCAAAGCACATGATGCAGTTATTTTTAAAAGACGAGAAACGTAGATTATGATAAACCATGAGATGGGAGCACTACTTTTACAACAAAAAAGCGTATTAATGCAAAAATGTTTACACAATTTTCAATCGTTTGGGTCAGAAACTCGATACTTAGCTAAAACGAAATTCAAAAAATAAACGAAATTGCAACTTATTGAATGGCCAGCGAAAACAAAAGGATATTTAGCTGCAAAAAAATAAACGAAACTGCAACTTACTGAATAGCCAGCGAAAGCAAAGGAATTCGTTGAACAAGTAGTACTGACCACATTAAGGAACCATCCGTTCATTGTCGGCGTAAAGGCAATATTCACTACCAACCACTTTCCACTGAATTTTTTTTCCTTGGTTGTATAGCCTTGAAGCTGTCTTTAGAAGTGTTTTCCTCTGAGCCTGCATTGCCATCGGTAAGT
>JGI24021J15306_10012647_pt1 | contig 10490 bp, 6 predicted proteins | sample Ectturendosymbi1_FD_15306 | JGI IMG/M metagenome (IMG submission 15306) | reverse complement strand
AAAGACACTGGGACAAAGTGATGACTAAAACATTTAGTTTACAAAGAGATTGTGTTGTGTGTGTATTTGAACTATTGTGTATTTGTACTCCAAACATTTATTTTAAATCACACCTAGGAAGAGAGTAACCCAAAATATTATAGAAACCATGTACATTAATAGTCGACTCCGGTTTGTAGGTGGCATTCCCGATTTAAACAGATAAAAACGATATGCATTGACGCACGACGACGATTTCGGACTTGACGTAAGCACGCAGCAAATGCGTGACCACTAATGTCGCAATTGGATCTCGCAGCGTGTAGCGCTTTGTCACGTGATAGAATCAACCAACAGGAGACGAGAAATATAGGTCGCCAGATCGACGGGCGGTGGCTGAGTTGTCCATTCGAATCAGTCTTCCTCTGGGCACTCCTGGAGTAACAGCAAGTTGGGTTATGGGCGTACCAAGCCTAACAAGCTGAAATAGTTAGTACAAGTGGGCTTACCATTGGAGTATACTACCCAAAAGAGATTTATGGCTTAGTAGCATGTATGGCTCTGCCATACGATAATTCGGGTTACTCTCTCCTCCGTGAAAGTATTGAACTCGTCTTAACCCCTGCTGTTTGGATAAACCCATGTTGTTTATAGTAACTTTCTTTACGTGCCTTAACCTATGCTACTAGTATAAACCCCTACTGTTTTCGATTTCCTTTCTGATGCATTTTAGATTAATGGCGCAGTGCTTAAAGTTATATTAATAAAACCATGAGTGAATGCAAATTCGTTTGATGTTAAACTGAGCGCGAAGTCGAACGATAAAGGGTGAGTCTAAGTTTCTTCAGTGTAAACTTGGGCGTGCCTAGGACACATCCCTATTAAATTAACCAGTGCTCTTGCGGAATTGTCCTAAATAACGAAATTCTGCGTTACACCCCCCACCACATATTACAACAAAACTGCGCCCATGTGAAAACTCGCCACAGCCAATACTGCTTTGCAGTGAGTAGGCCTACTAGCCCAGACGTCAGAACTAAGCCTTAACGATTAAGACTTATTCCAACAAGCCTTTCATAGAGGTGTATCTAACAAGCCACAGAGTTTTATGCTGTGTGAACAGAAGCCTGTTTGATCAAGCTATGCACTCAGGGACATTGGTCGCACTCACAATCTCACACTATAATGGATTTTTCAAACGTATGGAAGCACTGCTACCGATTCACTCATGCTTCTTTTCACAAAGTATGAAACAACGTCTCTTAGAGGCAGTTATGCAGTCGAGACTGTAATCTTCGAGACCGAGACTTGGTTAAAATTTCCAGACGAGCCGAGACCGAGACTTCATCGAAAACTCCAAGACCGAGACTCGAGACTTGAAGTTCGAGACAGAGACTCGAGACTTCAGAATTTGTGGATTTTGCCGAAATTTATCTTAAAAACGTCGTTATTATTTCTGAATCGAATTTTTTTCAAATTTCTGTAATTTTTCCGACATGTTTTGGTTGCTTCTCACCTGAAAATACAACAAACCAAAAATGGTTCAGTTATAGAAATTTTATTAAACCAATTTTTTGCAATATTCAAAGTCTCGAAACCTGAAACCTTCGAGACCGAGACGAGACCTGAAGCCTTCGAGACCGATCCGAGACGCGCAAAATGGGTCTCGAGACGAGTCTCGAGACTCCATCACTCCTTAGGGGGCCATGCCCCCCAAATTTTTAGAAAAAGTAGTCATTTTTCGCTTTGAGAGGCGGTATCCCCAATAATATACTGTTGCTCGCCTAATATCAAACATTTTGACCCCTCTAAATTTTCTGAACCCCCAAACATTTGGGGGAGGGCAAAAATTTTGGGGGGCCAAAATGTTTGATTTTAGGCGAATAATACTATTTTGTTTGGAAAAACGCTTCTCAAAACACAAATGAATTACTATATTTTCCAAAAATTTGGGGGTCTATGGCCCCTTTGGCTCCCCTGGCTACGGCTATGCGCCACTGAGTCACTGCATCGCTGCATTACCTGTCACAGTTGCCTGAGGTCAACAGTCACATGTGGGAAAGTGCATTAACTATCGTTAACCTTTACTTGAAGTGAACCTTTGAAGATTCGTTGCCATGTTATTGTTACGCAACAAAGAGCAATAGCAGAACAATTCTCTCGCATGTTTCGTAACGTTTTGAGTCTGCAGACGGAGTGGACATGAGTGATCTATAGCTCATTACTGCATCACACTTGAACAGTGAAGCTGGGGAGCATTGGCTTTGTAGCAAGGTTTTTGAGGAAATCTCCTGTTTGTAATTGCTTTTATCTTTTTGCGACAATTCGATCTTGACTTGTCATTCAGTAGCAATGGCCACAACAGTGACGCACACAAGCGAATCATGTCACAATATATTTGCACAAGAAAACTAGTTTCGTGTATTAACACATCTTCAGTTCCGGCTCTTGTGCAACGTGAGTGCCATGCTGGTAAACAAAATGTTATTGCAAGTATTGAATCAATTTAATCGGAATCGAGATGCTGACGTTAGATTTTCTGTAAATTTTGGGTTCTCTGTCCCATTGCCGGGGGAAAATGCCGATTCACCCCTTCTGCGGACGCCCATGAATGTAGCCCACCGTACCTCTTTGAAAAACAAAATGTCCTTGAAAATATTTCAAGTTATCTGGCAACCCTAATGCGCATATGGCGTGAAGTCAGAAAATTTCGCAAATGAAAAATTTCGCCTGACACCGGATAGTAATCATCTCTATCGCTCATCTCTGTTGGACTTTCGCATGAGTTACTCTGCAGCGACACCCCGCGAAGGCGGAAATTTCGAAATCGATGACTACCTGTATCGCTGTATCAACACTCAACAGGGGTACTGGCCCGGAGGCCCCGGAGCAGTGTTGCCAACTGGTGTATATACATACCAAATTTGAAAAATTTGGTATATTTTCAAAGTGCTTGGTATATAAATTGTTGATTTGGTACATTTGACAAATTTGGTATATTTTTGTCGGAGGATTTAGGTCTATTTGAGTTTTTTAACTAAGAAGTTATTTCTCATGTCATATTACAAAACGTAAACAGAGAAAACATAGTGGTGTTGAAGGTATATATGTGAAAATTCAGTGATGTTCTTTAACATGGGAATAAGCCTGCACTTTTGGCAAACGGAGAATGAGACTGGAAAAGAGCTGAGAAGTTCTGAAAAACACAACCTGTGTATGCGCTTTTTGGTCAGCCAGTGGTATCCAATGTTTGGTAATCTGCGTATGAGAGTGCCAAAAGGTTTAGAGAAAAGTGGTTGATAGGGTTTTACATGGCTTGCAAAGCAGGATTCTTCTGGTGCTTTGTATCCTTCCTGCAAACTCAGAGTTTGCAGTTTGAAACTGTGCAATACGAAAATTTCAAACCGCAAAGCAGCTAATATACAGTGCTAATCATACAATATAGTAATACGGTGGACCACCAAATAAATGAAAATGCGGTTGCAGGTGGTGGAGGTTGAATTTTCCAGTAGTTAATATATCTGCCACTGCTGAAGTTAAAAGAGTAGAAATTGATCTTGTAGCTTTAACTTCATGATCATCATGATGACTGGCCTGCTACCATCCACTGGCACCATTCTAAACAACAGGTTTACCATAATCTACTAGCTACGGACCTACCACGCCACAGAAGACCAGTAGTTCAGTATGCCGCAAAAACCCAGCCAGGCCGCGGTCTCTTGCAAGGTGCAGTAGACACCTGTACTACAGGTGTAGTGTTTAGGCCGGTGGTTTAGAAGCTCCCGGGAGGCCCTATACCGTATACCACAGGCCATTCTAAGACTACAGTTTTCAGACAGACTCGTGGATTTTCGGCATTAATTCTAATGCGGTTAGCTTTAACGAATCTTACCTGGAACAAAATTTGACATTTTTTTAAAATTAAAAAAAAATTTTAAAAAATTTCTCTTTCAGATTTTGCAGTGTAGAAGAAAGGTTGTGATTTCAGATCACGCGTACCCGATGATATAGTTAGTGTGAGGATTGTTTCTTTGCCATAATTACACCTAGTCATTAGTTCTGAAACAAGTTTTTCGTGAAGTGGGCCCAAAATCAAAGTCTTGGCGAAAAGTGGGCCGCGACATCAAAAAGGTTGAGAAGCACTGCTTTAGCACTTATTAGGATGGTAAATTCATCTCAGTTTATGGCTACACATTGATTGACATGTAAATTAAGTTGTTCAGATGTGTTAAGAAAGATCTATCATCGTGTACTTGTTTTGCTGTTAAGCTACAATCGTGATTGAGGAACATTGCCATTTAATAAATTGCTGATAAATTTGGAAAAAATGATTGGCTTTTTTGGCTCCTTGCCTTGGAATTTGGCTCTTTTCTGAACTAGATTTGGCCCCTTGGCCAAAAGTAGATCCAGATGGTAACCTTGGTTATGCCTACAGTGTCACCAATAGTATTACTGCTTCTGATGGTTTGAAAGAAATTTCTATTGTCTGATGTTTTGGCGACAAATCTGACATTAATTTGGCTGTTGCTTTTATTTTCTGCATTTCCTTTCCTTTTAGGATGAAAAAAGCCAGTCATAATTTTTAAGTTTTTTTTTCATCAATCTCTCACCCGTATTGTTCTCTGCCTTTTATATGTTCAATTGTTTCTGTAAATACTTTCATCACCATGTTTCTACTGCATACTACTCTGTTTTTGTGTGAACTTTGTGTCTGGTTCTCATTATTTGCTTCAGTGGTTTGTTTTTGTGTCATTTTCTTCTTGCTCTCTTATTTTCTACGTACCTGGTAATAATACCTTAAAAAAAATCTCTTGGCCTCTTGTTTTTGCATTTCAACGTTTCACCTGTTAGCATTGCTTGCAAATTTCATGACCGACTTTGCATAGTGCTACATCAAATCGATTTCCTATTAATAATTTGCCGATAGCCTACAGTAGATTCCTTGCTTATCTAAGATGTAGGGAGTAGGCTAGTTACTTTAACCCCCATGTGTCTGATTATCGTTAGAAACTGAAGAAGCTCTCTTCGCTACGTTGGGATTAACATTTTATGTTAGCAAAAGAAGCATTTAGCTCAGTGTTTCTCAACCTTTTTAAGACACAGACTATTTTCGGACCAGTATAAACGTTGGCGGACTCAAGATAGACTAAGACTATGAGAATGATACAAACACTAGTTTTAGCAAATTCGGTTCATCGCCCACATTCACAAATTTCAATGAGAGTCTTGTCGCTGAGTTTGTTTCACAAGTTTGTCGAAATGAGGCCCTGTGCTCTTCAAAGCACACCTCATGTCGTCTTCTGGTTGAAGTTGGTATCGGTGCCTGGTTTCAAAAGAGTTATATCGTTGAAAAACAGCTTAACAACGGTATGTAGTTGGAAAAAACGATTTTGTTGCCTGCCGACACAGATCAGAGAGATTTGGTTCCATTGTCTGGACATTCACTCAAAGTTGACTCAGACTCTGCAGTTGTTGACTTTGCAGCTCAAGCTGTTGCTTAGCAGTGCAATACAGTTCATAATGAACCTGCAGCTCTGGTACATCAAAAGGGACTTCGCACCCAGGTAAACGTTTTGATGTAATTGTGAGAAGGGATATATTTATCCATCTCAGAGAGATGTAGTAAGGCGCTCAAGAAAATTTAACAAATGCAGAGCAAATCAATTTCTACCTCTTATGCAACTGCGTTTAATGCTAAAAACGCATATATTATTTTTTCATTTTCAATTCGATGGATACCACAACCGTATTTTACTTTAAAATGCGATGGTCTTGGACACATCAAAAAGTATTTTACCTTTTCCGTGCATGGAGCTGTTTATCTGATCCAAACGTACAAAAAATGAGTTAAGAATATTTGGCAATCAACTTGTCGATAAATCGTTCAGCAAAGTTGCACCGGTGCATTGCGCGGGCCACTCTCTCCAGCCAGGATCTTTCCTCGTCAGCCAACGGATGTTTAAATGAAACAAACGTCCACAGTGTTCTGCCCTCATCTCGCCACACATAACGAATGCGTAAGGGGCGGCTTTTGATGTGATTAACAGCAGATGAAATCTATTCAAAAACTATCAGATCTTCTTAAATTTCTTCTGTCTGATTTTTTTCTCAGCGAAGAAGACAATAACTACCTAAAGATTTTTGTTTTCATTTTTCATAAATTCATACAGTCTTTTTGATTCTTATCGTGATCGAGTAAGCACCATCGGCACCAACAGACATGCTGTGAGTTCACGAAAGCTGATGTTCCGTAGTGAAGGAGTCTACTTTCTTGAACATTTATTTTCTTGCAGTATGTTTGGCAAGTGGACAGCCAAAGAGAAATTGTTCCATGTAGTCCCCAGTCGCACGGTATTGCACAAACACCATGAACTGTGCATCGTTTCCTAAATCTGTAGTCTCGCCCAACTTTGAAATAAGATTTCCACTTTGCTTCGCAGCAGCAATAATTTGTTTCAGAATATTGACCGAAAGTTTCTGGATGGGCCAATTGATGGGGTTGTTTAAAGAAAAATCATAGCTAACTTATAGTTAGGCAGGTGTGTGCAACCTGTAGCCCATGGGCCAAAAGTGGATCGGGAACTTAGGTTTTGCTAACTTCTATGAGAAATATAGTCTACTGTTTACTTACCCTATGACCACATCAGTTCACCTGCACTTGGTATTTTATCCAGACCCCATTGCTCCATAACCAGGCATTGCGGTTGCAAATCTTAATGTCAGCCCACTGACATGAAGGAAGTATTGGATGTGTTATCGGGTTTGCAGATCATGGCCCTGCGCGAGGCTTCACTGGTGCCTAGTTACGTTGGGAAAACCCAACTAGTCTTAACTAACGAAATAGTGACAGAACTCTTCAACCTCAGTACCCAACTGCAATTCTGCCTAAACCTGAACCGCTGTGCTATCCACACCTTATGGAACAATGGCGATTTAATCAAACAAACACACAGAGAATGCAGGTTAAGGGTATTGCCAATCTTCAGTGGGCAGCCAGCGATTTGTCTAATCCGCAGAGCTTGACACATGCAGCTGCGGCCCATGGACCAATCAAGTTATGTGGATTTGGCCCGGCAGTGCTGCTTGGTTGCACACCCCTGAGCTGCGGCATCACTGCACACTATCCTGGTTATTTTCACAGCTGCTGGTTTGACCAAGTTCTTTCCTGGTGTATAATGCGCTTTTGCTCTCGCATTTTTTCAAACAACAGAAAAAGAAGCATGCACTGATTTACTATGGGAGTAAGTTTTTACTCCTGAAGTAGATGGATGATAAGCACAACTTTGTGTTACCTGGAGTTTTTCTCTTTGAAAAGCTCAACGATTTCGTCAATGTTTTTTACATATTTTTACTTGAGATGCCGACATAGCTTCTTTGAGAGATCCGTGAGCAAGGACTTCTAAGCATAACACAAACTGTGGCTGGATTTCACCGTTTGTCATGACTGAAGTAAACCCAAGTTTCAAGTAGTTGTCGTTGTACATCCACAAATGCCTGCTTTCGTTTAGCAATTATAAACTAAAACAAACTGCAGTTTAAGTAACAACTTCAAAGCTTGAGCTGCTGACCACGCTACCTCAAAAGTATAAATGCCTTGTGGAACAGCAAATTTGACTTATTCATGCTGGTTAGGTGCATATTAATCGCTGTACGAACAAAAATGTTGATGGTATGAAGTTGATACAATTATTGTTGTGTGGGGGTATTACAGCAAACTTGTTTACCCCTAGTGCTTGCGGACTCATCCAAAGCCTTCTGCGGACTCATTTGAGTCCACGAACTCGGGATTGAGAAACACTGGTTTAGCTGATAAGAAACTGTAATAGAAGCATTTAGTGTAGGCTATATAAAACTGTAATGTAAAAATCTGATATTAAAGAAGGCAACAATCTGATATTAAGGAGACTGACCCCAGTGGTGACACTGGTCACCATTAGTTAGGTAATGGTTGTGTTTTTTTCATGCATTTTTGTGATTCAAATAACAAAGTAACACGAATGCAGCAAAGAAACAACAACATAACATCATACAGCAGAAATTTATTTTATGTCGATGAAAATAGAATACATGAGAAGCTTACGGTTTAGCAAGTTGATGTTGTATATTGTTCTAACATGTTTGAATTTGAATCACAAGCAAAGGGTTGGCGAGAGACCATGGGTCAACTGCGCAGCCAGTCTTGTTGCTAGCACAAATCAATGTTTAATGAAAAGCGTTTCAGATGTTGTAAAAAAAGTAACAATCGAAAATGCATGGAATCAATGTCAAATAAAATAAGGGTCAATTCATAGCTAAATACCAAATGAGAAAATGGCATTAAAAACATCTAGGCTACTTGTTACCATGCATTGAAAAGGAATGTGTGGTACGCATTAAAGCTGTCTGTGGCAACAATTTGCAAAGATATGCACAATCACAAACACACCTTGTATAAGGTACTTTTACCTACCATGCGCAGCTACAACATGCCGCTTGTAACGCTCTCTTAGTATGATAAAAAAGAGACAGCACGAACGAGAGGACTTGACAACTGCTGAGCCATTGCAAGGTTGGCCTACTTGCACCAACCTTGCATAGCCACAACATGGCAGTTGCAACCCTCGTGAGAATTGCTAAGTCATTGCATTGCTCAGGTTAAATCCCAAACTGTACCTCAAGTACAAATCGTAACCTAATCCTAAAAAACCTAACCCTATCCTAAACCTAACTTAACCCTAAACCACAACATAACCTTTATCCTAAAACCCTAATCCTAAAATCCTACACTGAAAACCATGCATCCGCAGCAGCAATGACTCAGTTCTCATGCAAGGTTGCTGCCATCATGTCACTGCCATGGCATCTTAAGTGCCAATGGTGAAGTTAAGCTACCTTATGCAAGGTGAAATTGTGATTGCGCATAACTTCATAAATACTCTCCTCCAACATCAAATATTTTAATGGAATGGGTGCAATAATCTAATGTTGATGAACAATGGCTTGTTTAAGTATGTATTACAAAATTTAACAATAATGCAAGGTATCCATAACCATTTAGTACAAGGAGTATAGTGATTAAACAGTTGCTTGCAATCAGGGTTGTGGAGCCGGTACGCAAATTTCAGGCTCCAGCTCCAGTTCCAGGCATCTAATTTTTTGGCTCCGGCTCCAATATCTTGAGGTTTTTGGCTCAGCTCCAGAAGAACTTGGTCCAAAAAACAGAAAACAATGTATTATATGTATAACTCTCTTGAACCGGAACCCAAATTTCAAGCTCCAGCTCCACCATCTGAAAAATTTTTGGCTCTGGCTCAAGCCATCCAAAATTGCTTGGGCTCTGGCTCCACAGCCTGCTTACAATCAAGGGCGGCTTACATTTTTTCCTTACTTTATTATTGAAAAGTCTAGATGACGTTCAGTCTTTCCTTGTTCCACATGTGAAGTAATTGTCATTGATGTTCAACAATGATTTTCCAGGTTTTTTTGGCCAGGTCTGTTGTTTTGTGGATATTCAAAACATGATGTAGGTGGTATGGTAAAGGCCACTGCTGTCTCCTTATTTGTCTTATATGAACTTTTAGTAAGTTTGCTGCCACTATAATAGGTCTCAAGGATGCATGGTATTCAAAATTCTATATTTTGTGTGAGTTGTTGACAAAGTTCTTTTGTAAACTGTCATTGTTGAAAAATGCTTTATTGCAAGCAAAAGCCTTCACTGATAATGAAAAGGAAGAGGTGATACTGAAATTCCTGAACAGTTTCAATTAAATATATATTTTTCTGTGCAAGCATTGCATTGGCACTTTGGGGAAGGGTGAGTATGTTTTAATTTCATCTGTTTTTTCAGGTGAGCACATAAACAAAATTGGTACTAAAATTAGTGACAATTCTTAATTTTGACATTCACCAGTATGATGACATCTGTTAAAATTGGTAATGGACCCTATCGAGCCACGAAGTTGGTGAGTTTACATTTTTTATATATTTGCTTCCAGAAAACTGCTGTGTTAATAAGGATAGGAAATAAAACAATGCCACTATTGTGAAAAGATTATAAGAATTAATGTAGTGTTGCGATTGGAAATCCGGAGTGGCATATGCCCAAAGCTTCGCACTGTGACAGCAAGCAACAATAGAGATCACCTGATGAGATCACTCTATTATTGCTTGTTCGCGCCACATACATATATTTTTGTTCTTCGCGCACATCCCGTTCATGGTGAATCACGCAATCAACGCAACACCACCGGAGAGGTTGCAACAACATCCCCTCCTTTTTACAACGAATCACACCGATCGCATGTTCTTTGTGTAAAGGCTGAACTCCGCATGACCTTCACATCCTGGTCACAGCACCATTTTGTTGCGATCAGAAATCCGGAGCGGCATGTGCGCAAAGCTTCGCACTGTGACAGCAAGCAGCAATAGAGATCACCTGACGAGATCACTCTATTATTGCTTGTTCGCGCCACATAGATATATTTTTGTTCTTCGCGCACATCCCGTTCGTGGTGAATCACACAATCAACGCA
>JGI24021J15306_10012642_pt1 | contig 10491 bp, 3 predicted proteins | sample Ectturendosymbi1_FD_15306 | JGI IMG/M metagenome (IMG submission 15306) | reverse complement strand
AACTCAACTCAACTGACAGCCAAACTCCATTCAAGTTATGTTGAGGAGTCAAAGTAGGAGTCGGGCATTTTACCTCCGACTCCGCAACTCTGATTCTTTTGCGTCATAGTGCCGGGGTCTTTTGTGTATCATATAATAGACCATAGTCTAGTGCAGGGCAGCACAACCTTTTCGCTATTGCCGGCCGCATTAGGTTTACTTTTATGAATTACGGCCACCAGTGAGTTCAGTATATTTTATATTTTGCGTTGCTTCTGTTCTGCTTTCACACACTGAGCCTACCCTGCTTCCACACGTTTGCTTGGCCTTCTTTCTACTAAGTACTGTGTACTAATACAGCAGACAAAGAGTTTTTAATAATGCACCGCCACCATAACTCTTATATTTTAAATTACATAATCATGTGCACGGCGGATCAATTTTTATCGAAGGCCACATGCGGCCGTACGACCGCAGGTTGTGCACCCCTGGTCTAGTGGATAGTATGTAGTCAGGGTTTTTTTAAGGAAAATGTTAGGTACTTGGTATGGACCTGTAGGGACCCGATTTCTCTAATTCTAGGGACCCGATTTTCAATTCTAGGGACTCGAATCGGGTCCCTACAACACCTTAATAAAAACCCTGATGTAGTAGTCGCTAGCAGTGTAGGCTGTAGTCCAATTTAAACCGAAAACTATTGGCTCTAAACAAACGAAGCTACAAAGAAGTTTTTCTGAAGTTTGCGTTCACAAGTGTTAATACTAAGTTTGACCGACTGACAGCAGAAATACAATTTCGGTTTCCCAAGTTTCCCATTGTATCTTTCTAATGGACAGCAAATTAAGTGGGTAACTAAAAAATCCATCAGGTTCTTCTCAAGAGCAACGATATTAAAAAGGTTGAAGAACGACTGAGCTAACATATAATGCACTGTAGTTCACTTAATTACCCATTTGCTTCTTTAACTATGTAATAATCCACTGAAAAGAAAAAATCAGACCCACCCTTCGTAGTGTCATGCTGTCAGTGTCAATCATTTCATGCGCATCACTTTATTTTTTGGGAGTTCTTCCCTGTATTGCTGTTCAGTTTTCATGTCATTTCAGGGCGTTGAAGATAAGTCGAACCACCTCCGACTCCGTGGCATCACAATCCTTCATCAAGCATCGAGATGGTCTTCCACATATCCAAACAGCTGTGTTGTTGCCAATCAACTCATCTCACACAAGCTGCTTTTGAACTTTTATTTGCATGGATGCGAAAGGTTATGGTGAGCCGGACGCACTTTAATTTTGTCTGGGTTTGCGCTTTGTCCATCTAGCGCAGTTCCTCGCGGAACTGGTACACCCTGACAAGAGAGACCGGCTGCGACCAGAGCAATCCCTGCGCAACTGTGTTAATCATCCTGCAAACATCTTTCTTTGACTACATCGTTTGTTATCCCGTTTCACACAGCTTTATTTCATTCACCGTGGTGTTTCATTGTAAATTTCTCTAGTGACAGCTGCAGTGGTGCAGCCAGCCTAAAAATTTGGGGGGGTAAATTTTTTTTTGGAATATCGCTTCTCAAAGCACAAAATGACTAGATATTTAAAAAATTTGGGGGTGCATGGCCCCGTAGGCCTCCCTGGCTACGCCTATGGACAGCTGCCACGATAACCGTTCTGTCTTTTATTACTGTTTATTTTGAAATGTAACTACATTATCTCCCTGTGGCCAATAAACTACTACTACTACTGTCTCAAACACAAGGTTCATATCACTTCAGTTAAAAGAACGTAAGGTTACAGAAATGCGTATCCAAAACGCATCGCAGGCTCCGGGTTAGTTGGTGCCCATAGTGGATTTCGAAAAGAAACGAACTCTGAAACAAGGCAACAGACCAGTAACTACTGCATTCGGTAATCGTTGTCATACAAAAGAAAAATGGAGATTTGTAAAATAATATTCGACAATTGAGACAAGCTGATGAAAAAGTTGGTTGAAGATACGCATCGTTTAACAAAAGCAAACAAATTGTTTCTAATCAAGGCATCAAGCATTCTGGCAAAATAGGTAACTTCATGTGGGCGAACACTTACGTTTCTGGTAGATGTATTGGAATATCCGATGGCTTGCTGTAGGCAAGACAGAACCGTTTAATATTAGACTTTTTGTACTGCATCACAATTGGCAGGCATACAGCAGCATGAAATAGGCACGGAAGAGATTGTTTTCGACTGCAGTGAAGCACTGCGTAAAGGCGTTTTGGGTTGGTTTGCTGCACAACAAAGTGATTTCACTTTCCTCTGCATATCATTGTCATCCTTCAGTGAGGCGTGACGTAATATGCTGAGGTATTTGACTACTTCGGCAAAATTAACACTTGTGCCATTCAGGGAAACAACTGGTATGACAGGCTGTATAAACTTTTTAGGGGGAAAAACTATGCCGACTATCTTGTTGCAGTTAACAATAATTTTATGTTCAGCATAATCGTAGCAAATATTCAGACGGCGTTGAAGACCATTGAGGCAGTTGGGACCCGTTAGACGCTTTCTTATTGCTTGGGTCAGTTTCCCAACTGGGGGTCCACAGACAGATTTTTGACGGTCTATGACCTTTGTATGTATAAGATGAAAGCAAAGTAGCGAAATACCAAAATATCCCCCGGTTTGGTCTAGTTTGCAAACGAAAACGAATCAAGCGCAACTCTAGAATCCAGGATACAGGGCAACACAACATCTGGCTCATGTGAACCACCACACATGTTTTTTCACTTTATGACAGGTATGCATGCAAGTTGCAATTATCTCGCCCTTAGCAACCCTTTTGAAACAAAATTTCATTCGTTAGGCATTTTGATTGTTATGTAACAATATCAATTTGTTACATAAGAAGTTCCATGAAGCATTAATATAGGGCTGGCTGAGAAGTTGACCCAGGGGTCTTTCACCAACAATTTGTGATTCAACGTATTAGAACACGATCATTATTAAACTGTGAAAATTGAAGCTTCTGGTGTTTTTATATTCTCATCAACATGAAATCTATTTGTGATCTTTGATGTCATTGTTTTTCCTCTTGCTGCATTCGTGTTATTTCGTGACTGAGTCACAACAATGCATGAATAGACCATAATGACTTTTGACGCGCAAACCGAATCTTAGCCTTTTCTATAGTAGCGACCACTGTATGTAACAGCATAAACTGGTTTATTAAAGAGGCCCACAACTTTCAGCCAAATCGTCAAAAAGGTGCATAACACTGAAAAGTTTGGGAACCACTGACTTAGGTTATTCACAGATTCATACTTAAAATTGACTAAATGTTTTTTGTCTGGCATTTCCGTTGGTGGCTCATTCTTAACCAATAAAATGCTTCGCCGGGCATTGCTCGAATGCCGATATGATCAGTCAGCCCCAACTTGTACCAGCGTAATTTAACTGGGTTTCATTGGCGTTAGATCTTTTACGACCATTTTTCAACTTTTCAACAGCTCTCAAAAACCCATCTACTTTTTCAAGTGTTAAAACATTAAACTTCAAATCCCTCACAAATTGGTACGGACTATATGTATGCTCTAACACGCTGCGGTCATTTCTTCATCCGTTCAAGGGCGCAGTGACACCTAACAACTGTAAAGTGATTAAAGCCGCGATAGTCCCAAAAAAGATCTTATTGTACTTCTTTGCAAAATGATCTTGAGCAACGAGTTGGGTTCAACGTATCCCCGCAACGGCCTGTTTATTGATTTCAAGTTGTTTCACTGCAGTCAAGAGTTGGGCTGAGCAAAATATCCGTAAACTGAGCGATTATTCGCCTCGCAAATACATACGATTTGAAGTCGAAGTAAGGGGTGAGGAAGAAATAACTGCATAATTTACAGCAATTCACAGTGAAATGAATTTTAGAAATATGCATCGTTTATTCATGCCTTATCAGTCCACGCTTAGATCAAAGGCATTATTTTAAGTTTCGTTCTTAATGAAAGCAGCCTATACTTTGGTTCGGATTCTGTTGAGCATTAATTTGAAGAAGAGCAGAGGCATTCGCAGATTTGCACTCAATATGCTGTATAAGTTATTGGTGCAACAAACAAACAAAACCTGGATCGTAGTTGCATAATTTTTGGCAGACTGGAAATTTGTATCCCAGGATTTTGCTAGAGATTTGCAAACATCATGTAGTTCGATAAATTTATCTTCTTAGCAAACTCTTTTAGTTTTTACATTGTTTATTTTCTGGCGTCAGCCTTGAACCGTAAAAAAATACCCCAAAATCTCCAGTCAAGTATATTTTGTGAGTTACCCTGTGCTCCCACGTGGTTTATAGCTTTGAAACGTTTGTTGATTGCTATTTCTAGAGGCGATTAACCTACACAAAGTCTTTGAAATCTTTTTTGAAACAGAAATAAAACTGTGCAAATTAGTTTAAGGCTAAAAAAGAAACTTAATCATTTCAGACGTTGCAAGAACGAAATATCGATTTTGCCCTGCTTTTCCAATTTTAATACCACTCTCATAAATATTTATTTNATAACACTGACCTGACAAACAGTTCAAGAAATATGCTTAAGTTTTTGAAAACAATTAAGAAACACGACAACCTTGTATTTTCAAATTCTTCTTGAGGAAGATGTTTAAACTCAACAATGACCTTTCCTTAAAAATACGACGTTTCCCAAGATTTTTTCTTCTGCAAATCTCCAAAAACTGACGAAGTTTTCAACCCCTCAGTTTCCCATTTAAACCCAAAACGTATATCTCTGATATACATTCATTACTGGTGCTGTAAGATTGTTAGCGGTGTTGTGTATTTTACTATTCACGGGCTCAGACAATGAGGTGCGCTTATCGAACTTAAACTGAGCCACTATGCAGAACAGCCAACGTATGTTAATCACTTCTGTCTTGCGACCAGGGCTTCCATGCTACTGCAAAGCAAAGGCTTTACGGCACACGCCGTGCTTGTGACCGTGATGCGCTGCAACAGAGTGACAGTATGCATCATACGAAACTGCAAATCCAGCAGTGGAAGCATTTTTTCTTATAATTATGCCAGTCTTTCCCGACAAATAGCTGCTGACACCAGCAATCTGTGAAATATGAGTATACTTTATATTACAACTGTAGACACGCAACTGTACTGTCAAAGGTACCATCTGTAAGTTGCAGCAGAAAACTTCGAAACTTTTATAGTAAGGGAAAATAAAGACCATTAGTTACTTAACCTTAAATACAACGACAGGGCCTCAAATACGTAAGGTGTGCTGTCCTACTTAAATGCTGGAGAAAATTTTAAAGAATAGCGTTCAAAGCATGTTCGGTTTTATATTTTCAGAGGCATACAATAGGGTATTTAGACAATAGTGCACTACTTTTAAGCAATCGTTTCCATTGGCAACAGTTTGTTAGGCAACCGACATGATGATTGGTACATCCGTCAGTCATCTGTTCACACTCACCCAGCTGTACGCCATTTGTCAAAGCAAAGTATTCGATAGTGAGCAAACCTTGGAGCTAATCGAAAGAGCGTTTAAACCTGCGGTTGCGAAAGACAATGCACGGAAAGCTTACAGCATATATGGAGATGAGCCTGAAATGTTTAGCGGGGAAAGCCCATGGCCTGAAGTGCAAGTGAAGCAGGGAAGAGTGCGGGGAACTACATATCCTGAATCTCATACTTTTTATGGCATACCATACGCCCAACCGCCAGTGAAAGACCTGCGGTAAGTGGAATTCAAACAGTGAAAAGCACTTCACAACAACCGCATTTCCTACAGGCGTATGTTAACCAAAACCGCGTATTTTTCATAAATGTAGGACGAACCTACGGTGCCAAATTATTTTCAAACTTATCTTATCTTAAAAAAGTAACTTGTTCAATGTCGAAAAAATGTGTTATTAATAAAACAAGCACAGGTCCACGCCGAAAGGAAGCCTGAGACAGGCAAATAGTAAGTGACACGAAAAATACGAAATGCCGCCTGTAACCGTGGATGGCAGTCTGTACAAGACCCATGCAGTATTGTGTTCGATTGTTATACATCAGGTGTGCTATGCCAATTTTGGCGAATTTGGTTTACACTAAGCAGTGGCAAACTTATTGTGTGACAGTAACAATAGTATTCGCGTACTCCACGCTTCGTCTGATTGTTTGCATTTATCGTGACTCTGTCATCTTCGTTTCAGAGGTGTAATTGGTCTTGAAGTTTTCGGGCTATTGTGGAGTAGGTTACAGCTTGCCTGAGTGGACTGCGAGAACTAAAGGAGCTTTTTGCGTGTGACGAAATCTCAGCGATATTTGGTGTTAGAGTTCGGCGTTAACCTAAATCAGGAGTGTAGTCAGGTGTGTAGTGGGGCGGCAACGCGCGGGAACGGCGTTCCCACACCTTTTTTACGTTTTGTGCATTTAAAATGCGTTTGAAGCTATTGCCTATTTTTGGAAGCGTTCCCACACGTTTTTTGTTAGCACTACATCCCTACAAACATCCCTGCCAATTCTTGGCAAACTACCAATCACAAACTATTTAAAGCAAAATGATTTTGATTATCAAGGCCATCTGACCATAGAAAATAAGTTGAAGATCGAAATAAATTTTATCAATTCAAAAACATGCACAACATTTTCCCGCAAAAAATGCTTTGGGTACGCGTTTGTTTATTGCACATAAGGTATTACCAGCCAAAATGGGGAATTTATAAAAACAAACGTGATAATCGGCCACAAACCATGGACCACACTGCACTAGGTAGATCATTTGATATAGCAAACTTCTGTGAAAAGAATAATGACAACGTTCAGTTGTGCTAAACAACAGAATCCTCATTGCCACTTTGTTGTCATTTGGAGAAAGGCCGGAATGCACAGGTGCACAGAAAGTGGCACGCTGCTCTTTCGGCAAATACTCTGTCTCAGGGTTGCCATGTTAGAAAATCCATCGCCAGATTCCGGAAATCTGTCGAATTTCGAAAGCATTCAGCTACAAATGTTTTCGTTTAGCGATTTGGCGAAGTTCTGGTGATTTTTCTGAAAGCATTTAGCTCCTAATTTTTTGGTTTGGCGAAATGTACTCCCTGTACATTTGCACGTATTTGCTTACTTACATATGGATATGTAGGGTTACTATTTTTAAGCTTGCTGGTGGTTTGAAAATTCGTGGCATCAAATGAAAGTGTGATAGTTTTGAAAGTAGGAGCATGGCATTGAACACTTATAAAATATGTTCGCAAATGTTGAAACTGATTGTTTAGAAATATTTGCAAAATTTCGAAAACCTATGCGCTTTCTGGTACAATACAAGATAAAAGAACTGTAAACGAATGATTTCCAGTAAAAAAATCAATGTTTTGGTGAAGATGCAACCACTTCCAAAAGTTTGGCGATCTTTTTGCTGAGTTCGGCTATTTTTGAAGTTAGTTTGGCGACATTTTTTTCTATCTGGCAACCCTGTTTTGTCTAATTGCATTGCTATGCACACCAGTGCTGTCTTGACGTGCTTGAGTGATCTCTACCTTTGTCGCTGACGAGAGACTAAGATGCTTGTGGTGGAATACGTCAAATGAAACAGATGTGCAAAGTCACTTTAACGCACAAATGCTTTTTTGTGTGTTCGCGATTTGTCGAAACCATTGGCATGGAACGCATGTAGCTTTCTGCAACCTGTGAAAAGAACATGGGCTTTACAGTTCAAAGTTCAACGTCTTTCTTTTCGTGTCGGCACAGTGGTGAGTATTCTGAAAGTCTTACGAAATGTCAACACCTTTATGAAAACCTACTTCAGGAGATGCATCATCTCGTGAAAGCAGGGGTGTAACGAGGGGGGAAAGGAGGGCACATTTCCCGGGCGCCGAATCGCTGCGGGGGGCGCTGAAAAGTCCTAACAATGTCACAAGTAGTTTCTTCAATACAGTGCATTTGCTTCCGGAAGAGCTCAGGTTTTGAACATGTGGGCGCCAAACTTGCTTCTTGACCCGGGTGCCATTTAACCTCGTTACGCCCCTGCGTGAAAGGACGACGTTTTAAAGTTTTGACAGGTCTGAATAACAAAAAAAGAGGCTGAATCAGGCAGTCTAAGCAGCATATTTTCGGAACGAACTCCTTTGAGAATCGTATCTACTAAGCTAGGTCTTCGATCTACGGGTCAAACGTGGTCTCGCCAAAAATGTACAATGTTACCTGACAAAGTTCGGTTTCGCTTTGTTTTCGCCACATGTGTCTTCGGTTACCTGCGTGACATTAACCATTTTGTCACGCATGAAGTGACCACCGCTAAATCAGTTCAAACATCCCTCTTATCAAAAACTACAAAATTTGTACTGATTTGGAGTTTGGACAGAACTACTTGAAAGAACTCTTCGAAAAAATAAGCTACTGAGAGAATGGATTCAATAAAAGCTTTTTAATCTTTTAAAAACTTAAATGAAAAATGACATAGTCTGATTTGCCTCAGGTTACCTGACGAAGCTCGATATTTGGCGTGGTGACGCCGGATGGTTTGCTAAAACACTTTGTTGGCTTGCCAGTAATTGGAATCCAGTTTATGTCCAAAATTCTCCCAAGGTTGTATCTTGGACTTTTTAATTATGAATGCTGCGGACGTTCGCGCCTTAGCAGATTCGTCTCTGTTCTAACGTCATGCCGTGCAGGCTCTTTCTATGTTTGAATAGCATCTTTCACCTCTTGGTGGGACCGAGAGTGCTTCTACTCTGGGAAACATGAAATTCATGCGTAGACGGTAATAACTGCCATAAGCTACCAACTGGAAACCGAAACGTCACTTCACTCACAGGAAAAGAGCACTAACTGGTCGATGAAGCCAAAAGATATTCCCTGGATGTTGTTAACATCTCTTCGGCTAATGGTGTTGGTTCTTAGACTGTTGAGCTGGACGATGGGTAGAAGCTCTTCTACACTGGCGTTGAGCCAGCGAAGTTTGCCCAGGCTAAGAGTTGGGATACTTGTAAGCCCTCAGCTAGCAAACTACGTTGATAAATGGATCCCACTAAGAGGAAGGTTGTGCGTCTTGTGGACGAAGCTGTTGGACAGCTCCCTGTGTTTGATATACTGTAGATAAGTGGCTCAAACGCAAGTGCACTGTACCCGGAATGCGTGGAAGAAATCTGTGATGCTCTACGAAAGGTTAAAACTAACAAATCCACAATCGTTTTGGGAGACTTCAAGGCACACGTTGGGCACGATGCCTGGGTGTGCAAGAGCGTGATCTACCGTCACTGGTGATGCTGACTTAAATGATAACGGAAGGCTTTTGCTGCAACTGTGCTGTAACAACAGACCATGCATCTTGAACACTTTCTTCCAACACAGAGATGTGCACAAGTACACCTAGTGAAGATATGTGTTGGATCAACGGTTATTCATTGATTTTTCTGCATAGCTTCAGCTGACTTGTTCTGTTCAGTTTTGGACGTTCGTGTCAAAACAGGTACAGAATTGTCGACCGATAGCAACCAGCTTGTATGCAACTTACGTCTGGAAAACCACCAGGGTCTACACCAGGGGTTCCCAACCTGGGGTGCATGTACCCCTGGGGCAGGGCCGGATTTACCTATAGACTATATAGGCTTAAGCCTAGGGCCTCAAGATCCAAAGGGGCCTCCAACAAACTGTGGTACGCATAGTGTCAATTGCCGGTATATGATTATTTAGATTAAACTTCGTCAAAAATTTATGTCTTAATTGTTATTCACGAAATTTAGTTTTATTCGACTTTAGTGGTGATAACGTCAGAGTCTTCCAACGAGTTTCCATGAATCTCAATATGACGGTTTGTCAAGCCGCATGCCAACGACTGTGTCGAAATACTCAAAGCACGCTGGCTGCGTCCTGCGTTTGCTGAATCGTCGATTGTTACGTGTGACTCTATCAAAAGAACTTGTGGCTGTTCATGTTTGAAATGCACCTGATCAATGGCATGATTGACAGGTGGCAGGGGTTCGAACCTCCCCCCCTGCCAAACTAAATGCAAAAACCGGGCTTTTACCCGGGCCGGATTAAGTGGGGGGGCACCGGGGGCAATTGCCCAGTCCCACCGCTGGAAGGCGGCCCCCCATGATGAAATTTATTTGTTTCAAATAAAATACTCGTTCGAAAGATTCCGTGATTCAGAAGCGATACAAGAATACAACCCTATATTCCTATGTTCCGTTTAAATACAAGGGCCCCCAACAGCAATTGATTTCTCTACAAGTTTGACTGTCTGCCAGTTTTAGTAATCGCTATTGAATAGCCTGTAAGTATTTTCGGTTTTGTTCGATACAAATATATTTGATTTCACTGGTAACGTTTTCCTAATACTCGTTCTTTTGGCATGGGTATGACTCTCTTCTCGTGCATCACGCCTATTGCACAAATGTCACGAAAACATTACTATTTGCGTGCTAAAGCTAGTGGTTGCTGCTGTTTAGTATCAATCAATGTTGCCACTGGGGTCAGTCTCGTTAACATCAGATTGTTGCCTTTTTCAGCATCAGATAACATCAAATTTTTACGCTACGGTTTCACATAAGC
>JGI24021J15306_10012641_pt1 | contig 10491 bp, 5 predicted proteins | sample Ectturendosymbi1_FD_15306 | JGI IMG/M metagenome (IMG submission 15306) | reverse complement strand
TTATGTAAAACTTGCATCCTTTACCGTATTTGTATTGATACTACAAACTACTTTCGACTCGCTGGTGTTTTTGGTTGTCTACAAATGACTCTTCCATTGAACAAGTTTCCCCACCCCTTGTAAATACTGTACAATTTAGGGCAGGGGTTGGCAACTTTTTTTAACAAAAAAGCAATTCTACTTCATCTTCTAGCATATAGGATCGGTGGAAACCACAAAACGTTGACACCGTTTCATTTTTCATGCGACTTCATAGGGGCATAGGCTAAAATGTAATCAACTCAATTCTAATGATAATCAAATGCAAATTTTAATTCCAAAGTTTATAAAATCCAGACAGCCACTTTACAGGATCTAAACTTAAAGAATTGCTTGCGGCCCCGGAGCCACAGACTGCCGATCCCTGACTCAAAGGCTCGTGAACAAAAGTGGCTACGGATCCGGAGTTGACTCCGGCAGGATTCTGCGTTTTTTTATCGGATCCGGAACCGGAGTCAAAAATTTGTGAAAAATGGACCCCGATACGGAGTAACTTTATTTTGGGCAGTAGCAGGAGTCTGCGTGGTCTTTGTACATGTAATTTTTTAAGCAAAAACATTGCTAAGTTCGGCAGCATCGATCGATGGCAGCCGGAGTCTGAACGCGAGTCGGATTCTCAAATTTGAAAATTTTGTGGGCCAGGAAACGGATTCAAATATTTTGGAAGTGAAGTGGAGTCGCAGTCTGAAAATGTAAATCCGGCCACCTCTGCTCGCGCATCCTCACCAATAAGGTTCGACTCATTGTACACATCATAATGGAAACGGGAGTAAAGTGTTGAGCCGGAAACGTTTCAAGACTTCTTGACTTATATATTCGATTGCAACACAGTCGCGCATAATTTCTTGCTACTTTATTTCATCATTGCACTACAATCGCTTGACTGCGATACGAGATAGTAAAATGTGCTAAATCAGGGGTCGGCAACCTTTTTCGCACTGCGGGCCGGTTTCAGCCTGGCATTCTTTTGCGGACAGGCCCTCAATAAAAGAAAGAATGTTTGGCAGTTCAAATTTATTACAACTTGTAAGTCATCATGGCACTGATTCAGTGAGAGATCTGGGCTTGCTTTGCCGCAATAAGATGGTCCGACCTGTACGGATTATGGTAGTCAGTGGCACCTGCAGTGTATTTCTTATGTCAGTCGTTTCAAGTCACTTATTGACCAATTTGGCCTTGATTTCGCACGGCCCGGTAACAATTTCTTCACGGACCGGCACCGGACCGTGGCCCGATATTTGTCGGCCCCTGTGCTAAATAAAATTGGAAAAGATCGTAAACTGAAACAAAAAGTTGTTAAGTATCAGTTTTCTTCACCGGAACAAAAATGCATTTTGACTGACAGTGTTGGTTATGGAGATCCGACGTTATGGTTTTAAAAACAAAATTTTGACTTAGTGGTAAAAATGTGCTGTTTGTCGATCTATTTAATTAAGAATCTGAAGCCTTATATTCAATATATTCTTATATTTAAAATGAGAAAACACGGCACACAAGCTTACGAGCAACAACTTGATTTCATTGACAAAGTTGTCCTAAGAAGAAAATTTCACTATATACTCGTTGTAGACTCCTTTGGAGTGTCACGAGTTGTCTTCGGGCGCCTATATCGCCGCTTACTCTATCCAGAGCCTACCCTTCTACTAGGCCAGTGGTTCTTAACCTGGGGTAAATTTACCCCTGGGGATAAATTTAATCTTCCAAGGGGGTAAATTTACTGAAACGTAATGTGCAGCCAATGTAACTTTTCATAAATCTTTCCAGGCTGTACGAGTTTGTTAATTTCGTTTTTTCAAAAAGTCAGCACCATTCGGTGTATTGGGAGTAAATCTAGTAATTTTGTTTGATAAAAGGGTAAGATATGTAAAAAGGGTTAAGAACCACTGTACTAGGCCAACTAGGCGTGCGCCTGTAGAGCACAGAATCCGCCTTTTTCTTGGTTTCCATTTTCCGAATGTTTTAGTGTGACGTGCGACGGGGCGCAAAAATTGAAGCTTGCCTAGGGCGCAGAACTGTCTCGGGCCGGCCCTGACCCTACCCCGTGAACCACGCGGCTGCTTTCGCAATGATTATGGCATTGGTAGCAAGTCAGTGACAGCACGCGCAGTGCTGCAATTTTACAGCTCAGTGGCGCGAGTTCGATTCCGCTGTTCCACTTAAAACTTGTCCTAGTCATCATAACATGCCCAAGCTTCTTTGTCTGTGCGCTTTACGTTTGGGAAACTTTTACAAAATAAGGGCAAAATTACATTAGGTTCACCCAACCAAACGTCAAAGAAGTTTAACGAGTTACAAGTCAGCTTTTCTTGCTCTCAACAGCTATAGTTCCGGCGCACAATGTCATCGATTTTTTTCTGCAACTCGATCTTTGATAAAATTGCGCATTACTCCAAATATTTTTCTGAACTTCCTTCAACTGCGCCGAAAATACGTGTATGAAAGTATGGTTGGCGTTAATATTTGGAAGTTTCACAGTTAACGATTTTCACCGTCTTCTTTTTGCATACTTCTGTTACAGATGGTTTCAGTAAAATTTAGAACAATATAAAATCAGAAAGTTTAATACAATTATAATGCCTTGCCAAGGAGTAGAAGTGACATCTGAGGAACTTAAATACTCTCATATCCTGGATGACGAAGAGCAGCAACTACTCGAAGGTAAATAATGTTTGAACCTGAGTGGTGACAGCACATGCCACAAAGACCCTGCCACGAACGTTCAGTAAATGTGACAGAGGATGTGGGCAGACCCGTAGCCAGGTTTTTGTGTTTCGGGGTCAAAAACACAGGTTTAGGGGGCAAGATTTTTGTTTTTATGATATGTTTAAAACAAATCTTTTTGGGCAGAACAAAATTTGGAGGAGAACAAACAGATTTTGGGGGCAATTGTCCCGAATGCCCGAAAAGTTGGTACGAGCTTAAGCGCACGAACCTCCTTATCTTGTGGACGACGCATTTAGAAAATATTAAATTTGACTAGCTGACAACAGCGGTTGTACTTCTTAATCAGTGGTCTAACTAGAGGTTTGAGCCAGAGAGAACTTAACTGCAAGGGTCCACTGGCCACAGTAGGGGGCGTACTAGCCAACACTCGGGAAAAAAACTAGAGGAATGATGGTGAATCCGGAAGTGGATGGCTATACTAAAACCCTAAATCACTAGAAAACACTCCGAAAAACGCAAAAAACAACCTAGTGAAAACCAAAAGAATGCTAAAACTGAAAGATAAGCTCAGTGGAGGCCGGGTGTTTACGTTTAGTTTGCCAGGGGAGGCGATTCGCCTCTGGCCCCTGCCTCCTGGACCCCTCTGGTGGCTACGCCCATGCTTGTCAGTGGGAATGTAAGCACCATGGCAGAGATAAGCGAGATTACTGTCTTTGCGGGAGAATATTTGGGCTCGTGTGAACTTTCTCGCACCTTTGTTCTCTTAGTGCACTCTGCAAATCTAGAGTGTTGGTTCTTCTCAGAGCTTTTTGCCAGTGAGATTTTTCGTGGTAGGAGGGCAATTGTTTTTGATTTTGCGGGCCATTATCAAAAACGTCAGGGTCGCCCATTTCGGTTTCGCTGGCCACGGTTTGGCCTGTTGGCCACCACTGTACTGCACCGTCGCAAAGTTTAAAACTGTGTAGCTGACGTAAGCAATTAATTTAACACACGGTCCAAATACCTCACAGAAACAGAAATATAGGAAATAAAATTATATTGATGTAAGATAAAGTAACAAATACACGGACCACTTCATAAACTTCAACCACCTAAGGTCCTTATTGCGAGGCATACTTTTTTGCTGAGCTACAGACAGCATGGTATGGCAGATTTGAACAAGCAGTCAACGACTTCCGCTCGTTAACGATGGATCCAAGTTCCGCGCCCTGAACATTCCATATGGAGGCGCAACGCGGTCACGACAAAAAGCAGTGCATACAAGTGTTTGCAGTATCAGTAAATCACATCTACGCAGGNAGATTTATAACAGTTGATGCAGTGTGCATTAGCCTAACAGACAACGTTATGTGCATGATGCAAGCTTGTGACTACAACTACATACAGTTGCCCCAAAAAGGTAAACGCTGTTGGATGATAATATTAACACCATCTTCAAAATAAGACAGAAAAGGTGGATATTGATAACATTTATTGGCACAATAATTACAAAAATCAGCTGATTTTGAATTTTCCACAATTTCTTTTTCAGCAGAATGTCGTTTTTCAGTGATGTTCACGCTAAATGAACACCACGTATCACTTGGCATTCGATAACAAAACACTTTTGTGGTAATGACGAACCGATGGCACTTACGCTTGGTGTTATTTATCATTAACGAAGAGGGACCTGTCTGTTGATTTATTCGGCAAAAACATACAACGACAATCGGGTGCAGTGCAAAAATACAGCACAAGCTTTGTATGGCGGAGTGGGCAAAACTCTAGTCTAATGGGAACAGAGGAAACTCGGCAAACTGTGTAAATTTCCACATTCCACCAAATTAGTTACACAGTTTACAAGTCACATGCTCGAGTTGGTTAAGGTAAAACACAGCTGAACTGCCACAGACAAACGCACTAAAAATATTCTTAGACAGCTGAGTTGGTGTGAATTAAAGAAAACAGTAATTTGAAAATAATTGTAATAAAGAATTTACACCTAAATTGACTGGTCACACATTTCACTAACATGCGGCGTAAGCCTATGGTGTCTTAACATCAGTGGTATAGTCGGGAGTAACGCTGTTCTTGCAAATTTTCTAAAGGAAAATTTTTGAAGAGAGAGCAGCTTTCCCCTTAGTGCAGGTGTTCCCAACCTTTTTTACTCCTGCATCCCTAAAAAAATTGTTCTGACCTCGCACCCCCTACAGTTTATTATCAAGATAGCTTTCAAACGTTTAGAAAGGAATTTAATTTTTAATATGCAAAAAAATCATACACATGGACAAGAGAAGATCGCACGCAGATTAACATTTGAATTTACTCTACAAAAATAATCACTTGCTTAAAATATGTACAAAATATAAAATCAAAAGACTGACGACCAAATGTTTGCTAATGTACCCTGTAATGCAGTTCAATGACTGTTTTGTTCCTGTTTTTTGCTTATGAGTTTTTCAAAACGTAAACTAGGTTGCTGATAGCAACACGCATGTCTGCCTGTGCATTCAAGCGATTTCTAGATTTCGTCTTAGTTGACAAAAGAGTGCTAAACCTGATTCGTATAAGTACGAGAATGGAATGGGCACAGCTAGTGCAATTTCATAAAGTCGTGGTAGTCCAGCACCAATACTCTTCCAAATCTTCCAAAGTTTTACTGTCAAATTGAATTTCGAGAGCACGATTTGAACGCAGTTCTATTAGATCTTCTTTCAGCTCTCCATCATCTGAAATTTTATCCAATTTGAAGTCACAGTCCATTATTCAGACGTTTCCATCTTCCCTACGTCAAAATATATATCAAATGACGTCGACAGCACTTCCAAATGATCCATTATTTCTTTACGAACACTAGGAATCAAACTCGAAGATTCATTGTCATCGACTATTTTTTTCAAGTGATCAAAAAACTTCGAATAATTCCCTCTTTTCACTCGCCGACACCACAAAGACAACTTATTATTGAACGCACTTAGCTTTTCATAGCAATTCAATTGGTTTACATTTTTGCCTTGAAGGGATCAACTCAGATCATTCATACGAGTGAATATGCCACTCAAAAACGCTAAGATTTGGTTGAAGATCACAGTGACGTTCCTCTGGAAAGACTTTGATTTGTTCTCACAACTCGAAGAAGCGGTTAAAAACCCTTTAACGACCATGGCGGCCACTTTTTCGACCAAACTTTTTAATTCCATAACAATCCATAACTCACCAGCCGAATGAGCTCGACAGCTGTTCAAACCCTCTACGGATTCAACAAGTCTTGTTGAGATTGAAAATATTTTTTTTTCTTTTGCGGTCTGGTGACACTTGTGGAGAACATCACAAGTGGGGGCGTTTTTGCCTTTTCGGCGAATTTCCTCCGGCCCTGGGCGCCAACCCAATGAGCCAATTTTTTGGATCAAAATGGTTTGGGAATCAAGGCTATCATCCGAGTCTTTAGAGCCTTTGTTTGACTTTCTAGCATATCTGGAGCCAAAATTATGGCTAAAAAACACATTTTTTGACAAAATTCAAAAAGTTACACAAAAGGTATCATTAGTCATTTGAGACCAATCGTAGGCTAGCCCTAACTCGGCAGCAGGTTGAGCTAGAGAGCTCTTCAAACCCTTTAAAGACTCGTGGTGTCTTGTAGTGTAGAATAAAAAATATTATAAGTTTTTAGTTGATGACGTCATGATTAGGGGTGTTTTGCAGTTATTTTGATGACGTCATCAATTTATCCAACGAGCCGTTGATCGACTTTCTAGCACCTCTGGTTCCAAAGGTATGCTAAAAAATTCCAAATATTTCTGGAATTTGATGAGTGATTCTTGAGGATTTCCCTAATTAATATTCAGTTATTTTGCCATAACTTTTCAACCAGAAACGCTGAAAAGTCAAGCAAACCCTCTGAAGACCCGTATTACAGCCTAGAATCCAAGAAAACTTTGAGCCACAAAATCGGCTCGTTTGGCCTGTCACCAGGGGGTGATGATGTCATCCAAATGTAGCATAAACATCCTCCCATTATGAAAACATAAACAAAAAACGACATCCAAAACTGAAACAGATTTTTTTTTATTGCAAACTACACGACTTCACGAGTCGTTAGAGGGTTTGAACAGCTCTCTAGCTCATTCTGACAGGAGTTATAGCCATCTATGGCTCGGGGTGCTTTCCTCCTTACGTTAGCATTTGTGGGAGTACAATTTTTCACCAGTTTTTGATCCATAATTTTGGTTCCAGGTATGCTACAAAGCCAATCAAGGGCTCTAAAGACTCGGATGATAATCTAGTTTTCAAGAAAATCTTGAGCCAAAAAATTGGTTCGTTGGTTTGGCGCCCAGGGTCGTGTAAAGTTGGCCAAAAAGACGAAAAAACACCCCCACTTGTGACGACCCGACAGAGAACCCAAAACCCAAAACCAAAATATTTTTTTTCAATTTCAACTAGAAAATTTTCTGAATTCGAAGATGGTCTGAACAGCTCTCTAGCTGAACTAGTTGGCGAGTTATGGCGTTGCAAAACTTGGGAGAAAACGTCTTAGCGGTTGTCCTCCTTTAAGTCCCGCACGGGCCACTTTTTTGACCCGACCTTTGCAAACCCATAACTCGCCAGCCGATTNAGCTACAGAGCTATCCAAACCATCCGCGGATTCAGCAAGTCTTCTGCNTGAAATCGAAAAAAAACGTTTTTCGTTTTCGGTTTGGGGTTCGCTGGGGAACCGCCACAAGTGCGGGTGTTTTGGCTTTTTTGTCCATTTTTGCCTGGCTCTGGACCCCAACCCATTGAGCCATTATTTTGGCTCAATATTGTTTTGGAAACTAGGCCAAAATCCGCGTCTTTAGAACCCTTGAATGACTTTCTAGCATATCTGTAGCCGAAATTATGGACAAAAAAAGAAAATTTGGTGAAAATTTCTGCACCCACAAACCCTAATCTGGGATGGAATACGCCACTTTTCCAAGTGGCCATCACTCGCCAGCAGATCGAGCTAGAGAGCTGTTCAAATCCGCTCTGAATGTGGAAAGACTTGTAGTTTAGGCTGAAAACAGGACTTTTCGCCGTGCCATTTCGGCCTTTCTGGCCATGTTTACAAAACCACAGGATGTTTTGACAGATCTGTCAAAACAATCCATGACGTCAACGTCCCGTGGGAGTTCGAAAATCGAGCCGAATCACTGGCGCGAAACCGCGCGAAATTTAAATGCATTCCAGGCTATAGTACGAGCTTTTAGAGGGTTTGATGGACATTCTAGCGATTCCAGTTGATAAGTTATGGCAAAAATGGTAAAATATTAATTAGGGAAATCCCCGATAATCCCCTGGGACATTCCTGACATATTTGGAATATTTTTGGCATAACTTTTGAACCAGAAACGCTAGAAACTTGATCAAGGGCTCTAAAGACGCGTATTTTAGCCTAGAATCCCAAAATACTACGAGCCAAAATATTGCCGCGTGGGATCGGATGACGACGTCACATAATTAAGCAAAAAACATACCCCCATCATGATGCCATTGGCCCAAAACCCCCCATCAAAATTTTAAAAAATTGTTTTATTCTAAACTACACGATGCCACTGGTCATTACAAGGTTTGAACAGCTCTCTAGCTCAATCTGCTGCCGAGTTATGGCTGGCCAAAGTTTGCCCTGAAAGGGCAAACTGTGCCTTTTCTGAAAGGTTTTGAATTAGGCCAAAAACTGGGTTTCTGACCCGTAATTTTGGCTACAAATATGCTAGAAAGTCAATCAAGGCCTCAATAGACGCGGATTGTCACCTAGTGTTCAACAAAGCTTTGAGGCTAAATAATGGGTCAATGGTTTGGGACCCAGGGTCGGCCAAAGGTAGCCAAAATTTCCAAAACATTCCTTCATTGTGACGTCACCTCCAGAAATCCCCCACCGAAAACGAAAAACGTTTTTTTTCGATTTCAACTAGGACTTGCTGAATCTGTGGATGGTTTGGATAGCTCTCTAGCTCTATCGCCTGGCGAGTTATACGATTGCAAAGCTCTGCAAAACGCGGGACAGAAAGGGTTAAAGAGTTCCAGCAAAAAAACGTGTGTTCACTTCCAAGATCTTCACAACGTGACTTGAAGAGGCACTGAGGCGGTGATTTAGAGCACGAACCCTAATCCAGTTGATGTTCTTTTAAAGGCAAGATTTTTTAAATTTTAAAGGCAAGATTTTTGATGCCGAAGCCTGAAGATGAAGGAAAAGTGTGAGTACCTTGCAAGTGTGGAATCTTCTGTTTCATCAGTGCAGAAAACCCATCTTTATTTCCTAGCATATTTCTTAGGAGCGCCATCAGTGCACACAGAGTCAAGGCTTTGAACATCCAATTCGTCTTTTGCAAAGAGGAAGCCCTTCACAAACTGAAACACATCTTTTGCTTTGGTGGTTGTTTTCGGTTCTTCACAGAAAAGGAATTTCTCCGTTATGGTACCATCATGGATATACCTCACCAGCGTAATACGATGACTGAAATTCGAAACATCGGTAGTCTCGTCTAATTGGAGGGAGAGTTCAAGGGACTATAGCCTTCATATGTGAAATAACTTTTTCCAAAATACCTAAACTCAAGTCAGAAATTCAACCTTGAATAACATTCTTTGATAGCGACTCTAATTCAAACTTCTTTCTTGCTTCATTTCCGAGAATAGTTGGACCCATTTCTAGTACACGTGGTTTATAAGCTCTTCTGCAATAATATGAGGTTTCTTAGACTTTGCTACTTTAAACGCCACTTGGTATGAAGCCATCAGTAGTGCTTTGTCAACAGATACAAAACCTACAGTAATTCTGGAAGGGTTGCTCGAGAATCAAATCGGGCTCTTTTACATGGCAAAGAATTTTCTTCATGGCCCACTACATTGGCATGATCATATCGGTTGTCGAAGTGTCCTTGCAGCTTCGATGGCTTCAAATTTGTATTGGAGAAAACAGTTTCACCGAGCATGCACTGAAGCTTTCTAAATCCTCAGTTTTTCAAATGCAAGTGAAGCCAAAACGAACGATAGTCATCATTTTATTTCCTTTTCTTCGACATGATGAAGGGTTATACTGTATGGTACTAAGAATAATGAAATGCGGAATCCGCTCGTATATATACTACGGCTACGCTCAGAATACCCTAGAATTCTCCTGAAAAGCAATTAATACGTCACAAAAAACAATCCCAATATTTGTTCGTTCGAGCAAGAACTACAAGATCGTAAATAAGAATAGCTTGCAGTTACCGTTTACGCGAATAATTAATATCGTGACACATAGGTTTGAACGAACCTCGCATTTTTGTCTATAATGCATTGCAAAAGAAAAGAAAAAGCCACAGGAGAGTAACAGATAGATCAATTTCCTGTTATCAAGACGGACGCTTCTCGCATCCCCTGGAATCATGTCTCGCACCCTTGGCTGGGATCCACTGCCCTAGTGGTTTCAACATATTGACGGCAATGTCGCTTTTTTGGTGAAACCAATCGGGAAAAAGCCCAACCTGTCGTGATTGCAGCAAAACATGCTTTCTTCCTTGAAGTCTACTTACCCATCTCAGTTTTTTGGCTCAACACTACTGCATAAAATGCATCTGCTGTTCTGAGTTAGGGTTGCCATATGTCAGGTTTTTCCCTGACATGTCCGGGATTTTGGTGGCCAAATATGCGTCAGAGAGAAATGTTAAACAGTGCTTCATTGTCCGGGATTTTGGAATAATGCATTTTATGAAATCTAACCGCAATGTTTTCACAGTAAGAATCATTTAGTGCTAAAGATTAAACTTTGTAATTTTTACTGTTAAAAATGGCTAAGCGAAAATGTAA